>ENA-OURV01002228-OURV01002228.1-human-gut-metagenome-genome-assembly--contig:-NODE-2228-length-13853-cov-3.549572_pt1 | contig 13853 bp, 8 predicted proteins | sample MGYA00242141_ERZ509072 | MGnify/ENA primary metagenome ERZ509072 (study PRJEB26280, sample SAMEA2338763) | human gut metagenome | biome: human gut; feature: human-associated habitat; material: faeces... | reverse complement strand
CAATCTTTTCATTGTATCCTTGCCTTTTTGCATAAACCCTTAAAGGTGATTTATCCGTACTTGCAATTGAACCATCTTCGCATAATACCCCTTCAAAATAAACAGAAAATAAAGAGCAATCATCTATAGATAATTGTCCCTTCCAGGATAAATCACTAAACCAATTTTGGTATTTGAAACCAGGAAGATTGTCTATCTCTTTTGTATATTTCTTTAAATAAATAGGTGCATCCATAATCAATGAACTTTTTTAATCAAATCATCCATTTGAGTTTTTATTTTATCAGCATCATAAGGTTTTTTTATAACAATAACCTCGCCTTGCATTTTAGGAGGTAATTGCCCTTGAGCAACAACATTCCTAGCACTTAACTCATTTAATTTTGCTTCCGTTTTCATATCATAGTCAGAGGCTATTTCAATAGCATGAACTCTACCATATTTGTCAATAGCAGTCACGTCAGGACTTCTTTTGGGTGTCGTTGATATCCCAGTAATAGCCTCATAAGACCTATTTAAATGAATTTCAGTAAATTCTCCAGACATAGCTAGTTTGTCAGCTATTTCTTCTGACAATTGAGCATGCCCAGGACCAGTTGTTTGCCCTTTTCCAAAAATTGAAATCCCATTCACTTTTCTTTCTGGAGCTAATCCTAAAACATCAGTCCAATTATTTATATTTTTTACATATGCATAAAGTGTCGGGTTATTTCCTGTCAAACCTATTGGATCTTGACTAATATAGTTTCCAATACTGCTATCGTAGAAACGGAATCGATTATAATATAATCCTGTTTCTTCATCCTCATATTGTCCTTGAAATCTGAATGGACAATCACTCAAAGAACGCCCCTCAAAGGAAGTTACTTTTCCATAAACATCCAATGTACAATCCCAAGTCTTATTCCCATGTTCGTCGAACATCTGGAAGGGTGTACCCAAATAGTCGGACACTATGGAGTATTGCTTGCCGTCCTGTATCTTCGCCGTTGGCACAAACGTGCCTACTTCGAACACCCAGGTGGTAACATATTCTGCCAGTTCTTTTGGAAGGGTGCCTGCTTCGTTCGATTGTAAGCCAACGGCTTTATAGCTCCACTCATGTATAGGTACGTTTCCGTCCCATACCCAGCGTGTAACCTTTCCGAAATACTGCTTGGCGGTGCGTCGTCCCAATGCATCGTAACGGAACTCCACCGGTCTTCCGTCCGGACGCACGACCTTCTTCAGCATTCCGTTGGACGTCCATTCGTAGAGCCATCCCGTACCCGTTGCCAGACAACGGATGCCGCGTTCCTTCTCCATGCGCTTCCGGTCGTACCTTACACCCGTTTCCTGCAACTGCTTGAACTCGCGGAAAATGAGGTTTCCCTCATCGTCGTAGTGATAGAAACAATCCGGGTCCTCCAAAAGTTTTCCACCGGCACCGTATTTGCGGTCCTTTCTGTCCGGAGTCCCGAAGAGGTTACCCACGAAGTCCGGCACGCGGTAAATCACGTCCGTTTCCGAGCCTTGGGTGGTTTCCTGCCGGATAAGGAAGTCGAAACGGTCGTAGTCGTAGCGCATGACCGTTCCGGTCAGCTCGTTCTCCTTGGAAAGCAGTCGGTTGGCAATTCCCCACTCATAGCGGTATGCTCCACGCTCGATGCCTCCCGACCGGACCGACTTGCGCACCTCGCGCCCGAAACCGTCGCGCTCGGTGCAGACTGTTACGCCACCGGAGAAGGTGCGCTGCACCTCCAACCCCGTGTTGTCACGCACCCATGATGCCTGCCAGCCTTCGCCCGCCTGCATGGTCTGCAGGTTGCCTTCCCGGTCATAGGTATGACGGATGTCCGCTCCCAGACTGCTGGTGATGCGGGTGCAGTTGCCTTCGCTGTCATAGGTACGGCTGACGGTGTATTCTCCCTGCTTTTCCTCTGTAACCAGTCCCGTCTTCCTGTCACGGGTGAACTCCAGCAGATTCTCGCTGTTCTTCGCCTTGACGAGCATGCCGTCCTTGTCGTACGTGTAGAGGGAGACCTCCCCGTCATACTGTTCCTCCTTCAGGATATTGTCCAGTCCATCATACTGGTATTCCGTCCATTTTCCTCCGGGACGGTTCACACGGGTGACACGGCCCGCACCGTCGCGCTCGTACTCACGCTGCAGACCGTCGAAGCCGGTTTCCGTAACGACCTGTCCCAGCCCGTCCAGCTCGAAGAAATAGTTGTCGCCCGCCTCATTGCCGATGCGCCGGAGCTGCAACTCGCTGTTGTAGCCGAATGTAATCCAGTGTCTGTCCTGCTCGCGGCTTTTCAACACCCCCAGCGCCCCATAGGTGAACCTGACCTCGCGGATGTTGTCGCTGGCATGTATCATGTTCCCCATGGCATCGTACTCAAACCGGTGCACGTTGCCGTCCGGTTCTTCCAGCCGTATCAGGTTGTCCGCACGGTCGTAGGCATAACGGGTCACGTTGCCTTTCACATCCACCGCCTGCACAAGCCTTCCCCTGCCGTCGTACTCCCACCGGCGGAACAGCCCGTTAGGAAACTGCAGCAGCTCCAGATCGTACCTGTCGTTGAACGTGAGCGTGTAAACCCGGCCCTGTCCGTCCGTTATGGTACGCAATACGCCTCCCTCGTAGGTATATTTCACAGTTTCTCCGCCCGGTGTGGTCCGGCTGACGACGCGGTCCTGTCCGTCATAGTCCCATGAAAGCCTTTTTCCACCCGGAGTGTAGAGCGAGACGAGGTTGCGATTGCCGTCATAGTCCAGGAAGGTGTCCTCCCCGTTCTCGTCCGTTATCCGGACCGGCTGGCCGAACTCGTTGTAGGCGGTCTTACGGGTATAGCCTTCGGGATTGACCGTGACCTCCAGCTCCTGAAAGCTGTTGTATTGGTGACGGGTAATTCCTCTGTTGGCATCCACTATCTTGTAGATGAGTTTGTCCTCACCGTAATAATATTCGGTTTCGGCATTTTCCCCGTTACGGATATGGGTATATCCCTTGCCGTAACGGATGAAATATTCCATCACGCCTCCATCGCCCCATGTATGCACACAGCGGGCATTCTCCCCCTTACCTTCATATTCCCAATGGAAGGACATACCCCCTTGGTTGGTGAGCCGTACCAGCAGGTGTCCGCCGGAATAGACGAAATGCTTGCTGACATCCAGCGCATCCAGCGTTTCCACCATGTCGCCCCGGTCATCGTAACGGTAACGGACCAACTTCACCTCCTCGCCATCCTGATTCACGGAAACGCAGAGTACCCGTCCCGACTCGTCGGTTTCCACTTTCAGGAATTCTCCCCGTGAGGATATGATTCCTGCCAGCCTTCCCCCCGAAGCGTATTCGAAGCGGAGCCGGAATCCGTCCTTCGTGGAAATGCCTGACACCATGCGGTAGCCGAAACGGTTTTCAGGACCGTCAAAGCGGTATTGCAGTCCCCGGATGTCTGTAAGCTGATAACCCTGAGCGTCAAGCGTCCAGAACAATTGTTCCTTGCGGTCAAAATGGGATTCTCCAAGTTTCAGCGCGGGCAGGAAAGACTCCCGTCCGTCAGCATGGCGGAATGCGAACGCCCCTTCCTCCAGCTGCCGTATTCCCAGATTGTAGCTGTGGTGCCAGTTGTATCCCAACGGACCGTCCACGGCGGCATCACTGTAATAGGTACGTTCCCATACGACGGGAATCGGACCCGGAAGCTCAAAGTCTGCATTGGTGTGATAGACCCTGCCCGTAGCAGCGTCCACCGGCTCACCGAAAGTCTTGCACTTGATGGGCTGGAGAATGTCCGCCAGCCTGTTCATGCCTTTTTTCCTCAGCCTGTCGATCAGGTTCTGGAAGCGGTCGCCTATCTTCTTCCACATCTTGCCCAAGCCTTTCAGTCCGAACTTCATCGCCAGCGCAAATACATCAATGGTAGGCGGTCCTCCCACAATCACGGGATTTCCTACGGATGTGATGGTGGAGAGCATGGAAGTGGGGGCAAGCAGGGCCTTACTCACCTTCTTGGGCTTCCCCTTGCGGGGAATCGTCGGTATTCCCACAATGTTGCATGAGAGTGCCGGATGTGTGAGGGAGGAACAGGGCGCACCGTCCGCCAGGACAGTGGAACTGCCCATCCACATCTCGGACTCGGACATACCGCTGACCAACGGGGCCGGATGCAATACAAATGCCGGCAGATGCACGATGCCGATACCTGCCTGCGCAATCCACTGGTTATGCACCTTGACCGACGGAGCCATACTCTTGAGGATGTTGCACGCCACTCCGGCCACTCCATCAGCCGCAGGCGGCATGGCAGCCGCCATGCCGGCCATGAGGTCTGCCATGAGGTCGTACACCTTGCCTACATGAGGCACAGGCATGATGGGAGAGGGAGGGGTAACGGTAGGATGCATGTCTATCCCGATGGACAGGTCGCCGAACTTGGCGACAGGCATACCCGGCATGGAAGGAAGGATTCCGCCCAGACCCGTCTGAATCTCGTCCAAAGCCGCCTTGGAGGCTGAAAAAAGGTCGGCAAAGCCCCGTCTGACGCTGCTGTTACCGGCGGCGTCAGCTATATTCTTGAACACATCTGACATGGTGAGAATTTTTTAGAATGTGAAAAAGAGACAACCGGGCGTTCCAACCGGCACACTCCGGCTGTCCCTGCAAGGACTTACCTATGCATCCTGTGCATAGTCGCTGTTCCAGTCGTTCTCGTCATCCCCTTTTGTACCTTCCAACTTGATGACAAAACTCTTTGCCGGGAAATAAGGAGTCAGGTGAATGTCGAGGAAAATACGGTCTTTCTGCTTCGGATCGCGCTCGAAACGAAGAATCTTGAATTTCTCAATCAAGCGTCCGGGACCCTGTATGCTATCCAAAAACTTGCTGATCTGACCACGCAAATCCCTTTCCGCCTTGCTGTTCCAGTTCTCAAAGGCACGGCGGTTGAGGAAATCCATCAGCACTTTCGTTACCCAATCGAACACACGGACTACGGAATAGGTCTGCAATCCCAAGTTGTCCCCGTTGAACAATGTCTTGGCAGAGAAAGCCATCACCTTGCCGTATTCCTTCACCATCGGAATCAGGCCAATCTTCTCGATTTCGGAAATCTCGCTTTTTTTCAGGTTGAAGGCCACCCCGTCCACCTCGCTCATGGAACCATACTTCTTACCGGCGGTAACCTGTGCCATTACCGTCTTGTACACACTGCCGGCCAATGCCGCAGAAGGAGGAATCAGCAAGTCTTCGGTTTCGCCCAGTTCCGCATAGCGTCCCCGTCCTACCAGATAGTTGCAGGTCATACATACGTTGGACTTGTACACATCGCCTCCCGAAAGATTGGAATCAAAGAACATTTCAATGACATCATCCGGTTTTTCCAGATCAGCGAAATCCGTGTAAATCATCACCTTGTTGTCATGCGCAATCTTTGCCCATTTTTCAACAACCTTGTTGGAACCCAAATATCCCGGGATAACCAGCAGGGAATAGTTGGTACGCAAGTCCAAACGGTCATAATTCGCACGAAGCTCGTTTGCAATGGCATCGATAAAGAAGGAGTTGTCCAAATCGGTAAGCTGGCTCATCGAAGCGTTCACAATGGAGATATTCTTGATCTTGTCGGAATCCGTATTCTTGTAGAAGAGCATGACCGTGCGGTAGGACTTCTCCAACTGCCTGACCTCTTCCACCGCTTTCAGCTGGTTCTGGGATAGCAGACCGGACACCGCCGCAGACTTCTTCTGGCACAGTTCCACCATCTCGCTGATGGATTTGTTGCCTTTCAGCATATCGACCCACATCTCAAGCCGTTTTTCCAGTTCCTTGCGCTCAGCCGCCCGTTCGGGGTCGGAAAGGAATATGTTCCGCCGTGCCTTACGCTCCGGATTCATGTTCTGTATGCCGTCCACGGAAGATTCCAAGACATTGAAACCGCCAAACTTAGCCAGAATCTGCAATTCAGCGTTCAGATTTCTGGACTGCGCCACAGCCTGTTGCTGCTGTACGGCTGCTTCTCTTTGTGTATTCTGTTCGCTCATAACTATCATTCATTAGTGGGGTTAGACTTCTCATTGTTCTTCAAATCGTCCAAAATGGCAGAAATCGCATTGACAAACGCTCCACGTGTCTCCGGATTTTCCAGCACCCGTTGCAGCACCTTGTTGGAACGCAACGACTTCTCCATCCTGTCCGCAAACTGCTTTTCCGCATTCAGGCCGGACAAGAATGTACTCTGTTCCGTCATTTTCCTGACAGAAAAATCACCGACATTGTGGAAACGGAAATTTTCCTCTACGGGAGCACCGTCCGCATCCGCGAACTCGATATCTATTTCCGGCCGGAAATGTGCAAAGACTTCGTCAATGTTGGTCAGACCGGCAACCACTTCGGGAGCCACCGGCTCATCCTTCGTCAGCTGTTCCACCAATAAGGTTCGATTTTGTGGAATTTCCGCAATACCTTCGGAAGCGTCAATCTTCACTTCGTTTCCGCCGATTCCATAATTACCAAGATCCATACTTATTCAATTTTAAATTTAAAATATATATTAATTAAATCTCGCTCAACTGAAAAAACTTCCCCTTCTTCTGGCCTTCGCCTGCTGCATATCCGGATTGTCCACCAGTTCCTTCCAATCCTCCCCAATCCATTCGCAGAGCTGCCGTTCCAATATCCCGACATCAATCGGAGCGCGAACCAGTCTTCCCGTATGAAGAGCCAGATACGCCGCATAAACGAACGTGGAACTCCGCCTGATTTCGGCAGAAAGGTAGCTGCCGCCTGCCAGGGCAAGCAAAAAATATTCGAAAGCCTGTTCCATCTTTCCATCCTCATAGCGCAGGAAACCACACATGCGATAGCCTTCCATGACATAATAAGGGTCCTTTTGCATGACGGCTTTTTTAGCCATCATGTCATACAAGGCAACCGCTTCCTCCCGTTTTTTCCCGGCTGTCAGAATGGCCGCTTTCATGGAAACAGCCATTTTCCAATAACTATATCCTGCCGTTTCACCGCCCTGCATCGCCTTTTCCGCCTCCCGGACGGTTTCGTCGCTGTATTTCATGCTATGCTTATATTCCCTGATAGCATAACATGCCTCGGATGCGATAAGCAGAGCGGAAATCCGGATATTCGTATCCTTTATTTCCTGTGCAATATCCAACAGTTTTCGGATTTCCCTGTCCAATAATTTCCAATCCTGCTTTTGTGTAGAATCCATGACAACCGTAACCTGCTGCTTGAACCGATTTTCAGGTGCAATCAGGTCGTTACCGCTATCCGACCGTGCCATCCGGTTATGCAAAGCCGCCGCCATATCGAACTGCGGGCGTATGCAAACCACTTCCCGAGACTCACCCAATCGGATACTCCTGTTCTTTTTCAAGTCAATGGTTGTCATCCGGATTCCCTGCGGGACACCTTCTTTCAGCACATTGCCGAACCATCCTGTCCGGGAATACCCCCTTTCCTGTTCCGGAGGAAAGTACAGACAGAAAAAGGCATCATCCAACCGGGAGATACATGCCTTGAAACGCAACATCTCTCTCCACAAGTTGCCCGCCGTATGCTCAACCGACACATCAGGAATGTATTCTTCCTTCAGCAACCCGTCGTGCCTCAGAGCCCTGAGAATATCATACTTCTCCTCAACTTTTTCTGAAAACCAACCCGCATATTCCTGCCAGAGCTGTTCGGTGTATTCCTCGTCATCCCCCCTGTACGGCGTATCAAAACGAAAGAATATGTCATCGAACTGCCCTACCGGAGAACGTTCTATTTCCAGAAACCTGTCCACCAAGTCCACATCGTTCTGCCCGACAATCCATACAGACAGTTTCCAGTCCCTGTTGCCGACTATGTCCGCCCAGTAATCGACCGCTTTGTAATATTCCTGTATCACAGATGCAGATGCTCCCATAGCCAACCGAATTATGAGTTAAACTTTACTATTCCTCCCGAAACCGTTACGTTTCCCTTTCCCTCTATCATCAGATTTACACCGTTGACCGTTCCGTTCTTTGCAGCAACATCGTAATCCTTTGCCGCCTCCTGTTTGATATTGGTACCGCTGCTGCTAATTATACTCTTTTCGCTGCTGAGTACCATACATTCGTTGCCGGACAGCAATGTTACACTTTTCCTGCCTTCGAGAGCAATGGTATCGGCCTGCAAGCCTATCGACTTATCATCCATTACGATGACCGATTCCGCCTCGTTGGTAAGGGTAATGCTCTTTTTCGCCATGACGGTAATGGCATCCGTGCCATCCAACATGATCAGCTGTTTTCCCGTCTGGTCAGTAATAACGATGCTTCCCGTCTCATCATCGAAAACGATGGCATTGCCGCTGCGTGTGATAATGCTCTTGACCTTGTTGTCCTTGTCCCCTCCTTTACCTGAACCGGAATGGAACACCGATCCCGTAACATAGGGGCGGTCCGGGTTGCCATGCTCGTAGCTTACCATAACCTGATCGCCGACTTCCGGAACAAATACCCATCCGCGATTCTTGGGAACCGCACCACTTACTCCCGCATTAGGAGTCTGCACCCTGATCCAATTGGTTGTCTTGCCGTTTTTCTGCCAGTCGAAAGCCACTTTCACACGTCCCTGTCCCTTGTCGTCGTTGTTTTCCTTCACCGTAGCCAGTTCCGGCAACGCCAACGGCCGCTTCACATCGGGAACAGGAATATGTACCGTACCGTCCGGCACACCGACAAAACTATTGGAGTAATGTCCGTCACGGCGTACCTCATGCTCAATCCCGACAATACGGAACTTGCCTAAAGGAGGCAGTTTCATCCTGTCGGGGAAAGAAACATCGATGATTTCACCAATCCTTATCCGGCAAGTCTTTCCTATGCCTTTGATGTTCAGAAGATTGGCACCAGACGCATTCTTTACAATCCTCATCTGTTCGTCCAGTTCCGCCTTGTCCGTTACATGGGGGTCGGCAGCCGAGGTCGTTTTTGCGGTATATGCCTTCTCAGAGCAGCTGTGTGCAATAGACTGAAGGTCGTTCATGCCATCCGGTTTGGCAGGCGTATCCGCATTATGCTGTTTGTTCTCCTGCGCTACATAATCGTATCTTGCGGATTTACCCGGTACCAGATTGGCAACCAGACGTACTTCCTCCAAATCCATGTCATAAACAATCTTCTCCGTATTGTCCCTGTCAGGCTTGCCGAAATAAACTTTCGTCCCGTCATAATAGAACCACTCCCCATAAAGAGCCGAAAGGCGATTCATAAAGTCAAAGACACTCTCGTTATACTGCGCCATGTAGGGTATGGGCGCCGCATACTTGGGATTGGAAACCAGATTGACCTTTCCATACTCCTGCGTCGCCTCCTTTATTATGGTAGAGAGGGACTGATCCATCCAAGAATCGAGTGTCCTGTTGTTCTCATACAGTATCGTAGGGCTTGTTCCGTGAATGGCCACTCCGCCTGTCTCGCCCATGCTTCCAACCATTTCCACTTGAGTGATGATTCCCTCGAAGTCATAACTTTCACCCGTCTGCCTATGGACAAATGAAATGCTGGCAGTCTCCCCGATGTAGCCGATGAATTTTTCCGGGGTCTGTTGGAACGTATTGTTAGGCGACAGATAATTCACCACCACAGTGAAGGTGTGATGCCGGTTGAAACCCTGACGGAGATGCAGTGAAACGAATTTCTGTTCTTCTCCTTTCACGGTTACTTTAGTAGCCACCAAATTCAGAAAACTTGCTCCCATACTATCTTAAACTATGATTTTAAATAAATAATCCGACTGGTCGGTATGTTTTTTGGTGCCGAAATAACCGGAATTGGTATATTCCGGCACCTTAAAACTTTGATTAGGAAACAACCATTAGTTGTTTTCCGGCCAATCCTGTACAAATGTAGCCTCGTCCATCTTCACGGTCTGTGCAGAAATGGCGAACTTGATTGTCATCGGATACTGGTTAGCCACATTCAGTGCCTCTTCGTAATCCACCACATAACCATTTTCGAACACCAATTCCTTCATTTTGGCATCTTCATCCGCTTTCTTGAAGACGATGTTTCCGTTTACGGGCTGGTACTGCTTGAACATCTTATCCAGCACAATGGTATCGGGAGTTGATTCGATTTCCACATAGATTGTGCCACCATAAATGTCAGATGCCGGACGGCCTTTGGGGTCCACATCACGATTGAACTTAACTCTCCAGGTCAGTACATCAAACTCTCTTGAGTCCGAAAACTTAAATGACGCTTTAAATGCCATATTCTCAAAGTTTTAAATTAAAAAAATAAGTTGATTTTGAAATATCCGGTCAAAGGAGGCCTGCTACAGTCCTATCTTTGTCCTTCAATTTCTGCGCCCAATATATGGCATTTTCTGAAAACTACAAAGAACTTTTGATGATTTTTTCTTGTTTTTACCGAAAATATGCCCATAAGCATAAAAAAAACGCTGCCAACAATAGCCGAATTATTTTTTTTGCCTTATATTTGCAATGTTCTCCTGCGCAATTTTTAAATCTTACGATTATGGAAACAGGAGTTGGTTTCATCAATCTTGATGATTCTGTAAAAATTGCGCTTAACATAGCACTTGCAGTGGCTCGTGAAAATGCGAACGAGTGTTATACACCCTCGCATTTGTTGAAGGCTCTACTTCATAAAGATGTAGGGTTAAGAGATTTTATAATAAGTATAGGCAAGGATTTAGGCTATCTGGAGGAATGGGCGGATGTGTATATCGAACAATGCCCGAAATCCACCCAGTTGTCCGAAATCAAGCCTTCGGAACGGATTGACGCCGTTTTCCGTGCCGCAGACGATGCACGAATCCAGTTCGGGCTGTTCGACATCAATCCCATCTGTGTGCTATTGGCACTGGCAAAGCCCGGTGTCGCTTTTTCCAGCGACCAGCTCAGGTCTTTCCCCATTCTGGAAAAGGATATCCATTCCATATATATAGGTAACGGGCAGCCGGCATCTCCTTCCGCCACTACAGAGAAGTCCTATACCCCGACTTCCGCCTCATCCTCCTTCTTGGGCAAATACTGTGTGGATCTAACCGAAGATGCGGCCAACAAGCTGCATCCGGTCATCAACCGCGACCGTGAAAACCGTATGGTCATGGAGATACTGGGAAGCCGGAGCAAGTCCAATGTCCTGATTGTCGGTGATGCCGGAGTAGGAAAGACAGCACTGGTTTACGGACTTGCCTGGGAGATAGTCAGCCATAAAGTCCCCTCGTTTCTGGAAGAAACCCGTGTATTTGAACTGGACAACGCCTCCCTGATTGCGGGAGCCACCTACAAGGGGGAAATCGAGGACCGCCTGAAAAATATCCTGAAAGAATTGCGGAATATCGACAATGCAATCCTGTTTATTGACGAAATCCATGTATTGCTGGACAACCGACAAGGAAATACCGGTGCGGGAAATGTATTGAAATCCGAACTGTCGCACGGCGACCTGACCGTCATCGGTGCCACCACCATTGACGAATACCGCAAAATCATCGAGCCGGACCATGCTTTCAGCCGCCGTTTCGAGGTCATACAGGTAAGCGAACCGGACATAAAGTCCGCTATCCAGATGCTACACTCCGTACAGAAACAATACGTGGACTACCATCATGTAAGAATCAGCAACGAAGCCGTAGCCGAATGTGTCCGTCTTGCCAAACGGTATATCAAAGACCGCCGTCTGCCTGATTCCGCCATCGGTCTGCTGGACATGACGCTCTCCGCCATCAAGATGGTCAATGAAACAGGAAAGAAGAATGTGGAGACCCTACTGTCCGGGCTGGATGAAATAGAAAAGGACGAAAAGGACCTTCAGGAAAAGACCGAAGAACTGAAAACGCTGCTTTTCGTAATGCACAACAAATTAAGCCCCATCCTTTTAGGAGTCATACCCGATGAAGCGGACATCCATGAATTGCAGGAGTATGAAGAACTGACCGGCTATCTGAGAAACGCATTGAACGTCCTCCTCCAATTTGCAGAAAAGAAAATAGAAGAGGTGGGTATCTATGAGGTAGCCGCCGTTGTCGCCAGCAAGACAGGCATCCCCATCGGCAAGATACAGTCGCAGGAAAAGGAACGGCTACTCAATATGGAAGATTATCTGAGGCGACGCGTCGTCGGACAGGACCAGGCCCTGAAGACATTGACGGATGCCATCCTGGAATCCCGTAGCGGCATGAACAAGCCGGGACAGCCCATCGGCTCCTTCTTCCTGCTGGGACCCACCGGTACCGGCAAGACCGAACTTGCCAAAGCACTGGCGGAAGCCCTGTTCAATGACGAGAAATCCATGATCCGCTTCGACATGTCCGAGTTCAAGGAAGAACACTCCGCCGCCCTGCTGTACGGAGCGCCTCCGGGATATGTGGGATATGAGGAAGGCGGCATGCTGGTCAATAAAATACGGCAACAGCCATACGCCGTTGTCCTCTTTGATGAAATAGAGAAAGCGCACCCGTCCGTATATGACATTTTCCTGCAAATCATGGACGAAGGAAAACTGCATGACCGTCTGGGCAAGGAAGGGGATTTCTCCAACTCCATCGTGCTGTTCACATCCAATGTAGGAAGCGAGTGGCTGACCAAGCAACTTGAGTCCGGCAATGTTCCGTCAACCACCCAGATCATGGAGGTGATGGGGCAGTATTTCCGTCCGGAGTTTCTGGCACGCCTGTCTGAAATCGTTCCGTTCTCCCCCATCCGCGAAGACATACTCCTGAAAATATTCGACATACAGTTCAACGGAGTCAGAAAACTTCTGGACAAGCAGGGTATCGGCATCACCATCAGCAATGATGCCCGTAAGATGCTTGCACACAAAGGATTCACACCCAAATACGGTGCCCGCCAAGTGGCCGGTGTAATCCGTAACTATCTGCGCAGACCGATTTCACGGCTTATCATCAACGAGGAGCTGGGCAAAGGAAAAAGTCTGGAGGTAGGTCTGGACGAACAGAATGAATTAACCTGGAATATTCACCAATAATCAAGTATCGTATGTTTGGATATACCGTATTCTTAAAGATAGGCAACCTGGCTGCCTCCTCACTGACCGACATGTACAAGGACAGCTACCAGCTCATCGGCTGCGAATTCGGATTTGCCCAAGGGATAGATATAAAAGGACAGGTACAGACCGAGGTAAAAGGCGGCACATTCTATGTGACCTATCCCCATCTTCCCAACCGTGACATGATCCAGTGGATGCTGGATGCCCGTAAATACCAGAGCGGAGCCATCGTAGTTCATGACAACCAAGGCTCCACGCTCGAAAAGATACTCTTTGAGAAAGCGACCTGTGTGGATATGGAAATCAGCTATATCCGGCAGGGCAAAAGCTATATTGCGACCAAACTGACCGTACAGGCACAGAAACTGGCATTCGGTACAGAAGAGTTTGAAAATCAGTGGGTGTTTTAAAAACAGCAGCGTTATGGGACTTTTTAATTTTCCGCAAGTGGACAGCAACGTGAATGTCATATTCAGCGTTGACGGCGACGAATATGCAGTGGAACAGTTCAAAATAGGTTTTCACCAGCCAGTAGATAACCTAAAGAACCAGCCGGAAGGCGAAGTGCGAGGGGGACGAATCATGATAACCCTTTCGCAGACGGTGAAAAGCAACATCTACGGATGGGCTGTGAAACCGTGGGTGAAAAAGAACGGGGCAGTTCTGTTCAAGACCGGAACGTCCGGGGTGATATTTGAGGTGGCGTTTACGAATGCGTACTGTATCAGTTTGAAGCGTTCAATAAACATTAGTATAGGTCTAAGCACCAATTTAATACTGTCTCCTGAAAGTGTGAATTTGAATGGTATTGATTTTAATAATAACTGGGTTAAATA
>ENA-OURV01002223-OURV01002223.1-human-gut-metagenome-genome-assembly--contig:-NODE-2223-length-13863-cov-2.489426_pt1 | contig 13863 bp, 9 predicted proteins | sample MGYA00242141_ERZ509072 | MGnify/ENA primary metagenome ERZ509072 (study PRJEB26280, sample SAMEA2338763) | human gut metagenome | biome: human gut; feature: human-associated habitat; material: faeces... | reverse complement strand
TTATTAATTCTTCTGCTGAAAAATCATCTAAATCTGTTCCTGCTTTTAGCATTTCTAATCCATATTCTTCTGTATTTATATTAGCTATTTTTCCTAATTCTTCTAATGCTTTTTTATCATGTTCAGTTGTTGTTGGTGATTTTAATAATAATGTATCAGAAATTATTGCACTTGCCATTAATATAGCTTCTGTTTTTTCTATTTCAATTCCTTTTTGTAAAAAGTCTTTGTATAAAATTGTTGCTGTACATCCATAAGGTCTTGCTGTATAATATAGTGGTTCTGATGTTTCAAAATTTGAAATTCTATGGTGATCTATAACTCCTAATATTTTAGCATTTTCTATTCCTTCTGCACTTTGATTAAATTCATTGTGGTCAACTAATATTACTTCTTGACCTTCTTCTACTTTTTCTATTAATTCTGGTGCTTCTAATCCTAAGTAATTTAATACATATTGTGTTTCCTTATTTACATTTCCTAATCTTACTGCTTTTGACTTTTCACATCCATTTTTTTTATTTAATATTTCTTTTACAATTGATGAGCAAATTGTGTCTGTGTCTGGATTCTTATGTCCAAAAATTAAAATTTCATTTTTCATTTTTCATTATCTCCTTTATTGTTGATTTTTATCTCATTTCCTATGTTCACTACTATACAACATTTATATCTAAAAAACAAGCGAACACTTTAATTATTTTTTGTTTTTTCTAATATATCTTCTAATTCTTCTTTAGAAAATTCATATTTTTTATTACAAAAATGACATACTAATTCTGCTTTTCCATCTTCTTCTATCATTTCTTTTAATACATTTTTATCTAATGTTGCAAGTGCTTCTGCCATATGTTCTTTTGAGCAATCACATTCATAAATTGGTGTGATATTCTCTTCTATTACTTCTATATTATTATCTCCTGTAACTTTTTTTGCTATTTCTAATAAAGATAATTTTTCATCTAACATTCTTGAAATAGCTCCGGCTTTAAAAATAGATTGTTCTATTTGAGATATTTCTTCATCTGTTGCATCTGGCATTGGTGTTATCATATAACCCCCTGCTGATTTTACTCCATTTTTATCTACTAGTACTCCTAATGCTACAGCTGTATTTTTTTGTTCTGATTTTGCAAAATATTCTGCAAAATCTTCTGCTATTTCCCCTGATGTAATTGTAGAAACTCCTATGTATGGTTCTTTCATACCTATATCTTTTATTACATTAATAAATCCTGAATGACCTACAGCTCCTCCTACATCTAGTTTTCCATCTTCATTTAATGGTAAATCTATTACTGGATTTGCAACATACCCTTTTACAACTGGAAAATTGTTTGCTACAGTTACCATCATTCCTATTGGTCCATTTCCTTTCATTTGGATAGTTAGTTTATCTTTTTCATTTTTCATCTCATTTCCCATTAATGCTGTAATTGTTAATAATCTTCCAAATGCTGCTGTTGTTACTGGACTTAAATCATGTATTTTTCTTGCTTTTTCTACTAACTCTGTTGTATTAGCACATATTACAGATATTTTTCCATTATATGCTAAACATTTTATTATTTTATCATTCATGCTTATTTCTCATTCCTTTCCTAAAAAATATAAGCCCGAAAACTGATGTCTTCTGGCTTATAGCATTTTTATTATTGTTGAGCATATGGTAATACAGCAATATGTCTAGCTCTTTTAACAGCAAGTGTTATATCTCTTTGATGTTTAGCACATGCACCTGTTGTTCTTCTTGGTAAGATTTTTCCCTTATCATTAACAAATTTTCTTAATTGATCAGAATTTTTGAAATCTAATACAAAATTCTTGTCACCACATAATGGGCAAACCTTTTTCTTCATTTTTTTGAATTTTGGGTTGAAATCATCATCATAATCTTTATTTCTGTTATTATTTCTTTTTTTATTCTTGTCTGCCATTTCTATTTCCTCCTACTTCCTAAAATGGTAGGTCATCACTTGAAGATACTTCAAAATCTGTTCCACCTGGCATTGAATTTCCAAATGTATTTTCGAATGAAGAACTTGCTCCTTCTCCATCTCTTCTACTATCTGCAAAATAAGCTTCTTCGGCAACAACTTCTGTAACATAGTGTTTTTGACCTTGGTCATCATCCCATGTTCTTGTTTGAATTCTTCCTATAATTCCTACTTGTTGACCTTTTTTAAAGTATTTGCTACAAAATTCTCCTAATTTACTCCAAGCAACTATGTTTATAAAATCTGCTTGTCTTTCTTCACCTTGTTTAGCAAATCTTCTATTTACTGCAAGTGAGAATGATGCAACAACTGTATTATTTGTTTGTGTATATCTTACTTCTGGGTCTCTTGTTAATCTACCCATTAAAATTACTTTATTCATATTTTATACCTTTTTACCTTTCTACTTTAATTCGGCCCCACAATTTGATTGGTTATAACAATCTATTATTGATAATTAGTCAATATTTCTTGTTGTGATGAATTTTAGTACTTCATCTGTTATTCTATAAACTCTTTCAAGTTCTGCTATAAGTGTTGGGTTAGCTTCGAATTTAAATACCATATAATATGCTTCTTTGTTTTTCTTGATATCATATGCTAATTTCTTTTTACCCATGTTTTCAACTTCAGCAACTTTTCCATTTGCATCAGCAGACATTTCAATATAGTAAGTCTTTCCACTGCCTACATTCAACGCAAGCCCCACTGGTACCGTTACCCGTACGTCCTGTTCTCCAGAAATCGGATGAGTGATATGCAGCGTAGCATTCACTCCAAAGGTTTCGGCGCACATATCCGGAAGCATATAACATACATCCTCTTGGGGTACACACTGATAGGTCTTTCGGGTTGCTACCGGAAGATTCTCATATTCACTGTAATGTTGAGGTTCGATATGAACATAAGGAACAGAAGAAGCGGCATCCGCAAAAGTCACGGAATTCACTGTAATATCCGAAGCTGTATCCGGATCCTTTTGCAAAACGATCTTAGATGCACGCGGAGCAAGAGTAACCTGCACCGATGCAGACGCAGCAGCTACACGAAGTGTACCATCTTTTTCATTGCCTCTACTGACAAGCATCGCCATCGGATCAGCTAACGGCAATTGAGGAGCATACGCTTCTAAATCCCAATAAGTCTTACCGGAAGCCAACTCTGGGAATTTATCAGCTGTGGTACACAAAAACAGGAATCGATAAACGACGCCTTTAATTACAGAAACCTTTATTTCATTTGCTGCATCCCCTATACTTCCTGTTTTGTCAAACAGATAATTATATTGATCGTCAAAACAGAATATTTTCCATTTCATTCCGTCCAAAGACACAGAAGCCCTGGTGGAGGACATCGTTAGCCCTCCCTCCATATTCAGACTGAAACGTATTTCTTTTGTGTCATCCTCCTTCTGCACATCACTTACATATCCTTCAGCACAAGCCGTGAATAAGCTGGAAATCATTAGAAGAATCACAAATAAAGTATTCTTTAGCATTTCTTACAAATTTAATCATTGAATATATATCCTTTCAAGAATCCATATAATTATTCCCAACCGGCTTTATCACGGATACATCTGTAGGGGATTCCGTAATCCTTCTTCACTGTCCATTCATCGTTAAATGTCTGTCCCGCTATAGTAAGACCTGGCAGTTTGATGTTCACCCAAGCTACGTTCGGCCACGTACCATAACAAGCTAAGTCTTTCACATTGGGAGTAGCTCTATCGTATGGGTATCCCCCCAATATACGCAAATTAGTAGCCTCATCGTCTTTATCGAACCAACAGTAAGTATATAAAGCCTCTGCCACTTGTGATTTAAGATGCTGTCCTACCCACAAAATATAATCTTTTGCCTCTGCATCATTCAATGCTGTCCAACCCTCGGGACAAAGATTCTTCGCCCCCTCATTACCCGTTTTACCTTTCATAGGAGTATTAAACGTATATCCTTCAGTTCCACAGAAATAAGCCTTATCTACTGTATTATGGACAAGATAGGTGGACTGACGACAGTGCACTGGCGAATAGAGCTTCTCTTCCCACGATAGACAAGGAAGCGGAGTGCCTGGATACGGATCGGCAAACCCGATTACCAACAAGTTCTCATCTGAAACGGCTCCGTTAAGATGTGTGATAGCAAACTGACTTGTCTTCTCAGGATGTGCAGTCACCGTGTAAATAATCTCATGACGATAAAGACCGCTACCTGCATCTTTAGTAGATGAAGAAATGGTAAGCCATTTAGGTAGGCTTCCGTCATACGCAGCGTCCAATGCTGCTGAGCTATAATCTGTAACGACACGTTTTATAGTATATGGCATTGTAGCGTCAGCTGCAATCTTTACATAAGTCCCTTTAATATCTGTACCAGCAATGACAGTAGCCTTGTCATCCATTACAGAGATTCCGTCTTCAATCGTCACCCAATCAATTGAAGTACCGTCTTTCCATTCTTCTACTGAGATGTCAAAGCCTGTAGAACCGGCTATCTTTTTCGTATTAAGCTGATAGAGATAGTTGGCCTCCACATTGATATCAGCAGTAAGATTCAGATAAAGAGTCGGCCCTTCCGTATTGGTATTGGCAAGTTTAGTGGTAGCCCATACAACTGTTTTTTCATTCTGCTCAAGAGTTGAAGTCAACTGAGTCGGATAAAGATAGAAACTCTTTCCGTCATTAGCTAAATCAGCTGCCGGTATTTCCAAAACATCAGAAGATATATTGCCTGCATTACCACTTACGTCACCGATGAATCCTTGAGTGTATCTATTCTTAATATATACCTTATCGATCACTAATCCCGATTCTGTTGGATCATTCAACAAATCAAATCTAGCTACACGTCTTTTAAGTTTTACATCAACCTGATTATTGGAAGATTCTACATCGGCAACTGTTACATACTCCTTACCATCTGTTTTGACATTAGACATAACAAATGGAGGATTCAACTTACCACTTTCGGCAACAGTTTTGCTATTTAGTAGTTCATCGATTGTATTTGTTGCACTCATATTAGGGAAATTGCTCTCATTCTCACTCTCCACAATGATGAATCTCTTTTCTCCTCCAGTCGAAGAAGTTAATTCAACAGTATATGACCTTGTATCACCGTTTGCACCTACAGAAGCAGCTGCATAATTTAAGACATACCTTTGTTCATACTTACCTTCTCTGCTAAATTGATAAAAGGCTATTTTGTCATTAGTGCCTCCATTTTCGTCACCTACACCTACTGCCCTTGTAAGGAATGCCCCGGGAGTATGCACATTAAACGTTATTTTTCCTTTGCCTAAAGGCTGTTCCTCGGGGGCTGGGGTTTCATCACTTTTCGAACAACCAACTAATAAAACAGTTGACAACAAAGCCAGACATATATAAATATTCTTTAGAATTTTGTAGTTTTTCATATGTAAACAAATTAATTACGCTCCTTATCCCAAAAGAGCTGACTAAACCATTAATAAATTGTTTTATAGTTCTAAAAAACTTGAGAGGCTGTACCCAATCCCAAATTTGAACACTGCCTCTCAATATTATATTCATCAATCAACAACCCATCAATTCCATTCGATTTGTTGGTCTTCGTCCGGAATCAACGTATTCAAGTCACGTTGCATACTTAATGTACCTTCTACTCTATACTTCATACGGTTACCCGGGCTAAGTGTATAGTCCTCAAATGAGTATCCCATAGACAAAGTGATATAAATATGCTTCAAGTAAGGCTTCACAGGATCATTCTCTTCGACAATCGTATAATAAGGAGCTTCCTTAAATTTGTCGTCTCCTTCGCCCAGCAAGAGAATTTTAAAGTTATTGCCATCCTCTCCCCCGTTATCGGTCCATAATCTCAGTTTCTTCTTCAACTCACTTCCTTCATTCAGCGGTTCATCTGTAAACTCTACATATAATTTATAGTATTTACGGTCCATGTAATTCACATCACGAACTCCCATATAAAACATAATGGTCTTCTCGTCATACACATAAGCTTTATGGGTAGCTAACATGAAATTATCCTTTTGATTCTCCAAAAAAATCTTTAATAGGCTACCATCATACGAACCGGAGTAATCATTGAACGGAATGATATTCAACAATGCTTTCCGATAATGCAGACGGTTGTTCACCTGATAGTTATAAGATGGATCGTCTTGAATAGTCAATGGTAGAATATATTTATCCGACATATCCAACGGTTTCGCATTGTTCTGCCCTCCTAGCGTAAAATCAATAGGTAACAGTGCTTCAGATTCACCTGCAGGCATTTCTACAGTTTCCGGTATGGAATAGTATTGTTGATCCAACAAATGGTAAAAAAGTTCCCGACGGCGTTCACCAAAACGTTCCTGATTCAACACATCCAAAGTATCCTTATCAAGTGCTACATGAATAGTTCTTGCCTGTGTATTCATGGTTGAACCACTCAACAAAACCGGAAGCTGATAAGTCACCACTCCTCCTGGTTTGTAGCGTACATAAGTAGAAGTTACTCCTTCATTATTAATCTCTGCTTTGAAAGATGCCAGCTGTTTGAATTGTTCATCTTCCCACTCATTGTTACATGAAGTGCAACATACTGCCGCCATCATGCCAATCAATAATTTACATATATTATTCATATTTTCTATCCAAATTTAGTAGGTTTATTCCGGATCTTTCCAGCCCGGATTCTGAATCATCCACATATTTCGTTTCATTATATTGTGATGGATTGGCCAAAACCACATCTTCGTAGTAAACATAGTAGGCAACGAAGCGACTTCTATCGGTGTATGAAAACTATCTGGATTTTCCGAAGTCAAATAGATATTACAACCATAAATGGGAAGAGCCTCTTCAACTGGAGCATCACACCAACGACGAATATCAAAGAAACGATGACCTTCCGCAAATAGCTCAATCTGACGTTCTCGTTTTACTTTAAAACGAAACTTCTTTACATCATCGTACACCTCATAATCTGGCAATCCAGCACGAATACGAATAGGCTGAATACCTTCCTTTAAAGCTGTTGCCGAACGTGTGATAGTATACATAGTCTCGCCATTCCAAGAAGGAATCTCATAAGAACCCTCGACCTCATTCAGTGCTTCTGCATAATTCAACAGAATCTCTGCATATCGAATGTCCGGAGCGTACTTTTGAACTACACGACTTACGTCATACGATTTCTCAGAATCTGCTAAATCCTTCGGATGTACAAACTTCTTAATACCAATACCTGTACTCAAATAATTGGTACCTGCTTTGTAACCATCTTGAGCATCTCTGTAGTAGAAAATAGGAACGTTCGTTTCTTCTTTATCCTCTGCACTTGCATTCAACATATGCCATACACTACCATTGTAGGCTACTGATGCATAGAAACGAGGTTCACGGTTCGCATATTGTTTAGAAACACCTTTTCCCAATGGACCTAATTCAGGATAATTAGACAATTCAGACGTTTCAACCACCCCTGAAACACGTGGCTGTTCATTGTAACGGCTTGGGTCGGTATATCCTTCCATACCCTTATACATAGAATTCATACCCGGACAATCGCTACCATCTTTCATATAATAAGCATCACATTGTTTCTGTGTCATGCCATGGCAGTTATATCCGCCTCCTTGTGAACGGGGCAACTGATGGATAACCATTACCCTGATATTCTCAGCACCCTGATTGACACCTCTGGTAAATATAATTTCGTCATTATTGTATGCACCCACTTCTCCATCAAACAAAGAACGGTATGATTCGAACGGATCAATATTTTTCCAACCGTAAGGCCAATCCTGAGAATGGAAAGTTCCATTATCGTCCGGCGGAGTAATAGTTGTCGGGTAAGCCATATCATCACTTTCTCTTTTATAAGCAACATACAATTGATACCGTTTCAATTCCATTACATCCTTAGCAGCAGCAGCAGCTCTTGCCCACTTCCGATTGTCGTATGTATCAGACAGCAACTTACGCCCGCTCTTATCAACCAATGCATCGATCACCTCTGATGGTGCTTGTCCGTTATATAAAGGACTTGCTGCATATAAAAGCACACGTGAACGAAGTGCCAATGCTGCACCACGTGTAGGACGCACAATATTTTGTACGTCTCGCTCGTCGTCCAACATCGTAGCCGCCTTCACCAATTCCTCGGCAATGTAATCTGCACATTCATCATACGTATTTCGAGGATAAGCGATATCATCATACTCTTTCGTATAATCGACCCCTTCATCTGGGACAATGGGCACCGGACCGAATGAACGAATCAGCATCCAATAGAAATATGCACGCAGGAAATGAGCCTGTCCTTTCATATCAGTAATCTCAGCTTCAGTAAGCTCTTTATTTCCATCCACATTATGAATGAAAATGGAAATGTGACGAATCGCTTGATAAGCGGCCTGCCATATATACAAACTGTTTCCACTACCTAATCCTTTTTCCGTATAGTTTCCACCCTTCCAATCTACATAATTCAAATCTATGTAGTACATATCATCTGCAAAATTGAAACTAGTGTTCTTCTTGCTGTTCACTTGTTGCAGATAATCGTGATTCATATAAGCGTATCCCTTTGCCAACCATTCATTGGTATAGTCCTTACTCTGAAACACATTTTCAATGTTAACACGTTCCTCGAAAAGGTAGTCTGAGTCCAAATAATCGGTACATCCGACAACCATGGTACTCACTCCTAATATAAAACCTAAATTTATTATAAGTTTCTTCATATTCTGTTCTTGTTTATAGATTAACTGATACGCCTAACGAAAGCGTCTTGCTCAACGGATATTTCTTTCCGTCCGAACTGCCCAATTCCGGATCCCAATATTTAAACGAAGAGAATGTCAGCAAGTTGGTTCCGATAAAGAAAACACGTACTTGATTCAAATGAATCTTATTAACCCAAGCTTTCGGAAAGGTATAGCCGATATCCAATGTCTTCAGACGAAGATAAGAGCCATCTCTCAACCAATAATTAGACTCTTGATAATTATTTTTATTATCACCATAAGTCAGACGGGGGAATTCTGCATTCGGATCTTCATTCTCACCCAGAATCCAACGGTTGCTTTCTGCCATTTCTTTCAAAACATTTCCCCAGCCATCACCACCTTGGAACATAAAGACAGTTGTACCTTTGACAAAGAAAGACGACTTACCTGCTCCTTGGAAATGAGCATTGAAATCCAACCCTTTCCATTTGGCCGAAAAGCCAAAGCCATATATCAAGTTAGGACGAGTAGTAGCACCAATAGCTACCCGGTCTTGTGAGTCAATTATACCATCACCATTGACATCTTTATATTTAATATCACCGGGCATCACTTCACCAAAAGTTTGCTTCGGGCTATTTCTGATTTCTTCATAATCTTTAAACAATCCCAGAGCAATAAGTCCTCTTGCCTGATTGACACGATGCCCTTGGGCTAGCTTATATTCGTAAATGGTGTTCTCTTCATCTTTTTCTATCACCTTGTTCTTACTGTAAGTAATATTACCACGTAACGTAAAATTCACCTTACCGAGTTTCTGTTTGAATGCAAAATGACCATCAAATCCTTTTGCTTCTACAATACCGACATTTGCTTTCGAAGCATTATCAATTCCCACTTCGTAAGGGATATAAGAACGAGTCATATAGATACCGTCACGACGTTCTTTAAAGTAGTCAATCTCTCCGGTCAGTTTGTCATTAAAGAGAGAAAAGTCAATACCCAAATCTTGTTTAGTAGCAACTTCCCACGAAATAGCAGGAGAAGCCACTGTTGAGTAATATTTTCCATTCCACAATTTTTCACCAGTCCCAATATCTTCAAAATGATAAACATTATTATCGGTTGCTATCGAATACAAATAGGGGAAACGGACTCTTTTATTACCTTCATACAAAGCATCATTTCCTGTCTTTCCATAAGAATAACGGATTTTCAACATATTCAACCATTTTCCGGCAATCTTTTTCATGAATGGTTCCTCAGCCAAGTTCCATGCACCGGAGATAGCCGGGAAGAATCCGAAACGATGGTCTTTGTGGAAATTCTCCGAACCGTTGTATCCGAAATTAAAATCAATAAAATAACGATAATTCCAGTTATAGCTGAAACGTCCGGCTATTCCCTGATTACGATAAGGAATACCATTCTTCAAGTCTGTACCTATATTTTGAGTAAAAATCTTAGAAGCCTGCGTATACTTCAGTACACCTCCAACATGATGAGTTTTGAAAGCACGACTATAGTGCAATTCCCATTCAAAGAACTCTCTCTTTTCTCCTTCCGAATTGGAAGATTGCGACATCACTTTCTCGTCTCTGATTTTCGTGAAATTCAATGTTCCGTCCGGTTGACGATAACGGTCGGCCTTGTAAGCAGCCGGAGATTTATAACGTTTAATCCAATTGGAGTTATACGTATCATATCCGAATCTACCTACAAAACGCAATCCTTTGGTTATAAAATCCAGTTTCTGTTCCAGCGTAAGGCTGGTTTGAATATTATTCTTCCAACTTTCATTATATCCGGATTGTGTAGTCATTACCCAAGGATTCATATTATCATCCTTATCTGACCATCCCGGAATTTTTCCATCCGAATATTCTGCCGGCATCATGATGGAATTATATCCCATCAATACAGTCCACAAATTATCTGTACCACTACCTGTATCATTCTGCTTACGCAAAGAACCGGATACCCCGACCTTTAACAGAGTCGTTTTCGTAATATCAATATCCACATTCATACGGTACGTCCATTTTCTGAAATGTGCGTTTGTATTATAATCCTTAAGGCTTTTGTCAGTCTTATACATACCTTGTTGGTCCTGATAACTTCCGGAAACAAAGTAACGTGCAGTTTTACCACCACCACGCATATTCAATGTTGCACGTGAACTCCAAGCACCGTCACGCAATACCATATCCATCCAATCTACATCCGGAAAACGGTCTGGGTCAAGTTGCGTACGAAACAGTTCCAATTCTGATGGCGAATATAAAGCCTCTTGATTTCTTGTCAAACGAGCTTCATTAGCCATAGAAGCATATGTATAACCGTCTACAAATTCCGGTGCCTTTGTAAAAGTGCTATAGAACCCCTCAACCTTTGCATCAATATTGATTTTACCTTCCTTACCACGTTTTGTATTAATCAAGACTACACCATTGGCTCCCTTACTACCATAAATAGCCGTTGCGGAAGCATCTTTCAATACTGTAAATGATTCAATATCTTCCACGCTCACTTCATCAATATCACGTTCAAATCCATCAACAAGTACCAATGCAGCCGTATTAGCACCAAAAGTAGATATACTACGAATCCAAAACTCAGATACACTACCCGGTCGTCCAGAAGTTTGCATAGCCATTACACCCGGAACAACACCTGCCAATCCATCCACCACAGAAGTGGAAGGAACCGATTTCAACGCATCTACATCCACATTAGTAATGGCACCAGTCACTGCTATTTTCTTTTGTGCTCCCGTACCTGTAATTACAACTTCATCAATAATCGTATTAGCTGCTTCTTTCATTTTTACGTTGATGGTTTTTTGTTCTTTTACCAATACCACCACAGTCTCATAACCTATATATGAGAATACAAGTCTGTCATAAGCAGATGCCTTTATTTTGTATCGACCATTTATATCAGTAATAACACCCAACCCAGGCATATTCTGTATCGCAATATTCACACCAATTAAGGGTTCCTTATTCTCATCGGTCACCACTCCAGTTATCATTGCACTTTCCTGCGCCCAAACGGTTATGGAAAAGAGCAACAATAATATACATGCAATCAAATTTTTACTCCTCATAAAATATATGTGTTTATCATTTATTATTCTTCCATAGCAATTTTACGTATCACCGCTTGCTCTTTCCCGTCGCGACTCATACCCCTCTCGCCTACATAGAAGCATTTTCTTTTTTCATCGTATGCAATCGCCCACGGATAAGCAAAACGAGCTTCTGAACGTAATGCACCATTTGCAAAACCAGGATCACTTGAGTCATTTCCACGTCCTGCAAATGTTACTACTCTTCCTGTAGGTGTCAGAATACGAATGCAATGATTGCGTTCATCACAAAAATAAAAATCATATTCATCTTCTTCACCTGCATATTCCGGATTCTTTACAAACACTCCCTGTGTCGGACCATTCAATTGCGCCCTGCTACCTACTCCGTCACGATAACCGCTTCCACTCGCACTTCCCGCCACGATATAAGGGGTTGAGAACTGATCTGTAGTAGAATTATAGTCCATACGGGAGATATATCCATTTCCTCTTTCATTGTATTGACGAAGCAAATAGGCATATTTTCCTGTAGGATGAACTACCATGCGCAATGTTTCTTTTACACGCGGATGCGTAGCTATTTTCGTTGTTGTCTTGTTCTCAAAATCATATTCATAAACCACTTGATCAGGATAAAGAGCATAATAAATCCTTCCCGTCTTAGGATGAACAAAGGCACCAACCGCCTGCCTTTGCTTTGATTCGCCTAATTTTACTTCCGTTTTAAAGTCTGAAACACGTTTCTTCAATACGTTTACATTTCCATCTTTAGCCAAATCACGAGAAATAATCATATCTTGATTCTCATCTGCCGTCCAATTAATGATAGAAGGTTTATCGCCAATAGCAGCTAAGGAAGCCTGCATAGTCACCGTTTTTTCTTCCAAATCAATCAGACGAATAGAACTTATATTATAACAAGTTAAATACAAATGGTCAAAATTTGATTTCGGATCAAACGAAAACCATGTAGCTCCTTTTATACATCCACATGCATCGAATGCCCCTTCGCCCTGAAAAGCATCTTTCTCGTTCTCAAAACGTTGACCAGCTAATGTAGAAACTAACCATTGCTTTACATAAGTAAACTTCTCTTCTGCTTCAGCAAAAGCCACTTCTTCGCCATTGTCATCATACACACTAATTTCCACATCACCTTCAGTAGCCATACGTGGTACTACACAATACAATATATTGTTCTTAACTGAAATGATATTAGCTTCTTTACCACCAACTATCACTTTCAATTTTTTGGGGTCGTTCCCAAAGTTTTCTCCATATAATATAATATTGTTACCAATGCCACCCGATTTTGGGGAAAAATCTGTAATTACCACAGGCTTAGTAGGATCGAAAGGAAGGTTTTCTTCCTTGTCTTCATCCTTACAAGCAGTAAAGCAAAGTACGACCAATGGCAATACCACTGCACATAATCGGATAAACCGAGTTCTCCAATCACTTTTCTTTTTCATACATCAAATTTTAGTTTTACTTAGAAGTCTATATATTTACAATATTTTCAACATATCAGTTATTAAATACTGGCAGTAAATCTCCCTTTGAAGGCACACATTTTTTAATGGTCGGCCAGCCGTCTGCCGACCACACAATGCGGTCGAGCATACCTAAACGTCCTCCAACCGTACCATTCTCTTTTACATAACTATGATATATCATCCAATCTGTACCTGCATCATCTGGAATTATTATGGAGTTATGACCAGGACCAAAGAATGTTTCACCGTCACCTTCCAACACTAACTCCCAAGAGTTGTCCAGCATATCTTTTCCTTTTCTATCGACATACGGACCAAGGAGATTTTCCGAACGGCCTACCACGACTTTATACTTACTATCCATTCCATTATTCGGACAGCAATTATTTATAGATGCAAACAAATAGTAGTACTTACCCTTCTTATAAATATTGGTGCCTTCAAATGCCCTGCCGCAGACCTGTTTCTTCAGCACAGGCTTACCATCTGCTCCCCGTTTCACAGAAAGACCATCATCCGTAAGTTCCGTCACATAAATACCGTTGAAACTCCCGAC
>ENA-OURV01002210-OURV01002210.1-human-gut-metagenome-genome-assembly--contig:-NODE-2210-length-13932-cov-2.642574_pt1 | contig 13932 bp, 8 predicted proteins | sample MGYA00242141_ERZ509072 | MGnify/ENA primary metagenome ERZ509072 (study PRJEB26280, sample SAMEA2338763) | human gut metagenome | biome: human gut; feature: human-associated habitat; material: faeces... | reverse complement strand
AAAGGTTGGAGCAAGGCGTTGCTCCTTTTTTTATGTCCATAAGCCGGGTTTTACCACCCGGCATGTTCATTTTTGTTTTCGTGCGCATCCGCATCACGTTTCTTTTCACTCTGATAATCCCATTCGATCTCGTCAACGTATTCTTTTCCATTATATACCGCAACAGCCTTGATTTTGTTTTTTCCTTTTTCAAGTGTCACCTGGTCGAAGATATAATGTACATCCGTATATCCCTTACGAATGCCTGTCAGTTCTTTGCCGTTCAAGTAAACTTTGGGAGTTCCGATATTTGAATAAACAGTGACGGAAGTCTGCTTCCGTTCGCGGTCCGTGTTACGTCGTTGCGTCAGATAGAGTACGGGAGACTTGCTCCAGTTCGCTTTATACCAGTAGTAAGAGTCCTTCTTTATTTTCCGGTCAAAGGTCATCAGCCCTTTCAGGTTCCGGGCAGGCACACCGCCACGGCTCCACATAGGCACGGCAAAGTCGAACATGTTCCATAGATAAGAAGCAATAATATAGGGATGCTCAGCTATCACACTCCACTGATATTCATGCGTCTTGGTCTGGAAAGTTTCCGGATAATAAGGCTTTCCCCAGTTCAACGCATCGCCCAGATACTCCGTCTGATGGTCAAGGTTGGCGTCGGCTCCATATTCGGTCAACATCAATTTCTGCCAGGGATAGTCTTTTTCGAGTCCTTCCACCCACGGTTTGATGTCCTGCACTTTCTTTTCGTACCAGCCGAAATAACGGTTCATGCCTTGTATATCTGTATTCTGATTCACCGGATGATTGGCGTGACCGTAACCGTTCACGGCAACCGTGTAGCGGTCAGGATCTTCCGTCTTCGCCAGATCGTGAAGAGATTGAGTCAATGACGCTGTGTATTCGTGAGGCTGATAAACCTCATTGTGCAACCCCCACACATAAATGGAGGGATGATTGAAACTCTGACGAATCAGTTCGCGGAGTTGTGTCTGCGCATTCTCCGATTCGTAGCCTGTCACCCGGTTGACAAAGGGGATTTCCGCCCAGATAATCAAGCCCAATGTATCACAACGCGAATAAAGATATTCCGACTGCTGATAATGAGCAAAACGCACGGTCGTGGCACCGACATCCATAATTTGAGCCAGGTCAAAATCATGTTCACGGTTGGTCAGCGCACTCCCCAGGCCCCACCAGTCCTGATGACGGGTAACACCATACATCGGATATTTCTCTCCATTAAGATAGAAACCTTTTCCGGCAACAATTTCGTAATGACGAACACCCAAAGGCTGCGTGACCTCGTCAATCACCTCACCATTTGCCAACAGACGGGAGACTACTTTGTAAAGATAAGGGTCCTCCCTACCTTGCCAGAGATGAGGATTCTTTAGTTTGAATGTTGATACATAGCTTTGCGTTCCTTGCGGAGTCAACTCAAGCGGCAGACGTTGGGAAACCACCTTTTTCCCTTCCTGCGTATAAATACTGTTCTCCAGAACAAGCTGCGCAGGAGCCAGACTACCATTATCCAGCTTTACTTTAACAGTTATATCCGCCGAACGTCTTGATACATTCTTCTAAGTAATGTACACACCGGGAGAGGCGCAATCGGTCACTGTGATATTATTCTGCTCCGTAGTAATCAACCATACGGGACGGTAAATACCGCCATACACCCCAAACAAACTGTGATTGACAGGAATCACATCAGGACGGGCCGTATTGTCAGCCTTCACGATAATCTCGTTCTCAGCCCCCAGTTTCAAGGCAGTGCCTATCTCGAAAGCGAAGGCACTATACCCGCCTTTATGCGTTCCCACCAACTTTCCGTTGACATAGACTTCTGTGCAAGCCCCTACTCCTTCAAAACGCAAGAATACACGTTTACCCGCCAACTCATTTCCGAAAAACTGTTTCTTTCTGTAATAACCTACACCTTCGTAGAATGCATCAGCTTTCACTTGCATATCTTTCGCATTCCAGGTATGGGGAATTGTCACTTCCTCCCACTTGCCGTCCCATTGTGCGGAAGCACGCATAGGGTCCGTAGAAAACGGCCCTTTCTTAAATTGCCAGCCGGTATTGAAAGAAATGACATCACGTGCGGACGTATCATTCATAACTGCTCCCAATAACAGGAGCAGAAATACAATCATATTTTTTACCATTAGATTATGAGTTCTTGTTTATCTGGCCATTTTATAAATCTCACATCCGCCCATTAAAAAAGCACCCACGCCATATACTTCAGTCATATTCCGCGTCACCTTCTTCGGATCGGCCCCGATAGGCTGTACATAACCTAATTTACCGTCTGCATCGACAGCAGAAACCTGTGCATTCCAGCCTTTTACCAGTATAGGAAGGAAAGTATCCTTGTCCAGCAGTCCCTCGTTGATTCCGTAAGCCAAAGCATAGACAATAAACGTGGTACAGCTTGTTTCGGGTGACGGGTAAGAAGCCGGATCGAGCAGACTTGCATGCCAGAATCCGTCCGCATTCTGCAATTTAGCGACACGGGTACAGAGCTTCACGAACAGTTCTTCGTAAAACTTCCGGTTCTTGTCCTTTGCAGGCAGTTCTTTCAATATCTCCGCCAGCCCGCCGAGTACCCAGCCGTTGCCGCGTCCCCAGAAAACCTTCCGGCCGTTGGCCTCGCGTTGGTCAAAATACCGCCAGTCGCGATAGAAAAGATTCTCTTCCTTGTCGAAAAGGTGGTCATACGTAGCTTTGTATTCGCGGTTCATGAATTTGATATACTTTTTATCACCCGTCAGGACGTATAATTTAGTGTAGACCGGAGGAGCCATAAAGAGGGCGTCACACCAAGTCCAGCGTTCCAGTGTCTCAGGTTTGCGATAATCCAGCTTGAAATCGTCCGTCGGCGGGTTCTTCATCACCCAATCCGTGCGGGCAATGGTAGGATTGAGCATATATTTGTTCTTATATTTCCGGTAAAGGTCGATAAAGAGTTGTGAAACAGCGATGTCGTCGGCATGATACATCCGCTTGTCCGGCTGCCAGCCGTTACGGCTTCCGATACGGGTGAGCCATTTAAAATAATCCTTGTTACCGTCTTCACGTTCCGCCAATTCCGCCCAGTCGAGCATACCGACATATAGTACGGCGTTTGTCCAGCTCAGGTCACCATGTTCGGCGCCCTTGTTGGGGTTAGCTATTTGCCAGTCGGCAACTTTCTTCATCGTTTCTTTTATTTCCGCTTTACGGAAAGGAATGTTTTGTGCTTGCACGGTGAGGGTAGACAGCAGCACTGCTACGACCCCGATTTTTGTTCTTAGATTCATTCGTTTATCGTTTAAAAAATTATGAAAGTTCGGTAGTTTTTTGGTTCCAATACCCGACAAAGTACAAATATACGCCAAATATCGGATATAATTGAGGGATTTATTGGAAATATATATCCACCATGGTGGATATATAGATTCAACATATTGGGCATATATGCCCAGCGTGGTGGATATATATGCCCAATAAACAGGAAGTTAATGGTACGTTATACCATTAAGAAAACGTTACTTGCTGAAGTCAATGTCCAACGGCTCGATATTGTTTTCCGAACCGGCATATCCCGGTGTCTGATTGATATGTCCCTGCACATTTGTCGAAATAGCATTCAATGCAATCGGCCACAATACATTGTGGGGAGCAATGGTATATTCATTTCCAATCGGCGTTTTCACCCCTTTGTTATAGAAATCCGTTACATCCATAATGTGGTCGTAGAAGAAGTTTTTTTCGGAGAAATTATCCATACGGTAAGTACGTCCCTTATCGTCCGCCTTGCCGGTTTTAGCATAGATAAATGCGATACGGGTCAACTCCGTCTTACGCGGTTCTTCGTAATACAGTTCGCGGGCACGTTCGTCCAGAATCGTACGGATAGTCATCTGGTCAGCATCAAGTTCATCGGCTCCCGCTCTACGGCGTACCTTGTTCACGTCATCGGCAGCTTTCTGGAGGCTGGTTGCATCCCCCTTCCAAATGTATGCCTCAGCACGTAACAGATACGTTTCGGCAATACGGAAAATATACCAGTCGGCCCAACCACCGCGCCACCATTTATCTTTCTGGTCGGCAACGTTGGTCTTATAATGCGGCCACCCCACCCAGTCACGAATGGTATCGTTTACCAGGATGTTTCCTTTATCGTCTTTGAAGCGAACCGGTTGTCCGTACCATTCCGTACCTTTGAGTTCAGGATTATTGTAGGTCAGGTCGGTCATTTCTATCCAGTTGCCCGGAGCATGACGAAGATCTGTGTCATCCAGTGTCCAGATCATGTGCGTATGATACCAGGTAGAGCGTGCTGTACATACTCCACGACCATATTGCTCAAGATAGGGATTTTTCTTTGCATCGTTATCGGTAAATCCGTTTTTGCCGTCGGGAGTTTTAATCTCGCCGTCTTTTGCAAACCAGGGAAGCACCTGCCGTTTGATTTCCAGTCCGGCTGCCGAACGAATATCCTCACCGGCATCATAACGGTCGAGCACCATGTAAAGTACTTCTTTGTTTTCAGGCAAGGATTTATTCTCAGACTGATGCAAGTCCCAAATCACATTCTTGGTAGCGTCATTCTTGTCAACACCGAAACGCTCTGTCATTAGATAGTGCACTCCGTCATTAATGACGTTATTGGCTGATTCGATTGCATCGTCAAATTCGCCCAATGCAAGATTGATCTTTGTCAGTAAGTGATAAGCCGCAGCCTGAGTCACCATACCGATATAAACGTTGTTTTTCAGATAAGGAGCCGTACGGTCCAAATCGTTTTTCAGATACCGCAAGATTGCTTCACGCTTCGTTGAATAAAAATCATAACGTGGCCCGGTGATTTCTTCTGTGATGAACGGTATATCCCCATACTGATTCACCAGACGGTAATAACGATAAGCACGATGGAAACATGCCAATCCTTCAATTTCCTTACGTTGGTCTTCATTGTCAAACTCTGCCGTTTCCGAACGGGTCAGCAATGTATTGGCGTCTTTAATACCTTTATACAGATAGGTCCAATAGTTATTAATCTGACTTGCATTTCCTGTCAGAGAAGCACTGGGAGTAATCTGTCGAACAAGATCCTGTGGAGAGTTTGCCGCGTCAGTACGTCCGTTGACACTTATATCCGAAAAGAAATATTCGGAAAGGATACAAGGGTCCATAGAGCCTCCTGTGGGATAAAAATCAAAGTAACGGACGTCACGGTTCAACATATCCGTTCCGGTCTTCAGGCCGTTGTAATCCGTAAAAGAAATCTCCGGCGTATAGAATGAAAGTGGCTTCGGGTCCAGCCAATCCGAACAACTACTTGCTAATACAGCTACTCCAATCATGCAGGCAATGCCTGTTTTCTTATTATTTAGTTTCATCAGTCTGTAGATATTATAAAGTCAAGTTAATACCAAAATAAATTACTCTCGGGGTATTTGCATCACTGTTTTCCGGGTCGTAACCGGGCCAACCGGAGATATAACCTGCATTCTTCATCGTAGCATTGACGTTCAGGTTCTGAATCCGCAGCGGCTCTATCAGCTTCTTCGGGAAAGTATATCCGATTGAGATATTATCAAAACGCAGGAAAGAAGCGTTCTTGTAAATGGCATACGAAACGCCTGCCGGCTTCTTGTTGGCCAGACGCGGATATTCATTGTTACGGTTTTCCGGTGTCCAGTAGTCACGTTTAATCTGGTTCGTCACGTTCAGCAAAGCATTGTCGTTGGTAAAACGTCCCAATGTCTTTTTATGTCCGATATAGGAGTACATATTGAACGAGATATTGAAGTTCTTGAACAACGTGAAATCATTACGCATACTCCAACGCAGACGCGGCATCGTAGTTCCCTGGAATTCCTTATCCGTATTGTCATATTTGTAGTTCATGTCTTTATCCAGCAGATGAACGTCACCCGGCTGCTGACCGTATTTGGCAGCTTCTTCACGTTCTTCTTCCTGCCAGATTCCTACTACCTTGTAATCCCAGATTTCATCAATATCGTGTCCGATGAAACGCTTGTTCTTGATATCGTCCGCTTCACGTTGGCCGATAACGTTACCGTCCGCATCTTTCACATCTTCCATGATTCCGTACAGGTGAGTTATCTTGTTCTTGTTATAAGCCAGGCTGAAAGAAGTACGCCATGTAAGCTTATCCATTCTGATGTTGGTAGAGTTCAGTGAAAGCTCGACACCGGTATTCTGGACCTCACCGATATTAGACATCACGGAGCTGTAACCGATCAGGCTGGGCAACTCACGGCTGACAAGCAGGTCGGTCGTAATCTTCTTATATACATCTAGGTTCGCGCTCAGTCTGCCTTTCAGGAAAGTCAGGTCCGTACCGATATTCCATGAAGTCGTTGATTCCCATTTCAGGTTGGGGTTAGCCATAGTAGAAGCGTAGAAAGTGTTGGCGGTCACCAGACTGCCGGTTGCCGGATCCACATAAATGTATTTGCGCGGGGCCAACTGCATGAATGCAGCATAAGTACCTACGGCACGGTTACCGTTCTTACCCCATGAGAGACGCAGTTTACCATATTCGAACCAATCCGGACGGTGCAGGAATTTCTCTTCAGAGAACACCCAACCCAATGCGATAGCCGGAAAAGTGGCACGCGGGTTCGCAAGGCCGAAAGCCGAATATCCGTCACGACGTACAGTGGCGGTAATCAGGTAACGCTGGTCGTATACATAGTGCAGACGTCCCATAAAGGCGTCTCCTGTACGGTAGACATCATCACTGGATACGTTAGGGCTGGTACCGAAACCGATACCTCCATAACCCAGTTCGTCGGTAGGCAGGAAGTTTTCATTCGTCATTTCATCATGCCAACGCTGGAACTTCTCCCAGTTGGCAAGGAAAGTAAAGTCAAAAGCGTGCTTGCCGAATGTCTTGTTCCACTTCAGCATATTATCCCATTGCCAATAGAAATCCTTCGTATGCGTACGTTCCACACGGCCGTTCTGCGAACCGGAGTCGGGAGAAGCGGCTGCCTTATGGAAAAGATAGTTTGTCCATTCAAAACGCGGAGAATAAGTAGTCTGGATAGAAAAGCCCAAAGGGAGGGTGATTTTCAGATAAAGAGCTGCATTCAAGTTCTCGATGTCATTGCGTTTATTCTGGAAAGCCGGAGCAAGCAACGGGTTGCTCTGGTTATTGTTACCGGTAGGGTATTGTTTCAAAGTCACTCCATCGTCTTCGTAAAGGCTTCCGAAAGGTGAAAGAGTAGTGTAATTGCCGGATGAACTACTGATATATCCCTCATCACGTGAAGTAAACTGTGCGTTCACACCGTAAGTAAGGAAGCTCTGTATCTTATTCTCCAGGTTGATACGTGCACGGATAGCACTGTATCCTCCGCCACGCACGTTACTCTCGTTTTTCAGGTAGTTGATAGATGAATAATAAGACATTTCGTCTTTCTTTCCTGCCACGCTGACCGTCCTGACGTAACGCTACATCCTGATAAATGACATCGCGCCAGTCTACAAGACGTCCGGCCAAATAGTTGTTGACCTCCGTATTGGTAAATTCGAGACGTGTCAGCCAGATACTTGTCGGGTCGCCTTTATCGTTTCCCATCCAGTTTGCCAAGTCCGCATTGGACATGTGTGCCGGATTGTCGAAATATCCGGTAGCTGCTTTTGAAGGATTCTTGCTAACTTCCACATCCCGGCGGAAATTGATGAAATCCTCTCCTTCGTATACTTCCGGCAAAGAGTTCACCATTGAAAGTCCCCATGTACCACTGAAATTGATAATCGGTTTCGTTGAACTTGTTCCTTTCTTGGTAGTAATCAGCACAACGCCATTGGCCGAACGCATACAGCGACAGAATTGTGCCGAAGTTCTGCCCGCTGACATCAATACGTCTATCTGCTCAATGTCGTTAGGATTGATGTCGGTCATCTGTCCCGAATAGATTACTCCGTCCAATACAATCAGAGGCTCAAGGGAAGATTTATCCGTACTCGTTGCACGCAGGTTGTTTTTACCACGCACCATCATGCTGGTGTTACCCTTCGTATCGGTTTCGATACCTACCGAAAGTCCGGCCACACCCGTGCGGAGCATATCCTGAACAGTTTTCGGTTGTTCTTTTTCAAGGTCGCTGGCTTTCAAGGATGCCACGGCTCCGGTCAGGTCTTTCTTCTTCATTACACCGTAACCTACCACTACGACCTCCTCCAGTGTCTTGGAGTCTTCCTTCATTTTGATGATAGACTTCTGCCCGGCTTTCACCGTCTGAGTCGTATAACCGATATACGAGATCTGAAGCGAAGATCCGAAAGGCGCTTCCAGTTTGTAGTTACCGTCAATATCGGTAATCACACCGGTCGTTGTGCCGGCTACCAAAACATTAGCTCCGATAATGGGCTCTCCGTTCTCGTCTACAACTTTACCGATGATTGTAGTCGCCTTGCCCGTTTGTGCCGGAGTACTCTTTTTGGGGAACAAGGCAATCTGTGTGCTGGTCACTTCAAATGACAGGTCAATGCCTTTCAGCATTTCTCCTACCGCTTTGGATACAGGAACCTGTTTCACGTTCAGGCTGACTTCCTGTTTCACATTTACTTGTGTTGCGTCATAAAAGAAGGTATAGCCGCTGGTTTTCTCAATGCGTGCCATAGCTTCGGACAATGGAATTTTCGAGAAGCTTATCGTTATCATCTTCTCTTTTACTTGTGCAGAAAGTACAACGCTAAAAAATAATAGCGTTAAAAGTGCAAAATGCTTTTTTAAATTCATATTTTTGCGATATTAAAAGTTAACTGTAAGGAGGCTGCATTAAAATGGGTCAGATTTTAATGTTCACTCACTTTCTTCGGTTAATAAAAAACTTGATTTGGTAGGGGGGAAAGCCGGAAGCGGAACTTCCCCCTTATTTATTCTATATCTTCATTATATCATAGGCTCGCCTTTCTCTCTTACTTATTTGTCAAAAAAATCATTTTACCGATATTGAACTCGGATATTTGCATTGTGTGTTACCACTTATTGTTTCTGCTTCGGTAAAATTGTCAACATATTCTCATCATTAAATTCATAGTTGATAGGATGAATGCGCGACATGATTCGCATGATTTCTTCCAACGGTTCGTGCCGCAAGGTGAATGTGTATCTGTACTGTTCCTGCAATTCCGGAGACAAATTTATCTTCACATTATACCATTTGGACAGAAGAGGGCAAATCTCATCCAACGGCCTGTTTTTAAATACAATCTGATTGCTTGCCCACGAGACAGCCAACTCGATATCTCCTTTTTCTATTTGAAGCCGTCCGTTACGCTTGTTGAAAGTACCGACTTCTCCCGGATGCAGAAAAAAGCAAGGTCAATACCTGTGTGGAAAATGCTTTTCAGGTATGGGACGAGGGAAAAGCAGACCGGACAACTCAGCTGATCTTCTGTGACTTGTCTACTCCAAAAGGGGATGGGACTTTCAATGTATATGATGATGTCCGAAACAAACTGGCTGCCAGAGGAATCCCGAAAGAAGAGATTGCGTTTATCCATGAATACAACACGGAGACAAAGAAAGCAGATTTGTTTGCAAAGGTACGGGCCGGGCAGGTGAGAATCCTTATGGGTTCCACTCCAAAACTCGGTGCTGGTACCAACGTACGTGCGACTTGTTGTCGTACAAACTCTAATGTGGGATAAATCCTGTATTAGAACTAAAATCGACGGCTGAATCTATTCAGCTAACTGATATTCCGAGGAGTGGAATGATGGGGTAACGCCCTGAAACGCTCCCCTTGATACTACGACGTGCAAAGGCGGTGTAAAACGCTGTATGTGCGAAGCTCGTTGAAGTCGGCAGAGAGACACCGAAACATTAAGTTGTCGAAAGCTGTCCAGAGGTGGATGGTGTGTCCTATATGCCGGAGGTCTATAAACTGCCTATGGTGAGGATAGCTGGTAAAACAGCAGACGAACAGCCGAGTGTACGAGTCTAAAGCGTGATATGGCAGAAATGTCCTAACCGTAAATCTACGGGGTATGTGAGGTAAAGTAAAAATGGACGTTATGAAATACCTTACAGTGTTACAGGCACTGGCAAGCATACAGGCTTATAGGCTACACCTAAGGGCGGCATGAACAGATAGGAATATCGGAACAAGGGAAGGTCAGAACACGGAGTGTTTACACACAATGAAATGTTAGCAGGGAAAGCGATTGACATTAGTATAACCTGCTTTTATCTGACTGAAAGTGGAGCCACAGTACCAATGAAGCGGTGATAATAAGCCGTGGAGGGATAGGCTCCAGTCAATCAGTAAGAATCGAAATTTAATTCGTAATGAATCAAAGGTTCGAGTAAGACTAAGAAAGGCGAACAGCCGACTTTGGCAGTGCCGAAGAAAGTGCTGAAACGTCAGATTCTAAGAAACATTGAGTATTATGGATTACAGGAGGTATTTGACGAACTATACCAGAAAAGTTTAGAAAACAGGAAATTTAGAAACCTGATGGAATTGATTTTGATGGAAGAAAATATCAAACTCGCCTATCGAAACATGAAAAAAAATGATGGAAGTACCACGCCGGGGGTTGACGGAAAAACGATAGAGCATTTAGCAAAAATGACTGAAAAAGAGGTCATCGAACTTGTCCGTAACAAACTGGAATGGTACACGCCGAAAGCCATCAGACGAGTGGAGATTGACAAAGGTAATGGAAAGAAAAGGCCACTTGGGATTGCCTCGATTGAAGACAGGCTGATACAGCAATGTATTCTGCAAGTGTTAGAGCCGATATGTGAAGCAAAATTTCACGATAGAAGCAATGGATTCCGCCCAAATAGAGGTGTGGAAAATGCACTTGCACAGGCAGAGAAACTTATACAGAGCAACAAACTGTATATCGTGGTGGATATTGACATTAAAGGATTTTTCGATAATGTCAGCCACGGAAAACTATTAAAACAGTTGTGGACGATAGGAATACAGGATAAAAAGCTCATTAGTATTATTTCAGCCATGTTAAAAGGAGAAATTGCAGAAATCGGTTTTCCAGAGAAAGGCACAGCTCAAGGGTCGATTATCTCACCATTGTTATCGAATGTGGTGTTGAATGAACTTGACTGGTGGATTGCCAGTCAATGGGAATTTATGCCTACAAGACATGTCTATAAAGAAGCAATAAAGGCGAATGGAACTCAATCGAAATCAAAGAAGTACAGGGCTTTGCGGAACAGCACATTAAAAGAGTGCTTCATCGTAAGGTACGCTGATGATTTTAAAATCTTTTGCAGGAAACACAAAGATGCGGTTGTAATGTTTGAAGCCACAAAACAATGGCTCAAAACAAGGCTAGGACTGGATATTAGTCCAGAAAAATCAAAAATTGTCAATCTAAAACACAGTTATTCGGAATTTTTAGGATTTAGGATAAAAGTGCATAAGAAAGGCAAGGACACAAAATGTAAACCGCCAGTCGATAAGTATGTAGTAAAATCACATATCTCAGAAAAGGCTTTGAAGAAAATAAAAACCAACGCAAAAGAGAGAATCATAGCAATACAGAAAACGAATGGAAGCAGAGCCGGTGAGTATGCAATTCGGGATTATAATAGCTTTGTCATGGGAATGCAGAATTATTACAGCATGGCAACGTGCGTAAATCCAGATATACAGACTTTAGCCTATGAAATCAAGACAAGCATAAAAATCAGATTAAATACAAGAGTGAAACGCAGAACTAACGAAGCATTAACACCATATCTTTCAGAAAGATATGGAAAAAGTAAAGAACTGCGATTTATAAACGGTGTGCCATTAGTCCCAATAGGATATGTGCAACATCGTGTTCCGCTCCACAAAAAGGCTGTAGTAAATAAATATACAGTTGAGGGAAGAAAAGAGATACACAAACAATTAGAAACTGTAGATATAGGAAGGGTGCATGAACTTATGAAGAACCCTATCAGTGATGAAACTGTAGAATTTAACGATAACTGCGTTTCACTGTTTGTGGCACAAAGAGGAAAATGTGCAATTTGCAAGCTGCCTCTAACTTTGGAAAACATGCGGTGTATCCGCAAAATACCAAAATCTTGTGGTGGTGATGATAAATATAATAATCTGATTATTGTGCATAAAGAGATGGAAAGGCTGATAAAAAGTCAGGACAACAAAGAAATCAAGCGTATTCTAAACAAATATAAACTGGAAAGTAATCAAAGACGGAAAGTAAATACCATAAGAAAAAATGCAGGATTAGAGGAAATAGACGTAAAAGCACTTGATAAGGAACTGTAAGTTACGATGTTAAAAAGTAGAAGTTACTGATGATGGAACGCCGGATGAGGGGAAACTCTCACGTCCGGTGTGAAGTGGGGGAAAATCTGGAGATAACATCAAAGGATTACCTATCACTATAGGACAGGCTCATTGCCCTCCATCACCTTGACTGTCCGTGGAAGCCGTCTGATCTGGAACAGCAGGAAGGACGTATTTTAAGACAGGGAAACCAGAATGACAAAGTAAAGATATTCCGGTATGTGACGGAGAACACTTTTGATGCGTATATGTGGCAGATTTTGGAGAATAAGCAGAAGTTCATCAGCCAGATCATGACCAGTAAATCCCCGGTCAGGGCTTGTGAAGATGTGGATGATACGGCACTGTCCTATGCAGAGATCAAGGCACTTGCTACAGGAAATCCGTATATTAAGGAAAAAATGGATCTGGATGTGCAGGTGAGTAAGCTGAAACTCTTAAAGGCAAACCATACCAGTCAGATTTACCGTCTGGAATCCGATATTGCAAAGAATTTCCCGGTACAGATCAGTGCATTGAAAGAGCGGATTGCCGGGATGCAGGTGGATTCGCAGGTAGTAAAAAGCGTGGATTTACAGGATAATGACACGTTTGCCATGACAGTAGGAAATGTCCTTTATGAAGATAAGAAAGAAGCAGGCGAGGCATTGATCGCTGCCTGTGCAGGACTAAAAACCGTTAGCACCGGCGGAAAGGTCGGGGAATATCATGGGTTTACGTTATCTGCTTCCTACAATATGTTCTCCAATGCGTTTGAACTGACGGTCAAAGGAAAATGTTCTTATAAGCTGGAGATCGGAAAAGACCCGGTAGGAAATATGCAGCGTATCCATAACACCCTTTCTTCCATTGACAGGAAGCTGACGGAAAGTGAGCAGAAGTTAGAAACCGTACAACAGCAGCTTGCTACTGCACAGGAAGAGGTAAAGAAACCATTCCCGAAAGAAGCAGAGCTGAATGAAAAGATGGAACGGTTATCCGAGTTAAATGCGTTGCTGAACATGGATGAAAAGGGCAATGAGACGATTATGGCAGATGAGGATATTGGCAGAGAAGGAAGCAGCACAGATAGCAGGGATGCTGTAGAAGAAAAAGAACTTCCGGAAACAGCAGACAGAATCCATAAGCCATCTATTCTGGAACGCTTAAAGCAGGAGAAGGCACAGCAGAATACAGCGGAACAGCCATCTGTACAGAAAGCTGCAAAGAAAAAACATGAACAGGAGTTATAAAAGATTTCCCGTCAGAGTTTTCTCTGGCGGGGACATAAAATGGAGGGTTTGTTTATGGCAAATAATATAGAAAAACAGTTAAAAGAAATATCGGAACGGCTGGAACAGGGAGTAAAGGAAATCTTTACTTCGGAGAGATATACCGAATATCTGAATACCATGTCAAAGTTCCACAATTACAGCTTTAATAACACACTGCTGATCACCATGCAGAAACCGGAAGCAACATTGGTAGCGGGGTATCAGGCATGGCAGAAGAAATTCAACCGACAGGTAAAAAGAGGGGAAAAAGGCATCCAGATTATTGCCCCGGCTCCGTTTAAAGAGAAACAGGAGATTGAAAAAACTGATCCGGAAACAGGCGAGATTGTGATCGGGGAAGATGGACAGCCGGAAACAGA
>ENA-OURV01002186-OURV01002186.1-human-gut-metagenome-genome-assembly--contig:-NODE-2186-length-14084-cov-6.948820_pt1 | contig 14084 bp, 19 predicted proteins | sample MGYA00242141_ERZ509072 | MGnify/ENA primary metagenome ERZ509072 (study PRJEB26280, sample SAMEA2338763) | human gut metagenome | biome: human gut; feature: human-associated habitat; material: faeces... | reverse complement strand
GTGTCTGCCGCGAGAATCCGGACCTTGCATTTCAGTCCGGTGTTAAGTGGTACATTAACCTTGGCAAGCTGGCGGCCTACTACAACAATAAAACGGAGCAATCTGAATAATGGCATCGGCAAAACTTATGATTCCCAAACGCAGCGCCCCCTATTATGTACTGACCGCTAATGTGACCGTACATGGAAAAAGGGTGCGGCGATATGGGCGCTTTGACTTTGACCCCACTGTATTGAAAACCCACCGCCAGCGTGAAAACGCTGCCATTGAAGCCGCAAGGGCGGGGGAATCCGGCCGGGGCTTCGCCGTAGTGGCCGACTCCGTACGCGAACTGGCGGAAAAGACCATGCAGGCCACCAAGAGCGTGGGGCAGGCCATTCAGGATATTCAGCGCGGCGCGGTGGGGGATATCCCCCGGCACCTGAAAAACGTCCACGCTGACAGTGCCGGCGCGGACAAAGCCCCCGCCTATAAGTACCCCCACAATTACCCGGACCACTATGTGCAGCAGCGCTATCTGCCGGAGTCTTTGGGGGATACGCATTACTATGCGTACGGCGAAAACAAGACCGAGCAGGCCGCCAAGCGGTACTGGGACGACATTAAGGGGAAGAACGGAAATGGACCTGCGTTTACATGATGTTTTAGAGCTGAAAAAGGAGCACCCCTGCGGCAGTAAACACTGGCAGGTGCTCCGCGTGGGCATGGATATCAAGCTCCGGTGCCTCGGCTGCGGCCATGAGGTCATGCAGCCCCGGCGTAAGATCGAAAAAATGATACGGCGCATCGTGCCGAAGGAGGAATTGCAATGAGACCGAAATGGACAAGATACTTCGCCATGGGCATCGCCCTGCTGCTGGCCATCGTTATGGCCGTAACGCTGGTCCTGCCGTACCTGGGACTGTGAGGCTGCCATGAAGCACTGTATTCTGGCAAAATTCACTCCGGAGGCCAAGGCGCAGCGCGCCGCGCTGCTGCCGCGTATCCGGGAGCTATTCTCCGCCGCGGCGGATATTCCCGGCGTTCACGGCGCGGAGGTCATCCCCAACTGCGTGGACCGGGACAACCGTTACGACGTGCTCATTCGTCTGGATATGGACCGCGAGGCCCTGCCCCTGTACGATGTGTCCGCTATGCACCACCGATGGAAGGACGAGTTTACGCCCCTGCTGGAGAAGAAGGCCATCTTTGATCATGAATCATAACCACCAGTTTACTGGTGGTTATGATTTCTATTAGCGGGAGAGCCGCCATACAGACAGCTGGTATGCTGCATGGTTTCTGTGCTGTCCTCCGCGCTGGCCCATACCATTCTTTACAGCCCGTGGGTCATCTATTTCCTCTGTATTGCTTTGGACAAAAGCGTTGAAGAATTATTCTATTTTTGGGAGGCCGCTATGGATAATGTATTGCTTTTGATTTTCGGTATATTTTTGTCGGTGCTCGGCATCTTGAATATCAAAGGGAATATCAGCACCATACATTCCTATAACCGCAGGAAAGTGAAAGAAGAGGACATCCCCAAATACGGTAAGGCGGTGGGGACGGGAACGGTCATTATGGGGGCGTCCCTGATCTTGGCGTATTTCGCCACATTCTGGAATGAGGCGGCAATAGATTATATCATCTTTCCGGCGATAACTATTGGCCTGGCCTTTATCCTATATGGGCAGATCAAATACAATCACGGTATTTTTTGACCCGTAAAAAACGCACCCTCGTGAGGTTGATCCTCATGAGGTATAGAAAAGGTGCCAATAAGGTGTCAACAATAGCCATAAAAGAGCAACAAAAGCTATATCAAAATGTATACCAAAATGACGCGGAATGTCAATGAAAAGCGGTGACGGATGGATTATAAAGCGGTAACGAACCGGTTACAAATGCTGCGGTGCCCGCCTGGTTGCGACGTTTTTTTTCGTCCCGCCGCTCTATAATAGTGGCAGCGAGGTGAGGCAATGACTGTGGTGTATCTGGACCGCGTTTTCCTGCTCAACAGCGTGGTAGACTATCTGCTTTTCCTATGTGCCGCAAGGCTTTGCGGCTTTCCGCTGCATCGAAGGCGGCTGATTTTTTGCGCGGTGCTGGGTGGCGTTTACGCGGCTGCGGTCTTTATTTCCGAGCTTGCATTTTTGGCTCACCCGGCGATCCGATTGGCCTTTGGAGGCTTGCTGGCGCTTGCCGCGTTTCGCCGTTTCCGCCCGGTCCTCACATTTTTTTTGCTTTCGGCCGCCCTCGCCGGCACCCTGCTGGCGCTCGGCCTGGCCTTTGGCTCGGTGGCGGGACTGGCACAGCGGTTGTATTACGCCGATGTTAGCTGGCAAGCGCTTATACTGGTCAGTATATTGTTTTACGTGCTTCTCCGGCTTTTTGCCGGTCAGGCAGCACGTCATGGAGGGGGAGAATTGTTGCAGATCAAAGTATCTGTCGGCGGAAGGATACAAACCGTTACCGCCCTGCTCGACACGGGTAATACACTGAGGGATCCGGTTACCGGGTGTCCGGCGCTGGTAATGGAGCGCCGTTCCGCAGACGCATTATGGACACCGGCGGTGGCCGATGTTTTGGCAGAGCAGCTGTCTCCGGAAGAGAAAATGGCAAAGCTGCACCGAATAGGTTGTCCGGTACGGTTTACACTGCTGCCTTTTCGCGCGGTGGGGACGGCTGCAGGCCTGCTGTTGGCAGCCTGTAGCGATTACATAGAAGTGAATGGCAAACGCTATCCACGGACACCCGTCGCGCTGTCGGAGCAAGCTGTCAGTGATGGCGGCGGGTATCACGCCCTGTGGGGGGCAATGGAAGGGAGAATAGGGCATGGCAAAGCTTCTGATTTGGCTGAAACGCCTGTGGCACAGCGTATACAGGCCGGATAAGGTCATGTACATCGGCGGGAGCGATACGCTGCCGCCGCCCTTACCGAGAGATGAGGAGTCTGTTCTGCTGGAAAAGCTGAATACCGGCGATTTTCAGGTGCGGCAGACGCTGATCGAACACAACCTGCGGTTGGTGGTTTACATAGCCAGACGTTTTGAAAATACCGGTATCCATATAGAGGACCTGATCTCCATTGGCACTATCGGATTGATCAAGGCGGTCAATACGTTCCGGACAGATAAGAATATCAAGCTGGCTACCTACGCCTCGCGGTGTATTGAGAATGAAATTCTCATGTACTTGCGGAAGAACGGCGCACAACGGACAGAGGTCAGTTTCGATGAGCCGCTGAATACCGACTGGGACGGAAAAGAACTGTTGCTCAGCGACGTACTGGGGACTGACAGCGATGTGGTCATGCGGCCCATTGAAGCGGATGTGGACCGGCAGCTGCTGCAAACGGCGGTATCGCACCTCAGTCCGAGAGAGAGGGATATCATCACCATGCGGTTTGGCCTGGGCGGTATCAAGGAGCTCACCCAAAAGGAGGTGGCGGATCGATTGGGGATTTCGCAGAGTTACATATCACGGCTGGAGAAGCGTATCATCCTGCGACTGCGGCGAGAATTGCAGAAAATGAACTAAAGGCTGTGAAGGAGTACGCCTTCACAGCCTTTGCGCGGTCAAATATTATTGTAAGGATAGGGCGGCCGGACGGTTGACCACCATCATATTGTAGTAACGCAGCAAATGATAATCATCCTTATCCAGTTTGATGGTGCCCAGCAGGCGGTCGTTTTCCTCCAGCGGCTCTTTAGAGATCAGCGCCTTCAATGCAATGGGTGCAAAGAACGGGGAGGAGCCGATACCGGATACCAGTCCCACGGCGGGCATACGGTTCTGCATGGGATTGAGCATACAGATATACATCTTTTCCGCCTCGTTGATCTGATTGGTCAACACCATGTGGGTGATGGTGTCGTAAGCCTTCATCTCTCCGGTGAACAGATGCTGGCAACGGTCCGGGTCGGAGAAGGACGCCACGCCCATATACAACGTGACCTCGACACTCTCGTGGTCCACTGACTGAGAAAACCGAAGAAGTGAGCGTACCATCTGGCGAATACGGCCATCATAGTAGTACATATAGGCCAATGTCTGATTGAAGTAGCTATTCTTAGGTAGCGCCGGCTCCGCATGGAACATTGGGGGCTGATAATCGATGAAGCATTTTAGATCAATATCCAGTGCCTGCGCAATCTCGTACAGTGTTTCGATGTCGATGGTAATGGCACCGTTTTCGTACTTGGATAGCGTCGCTTTGCTCTTATTGATCATGGCGGAGAATTGCTCGATGGTATAGCCGCGGCTCTTGCGGTATTTTTTGATGCGTTGTCCCACAAAATAAGAAAAAGAGCTCAAAAGCGACACCTCCTTATAATGGAGTAATGATACCAAACGTTTGGTAGGAAGTCAATAGTTTTTTTCTGTGAAGGAAACCTTTTTCACTGGCCTTTTCTTTTTAATAAACCATTCGGTGAAAATAGTAGTAAACAAAAGAAAGCCCCCGGCAACCATACGGATGCCGGGGGCCAAAATGATGTAAGAATGTATGAACGACTTACTTAGCGGCTTCCATGCCGGCCAGCAGAGCCTTCTTGTTGCCCTCCAGGAAGCGGGCCTTCTTCTCACCCAGCTCGATGCGGATAGCTTCCATCATGCTTTCCACGGAGGTGACAGGAGCCTTGGCCAAGGTCGCGCCCAGGATGGCCACGTTGGCACCCTTGGGGTTGCCGATGGATTCGGCAATGCCGTTGGCATCGCAGTACACCACGGTGATATCATCGCGAACCGCTTTGCGGTCGATGATGGAACTGTTGATGACCAGAACGCCGCCGGGCTTCACGTGTGCTTCAAACTTGTCCAGAGAAGGACGGTTCATCGCCACGATCACATCGGCCTTGTCCACCAGAGGGGAGGCAACGGGGTCATCGGAGACGATGACGGAGCAATTGGCGGTACCGCCGCGCATCTCGGGACCATAAGAGGGCAGCCAGGAAACGTGCTTACCGTCCAGCATGCAAGCCATGGCGACGAACTTACCGATCAGCAGCATACCCTGACCGCCGAAACCGGCGAAAATAAAGGTTTTTTCCATGTTACTTCGCCTCCTTGTCTTTGTAAACGCCCAGAGGATAGTAGGGGATCATGTTCTGCTCCAGCCAGTTCATAGCTTCCACCGGAGACAGGCCCCAGTTGGTGGGGCAGGTGGACAGCACTTCGATCATGGTGAAGCCCTTACCCTCCATCTGCAGACGGAAGGCCTTGGCAATGGCCTTCTTGGCCTTGGCGATGTTGGCGGTATTGTTGACCGCCACGCGCTCAATGTAGTAAGAACTGGGAACAGCGGCCAGCATCTCGCACATCTTGATAGGCAGACCACTCCACTCCTCGCTGCGGCCAGCAGGGCAGGTAGTTGCCTTTTGGCCGATCAGGGTGGTGGGGGCCATCTGACCGCCGGTCATGCCATAGATCGCGTTGTTGACAAAGATGGTGGTGATCTTCTCGCCGCGGTGGGCGGCGTGAACGATCTCCGCGGTACCGATAGACGCCAGGTCACCGTCGCCCTGATAGGTGAATACCAGAGTGTCCTTGCCGACGGAGCGCTTGATACCGGTGGCAACAGCGGGTGCGCGGCCGTGGGCAGCCTCGTACATATCGCAGTTGAAATAGTCGTAGGCAAACACGGAGCAGCCGACAGGGGCCACACCGATCACCTTGCCGTCCAATTTCATCTCGTCGATGACCTCGGCTACCAGACGGTGGATGATGCCGTGGTTGCAGCCGGGGCAATAGTGGAACTGCTTGTCAGTCAGCAGCTTAGTCTTTTCGAACAGTACAGCCATCTTATTTACCCTCCTTCATGCTCAGGATCTTGGTGACGATCTCGTCGGTAGAGGGCATCTGGCTGCCGCAATGACCGAAGAAGTCAACGTGCTTGGCGCCATTGATGGCCAGCTTTACGTCCTCCAGCATCTGGCCTTCGTTCAGTTCAACGTCCAGAACGGCCTTCACGCCGGGCTGGCAGCAGGCCTCACGCACAGCGTCATAGGGGAAGGGCCACACAGTGATGGGGCGGACCAGGCCGACGTTAATGCCTTTTTCCTTCAGCTCGGCGATAGCGCTCTTGGCGATACGCGCCACGGTGCCGAAGGCAGTAATGATGTACTCAGCGCCTTCGCAGTTGTAGCTTTCCCACATCTGCTCGTTGGCAACGACTTCCTTGTACATGGCCTGCAGCTCGTCATTGTGGACAGCCAGGCTCTCGGTATCGATGTAGATAGAATTGATAATGCCGCGCTTAGCGGGATCATCGCCGGGCTTCCAGCCGGTGCAGGCCCAGGGCTTCTTCTCCGGGTCTACCTTGTAATCCACCATCTCGGGCAGCTCCACGGGCTCCATCATCTGAGCGATGATACCGTCCGCCAGGAACAGCACGGGGATACGGTACTTTTCGGCCTTGTCATAGGCGATCATCATCAGGTCGATGGCCTCCTGTACAGAAGCGGGGGCGAAGGTCAGCAGGTGATAGTCGCCGTTGCCGCCGCCCTTGACACCCTGGAAATAGTCGCCCTGGGATGCCTGGATATTACCCAGACCGGGGCCGCCGCGCATCACGTTGATGATGACAGCGGGAACCATGGCGCCTGCGCAGTAGGAGATACCTTCCTGCTTCAGGGACACGCCGGGGCTGGAGGAGGAGGTGATGACGCGGGCGCCGGTACCGGCAGCGCCATACACCATGTTGATAGCCGCCACTTCGCTCTCGGCCTGCAGGAAGCAGCCGCCGATCTCGGGCATACGGGCGGACATATATTCGGGGATCTCCGTTTGCGGAGTGATGGGGTAACCGAAGAAAAAGCGAGCGCCGGCACGAATAGCGGCTTCTGCAATCGCTTCGCTGCCCTTCATAAGAGTCAAAGCCATATTCTTTCTGCCTCCTTAGTCTTTTTCGATTCGGATCACCACATCAGGACAGGTGCGGGCGCAGGACGTGCAGCCGATGCACGCCTCCATGTTCGTCACTTCTGCCGGATGGTAGCCCTTTGCGTTGATGCGGGTCTTGGACAACTCGATGATGTGCTTGGGACAAGCTCTTGCACACAGACCGCAGCCCTTGCAAAGATTTTCGTCGATGGTAACTCTTACCACTCTCTTTACACCTCTTTTCTTAATTCCTTTTCCGATGCTGTGTTTGCTGTTTTGCTGTGTTATTACAATCCCTTCGCGTAGAGGGAAGTAACCGGGTTTAATACATATCCTTGTGAGGGTTTTTGGTGTTCAGCCCGTACTCGATATAGGAGTCCCAATCGCGGTGCATGTACACGTCGATGGGGATGGGAGTGCCCACGTACTTCGGGTCGGGATCACGGGCGAGGAAGGCGTCGAGAAACTCCTTCTTACCGGTGGTATACGTCACCGGAATGCCCGTCAGGTCAGCGACCTGACGGAGCATCTCGTAGCCATCCCACAGATCCTGCTCGGTGGTAGCAGTGGCGAGGTTCGTATTGTTGATCATGCCGGTGATCTGTAGCCGCGCGTGGGTCTGCATACCCTCCTGTAAACGGAGAAGCTTCTCCACCGTGCCGGCCAAAGGCCGCCGGATATTCACCACGTTCAGCACCTCCAGTGCACCGGGCGCCAGGTCCACAAAGTCCTGGTGATACCGGCCCAGTGCTGTGGCGCCCACGTCGTCGCCGCCTACATCGAATATGACGGTGTCCCAATCCAGCACAAAGGCGGACGACACCTCGGCAGGGAGAGAGAGCGTCTCGATACCGGAGCAGGCAAAGTTGGGGGAGACCAAACGGATCTCCTTCTGCTCCACCAGCTTGCCGCGCTCTGTCAGACGGAAGTAGGTGTTGACCATATCCAGGTCCAGCAGTTCCGTCCGGTCGCCGCGGGCGGCCGCCTGCATAGCAAAATTCAGAGCCAATTCGCTCTTGCCGCTGCCATAGTTGCCGATGAGGACTTTTACGTGCTTCATGGGATGCGTCGTCTCCTTATATCTTGACTGTTAGTGAAGATTTTCGCGGATGGTCTGGCACAGCGCTGTGATACCCTTGACGATCTTATCCTCGGGCATGCAGCTGTAGTTCAGACGCAGGGTGTTGTCGTGGCCGCCGTTGGGGAAGAAGGAGCCGCCGGGAACGAAGGCCACCTTCTTGGCAAGGCACTTCATCTGCAGATCCTTGGCGTCCATGTACTCGGGCAGAACGACCCAAGCAAACAGACCACCGTCGGGACGAGTAAAGGTGCAGGGCTCGGGCAGCTCCTTGGCCAGGGTCTCCAGCATGACGGCACGGCGCTTGCGGTAGCACTCACGGATGGTGTTGACGTGGGCGTCCAGATCGAACATATCGATCCACTTGGAGGTCTCCATCTGGCCGATGGTAGATGCCTGCAGAGAGGCGGCCTGCTCCATGAAGTTGTACTTAGCCAGGATCTCATCCTCGGCGCAGACCCAGCCCAAACGGTAGCCGGGAGCCAGGATCTTGGAGAAGGTGCCCAGATAGATCACCAGACCCTTGGTGTCCAGGCTCTTCAGCGCGGGCATATACTCACCCTCGAAGCGCAGCTCGCCGTAGGGGTTATCCTCGATGACGGGGATCTCATAGCGGTTGATGATCTCCATGAACTTATGACGGCGATCCAGATCCCAGGTGCGGCCGGTGGGGTTCTGGAAATCGGGAATGACGTAGATCATCTTCACGCGCTCGGTGGTGGCCAGGATCTTCTCCAGCTCGTCCATGATCATGCCGCCGTCATCGGTGGGAACTTCGATGAACTTGGGCTCGCAGGCCTTGAACGCATTGACGGCGCCCAGGTAGGAGGGGCTTTCCAGCAGAACCACGTCGCCGGGGTTCAGGAACACGCGGGCAGAGAAGTCCAGACCCTGCTGAGAACCGGAGGTGACGAGGATGTGATCCTTGTCGGTGTGGATATTGTTCTTGGCCAGCATACGCTCGGCGATCTGCTCGCGCAGGCGGGGGAAGCCCTCGGTGGTGGAATACTGCAGAGCCTCGCGGCCATGCTCCTTCAGGACGGCGATAGAGGCCTCCATCATCTGCTCCACGGGAAACAGCTCGGGCGCGGGCATGCCGCCGGCAAAGGAGAGTATGTCGGGCTGCGCCGTCAGCTTCAGCAGCTCGCGGATCTCGGAGCCCTTCAGCAGGTCCATTCTACTTGCAAACTGTACCATGTACTTTTCCTCCTCAAATTTTGTTGAGGCGCAAATGCGCCTGAACGTACAGCCTTATTAAAGCACATTTCTCCGATAAAGTAAATAAAGAGGTATGACTGAAACCATCACAGCGTTGATTTTTGTGGAACCCGCCAAAAATTTAAGGCGCTGTACCGTCAAAACCACAATGAAAAGTGGTCACAAAAATCGGCAGAAAATGTGAAGTTTTCGACAAACTTTGTGACATATTGAACCGTTCGGCAAAATTGACCTGCGACACATTTGCAAACGGGATCGTAATGTGCTATACTGCAAAAAACGGTAGGCATAGAAAGGAGCCGGTATATGAAAAAGAAAGAGTTTTTGGCGGGAACGGTGCTGTTGGCTGCCAGCTCGGCGCTGTGTCTGCGCCTGATGAAAAAGGTGGGAGAACGGCTGAAAAAGCAGCAGGAGAAGGCCAAGGAAACGAACAAATAAATATCCCTCGGCGAAGCCGGGTGTATATCCCAAAAAGCTCGAAACCGTGATTTTGGGCGGGATATCAAGAAGCATATGAATATGATCCGGCCACACCTCTATTGGGCGGTTTTCAATATGCAAAATACAAAAAGGCGGAGGTCAATCCTCCGCCTTTTTACTGTTACTGTCTTCAATTTTCCCTTTCATCTTCACGTGTGACAAGGGATTTGCCTTTGCAGCTACACGCAGCGCCTCGTTGTCAATATGCGTATAGATCTCCGTGGTATTCAGGTGCTCATGCCCCAGGACCTCCTGCACCGCCTTCACATCCACGCCGTTTTGCAGCATCAGCGTGGCGGCTGTGTGGCGCAGCTTGTGGCTGGAATACTTTTCACTGTCTAACCCCGCAGCGGACAGGTGTTTTTTCACCAGCGCATGGACCATGGAACGACTGATGCGCCTATTCTGCCCGGAGAGAAACAGTGCGTTTTTATCCCGCCCGGTAATGGGCCGGCGTACCGCCATATACCGCGCAAGCGCATCCTTGCAGGCCTGATTGAGATAGACCACACGGACCTTATTGCCTTTGCCCAGCACCCGCAGGGCATCATCGTGAATATCCGTGATGTCCAGGCCGATCAGCTCAGATATCCGCAGACCGCAGTTCAAAAACAGCGTCAGAATGCAGTAGTCACGCTCACGGTTGGCGCCATCTACGCTCTCCAGCAGGGAAAGGGACTCATTCAGCGTCAGATAGCGGGGGAGGGACTTCATCTGCTTGGGCGTATCCACGTCCTTGCAGGGGTTGTCTTCCAAAAGATGCCGTTTATTGCAAATATAGTTAAAAAATGAACGAATAGTAGCCAATTTACGGGCGCGAGAAGCAGCGTTCAGACCTTTGTTAGAAATTTCACTATTTTGGTGCTGTACACGATCACGGCTAAGATAGGTCAGATAGCTGTAAATATCCGTCAATGTGATGCGGGAAATGAAGTCAATATCCACGTCACGGATGTCGATCTCGTCCAACGCTTTGCCGGCAAGCGCCGGATCACGCTGCTGCTTCAGATAGCGAAAGAAATTTCGCATATCCAGATAGTATTCATCCACGGTGCGCTGAGAATGCGCTTTGATGGTTTCGTGGTAGCTGAGAAAATCCAGCAGCAGCTGGGGCGAATCGGTACGGTAATCCATATGTACAATGCCTTGAAAAAAACTGCGGTGTGGCGGGTATTTGGGTCAGTATTCTGTACAAGACTGTCATGCGGCAACTACAGATCGCCGGTAATGGCTTGTATAGCTTACTCAGGGCGAGATCAGTCCAAAACGAACTTGCTATATGAAAAAGAGCGGTTACCCTCCACTCGATTGAACAAAATTTTTATTTTGTTCAATCGTATCTATCTTTTCAAAGCCCCTCCTTCCTGCGAGTATCGGTGGCAACATGGTAGCAGACTGGCGTAAGCAAGTCAAGATTGAACAAAATCGTAATCAGTTTTTCTCGTCTGGGTTCTCCGCTAAGCGTGAAAGCATTTTCTCTTCCCAGCGCGACTGTCTCCACCAGCCGATAAGTATCATCAAAAATCCTGCGATGAAAATTGCCGTCCGAGCTGCAGATGCCGGAGAGATTACACAGGATGCGACCAATCCTGTACCCGCGCTTGTGAAGAAGTGATTTACGGCTTTTTCCCGCTTGGCCACTCCCAATCTCCTTTCTCTATCGATGGCTTTTACCATCTTTGTGTCCTCCTTCAGCAGTGTATCGAGCGATACACCGAATTGGTCGCTGATGGCTACGAGAAGCTGTAAGTCAGGATAACTCTTTCCGTTCTCCCAGTTCGAGACCGTCTGCCGCGTTACATGGAACAGGCTGCCGAATTGCTCTTGCGTTAATTGCCGCTCTCTGCGGATAGACATGATTTGATTTCCGATACTCATAACATCACCTCCTGCCCTCAAGTATGCGGACAGCACCGCAAAATGTAAAGCAATTCTCCTTTTACATAGGGCCTGTATGCGGCAAAAGGACGGCGCAAGCCGTCCTTTTGTGTCACATTACGTTGTCCCTCTCCCCTTTTGTGGCCATGTTACGCCTTCAGGCAGCGCAGAACGGCCATCAGAATGGAGTAATACTTGCTGTCAGGCGTATCAGCGCGGCTTGTGATGACCACTGGGCAGGACGCGCCGCAGATGGTGCTGGCCATGGTCTTGCCGGCGATGTAGGTGCAGGCCTTATACAGCACGTTGCCGATCTCGATATAGGGCACCAGCAGGATGTCCGCCTGGCCAGCCACGGGATCATGGATGGCCTTGTGCTTCACGGACTCCATGGAAATAGCACCGTCCAGTGCCAGAGGGCCGGAAATGATGCAGCCGGGCACACCGCGCTCCGCGATCTCTTTAGCGGAAACGGTGGAGGGCATCTTCTCGGTGACGTTCTCCACGGCGGACAGAACCGCCACCTTGGGGCACTCGATCCCCAGCGCGTTAGCCACAGGCAGCGCGTTCTCCACAATGCCGATCTGGGTATCCACATCGGGGGCGATGTTGATGGCGGCATCGGTGATCATCACGAAGCGGCCCTCGTACTCGAAGATGCCGCACTGGCTCACCAGGCGCTTGCCGCTGGCAGGGATCAGTCCCGTCTCTCTGTTCAGAATGGCGCGGGCAAAGTTGGAGGTTTGGAGAATACCCTTCATGGGGATATCCGCCTTGCCCTCGCGCACCAGCTGCACCGTCAGCTTTGCGGCATCCAGCTCCTCGCCATCGAAATCCACGATCTCATAGTCCTTCTCGCTCTCGCCCATTTCATGCAGCATGGCGATGATCTCATTCTTTTTACCTACCAGCGTACCCTCGACAACGCCCTTGCGGCGGGCGTTGACCACCGCGCTCAGCGCCGGTTCATCGTGGGCATTGGCCAGCGCGATGCGCTTCTTCATGCCGCAGCCCAGCACATAGGCTTCCAATTCTTTAAAAGATGTAAACATTTCCTTTTACCTCCGTTTTTGGCTCCCATTTCCCCGGAAACCATCTTTTGACGGGCCCATTATACCCCCTGCCGGCGCAAAAAACAACCGAAAATTCCACACGGCCTTCTCCCTGTTTGTAAAACTACTTGCATTGCCGCCAATTTTACGGTATACTGAACAAAATAGGTTTGGGAGGGCGCTGCTGACCATGTTCTGGAATTTTATTTTTTACGGGATGATCGCCGTGGGCGCGATTTTATTTGTATCTCTGACGATCTACCGCATCGACTGGGCACGCCATCCGGAAAAGTACAAGGACCTGGTGGAAGACGAAGATCCGCAGAAGGCCGAGTATCGCAAGAAAAAAGAGGCAGACAAAAAAGCTGCCGCTCAAAAGGCCAAGGAGAAGGAAAAGCAGCTCAAGCGCCAGAAGCGCGTGGACAAGCTGAACCACTACCGCGCCATCAACGGCAAGGGGCCCGTGGGCATGGACGGCAAGCCCATTGACAAGAAGAAAAAATAAGCGAAAAGCATCCCCCGGCGCATGCGCCGGGGGATGCTTTTTCTTATTTCCGTTTTCCGAGTACCAGCGGCAGACCGCCGATAAGTACCGCCGCGATCAGGGAGACTGCTGCCTTAAAGGGCCAGAGGATTTTCAGCGTTTCCACAAAGACCACGGCCGGCTCCGCCTCTAATTTGATGCGGAATCCGGGGATAGCAAAGCTCATGATCATGTATACCGCAGCAAAACCCACAACAAATAGAACAATGAAGAGACGTTTACGTTTCATATTTGTACCTCCTTGTATACCGATACATACCGATATTGCTACATCTCGCTATATAGAAAGTATACCAAAATAAAAAATAATGTCAATTACAAAAGGGTTACGCGGCAGTGACAGTTGATTTCATAGAATGGACCGTCAACGGCCAAACTACGGCAAAGGAGTGATGGTATGATACCCTGCATCGACAGCTGTCGCTGGCAGCAGGACGGCGTGTGCACGCTGGACACCTGCGACAACGCGATTGGCCAACCAAGCGCTTCCCACCCTTGCCTCCATTATGTGCCTATTGTCCCCGAGCCAGCAGCTGCAACGCCCGGGAGATATTCGCCACCGGAAGAAGCTCCAAACCAACGGGTGCCTTCAGATCTTTGACCTTATGAGCTGGCACCATGCATTGCGTAAAGCCTAAACGCTTTACTTCCGACAGGCGTTGTTCCATGTGGGTGATGCTGCGTATCTCGCCGGAAAGACCCACCTCCCCTATCGCCGCCATCGTGCTGGGGACAGGTTTATCCAAATAACTGGAGGCGATGGCTACCACCGCCGCCAGGTCGGCGGCAGGCTCATCCAAAGTCAAGCCGCCGATGATATTCAGATAGGCATCACACTGGCTGACTTTCAGGCTGCCGCGCTTTTCCAGTACCGCCAGCAGCATGGAGGCACGGTTGTAGTCAAAGCCGTTGCTGCTGCGCATGGGACGTGCCCCGGCACAGGGCGCCAGCAGGGCCTGCACCTCCGCCAGCA
>ENA-OURV01002174-OURV01002174.1-human-gut-metagenome-genome-assembly--contig:-NODE-2174-length-14152-cov-11.687380_pt1 | contig 14152 bp, 9 predicted proteins | sample MGYA00242141_ERZ509072 | MGnify/ENA primary metagenome ERZ509072 (study PRJEB26280, sample SAMEA2338763) | human gut metagenome | biome: human gut; feature: human-associated habitat; material: faeces... | reverse complement strand
CGCGTCGTGGTGGTGGCATCAAGAGCGTGAGAAAGGTTATGTATGTATTCGTACGGTAAAGATATTTATAATAAGCCTTTCTCATTCCGGTGAGAAAGGCTTTTTTCATAAAAGGAGACAGATAAGATGAAACATCAGTTACGCAGTTCGTTCAGCACGCAAGGCCGCCGCATGGCAGGCGCTCGTGCATTGTGGACGGCCAATGGCATGAAGAAAGAACAAATGGGAAAGCCCATCATTGCAATAGTCAATTCTTTTACTCAGTTTGTTCCGGGGCATGTGCATCTGCATGAAATAGGTCAGTTCGTAAAGAAAGAGATAGAAAAGCAAGGCTGCTTCGCCGCCGAATTCAATACGATTGCCATCGACGACGGCATTGCAATGGGGCATGACGGTATGTTGTATTCCTTGCCGTCGCGCGACATCATTGCCGACAGTGTGGAGTACATGGTGAATGCCCATAAGGCGGATGCCATGGTCTGCATCAGCAATTGCGATAAGATCACTCCGGGTATGCTCATGGCGGCGATGAGGCTGAACATCCCTACGGTGTTCGTTTCCGGTGGCCCTATGGAAGCCGGAGAATGGAACGGGCAGCACCTCGACCTGATTGATGCCATGATTAAGTCGGCTGACGAAAGCGTGAGCGATCAGGAAGTTGCCAAGATCGAACAACACGCATGTCCAACTTGCGGATGTTGTTCGGGCATGTTCACCGCCAACTCCATGAACTGCCTGAATGAAGCAATCGGACTGGCGCTTCCGGGTAACGGCACGATTGTGGCTACGCATGAGAACCGGAAGAAACTGTTTGAGGATGCAGCCAGACTGATTGTTGAAAATGCGTATAAATACTATGAGGAGGGAGACGAAACGGTGCTTCCCCGCAGCATTGCCACCCGCGAGGCGTTTCTGAATGCGATGACGCTGGACATTGCAATGGGCGGATCTACGAATACGGTGCTTCACTTGTTGGCAGTGGCGCATGAAGCCGGGGCGGATTTCACAATGGATGATATTGATATGCTGTCCCGCAAAACTCCCTGCCTGTGTAAAGTGGCTCCCAATACTCAGAAATATCATGTACAGGATGTTAATCGTGCCGGCGGCATCGTGGCTATTATGGGCGAACTTGCAAAAGGAGGACTGGTGGATACGAACGTGCATCGTGTGGACGGAATGACATTGGCGGAGGAGATAGACCGGTACTGCATCACCAGTCCTAATGTTTGCAAGGAAGCGATCGGGAAATATACCAGTGCCGCTGCCGGAAAATTCAATCTGGAACTCGGTTCGCAGGGGGCTTATTATAAGGAATTGGATACGGATCGTGCCGAGGGATGTATTCGTGACTTGCAGCATGCTTATAGCAAGGACGGCGGTTTGGCTGTGCTGAAAGGAAATATTGCACAGGATGGTTGTGTGGTCAAGACAGCCGGAGTGGACGAAAGCATCTGGAAGTTTACCGGCCCTGCCAAAGTTTTCGATTCACAGGAAGCTGCGTGCGACGGTATCTTGGGCGGAAAGGTGGTCAGCGGCGATGTTGTCGTCATTACCCATGAAGGCCCGAAAGGTGGGCCGGGCATGCAGGAGATGCTGTATCCTACTTCCTATATCAAGTCCCGCCATTTAGGCAAGGAATGTGCGTTGATCACCGACGGACGCTTTAGCGGCGGCACTTCCGGACTGAGCATCGGACACATCTCTCCCGAAGCTGCGGCGGGCGGCAATATCGGTAAGATTCAGGACGGCGACATCATCGAGATAGATATACCGAACCGTTCTATCAATGTGAAGCTGACGGATGAGGAACTGGCTGCACGTCCTATGACGCCGGTGACGCGTGACCGTCGGGTGTCCAAAGCGTTGAAAGCGTATGCCAGCATGGTGAGTTCGGCAGACAAAGGGGCTGTAAGGCTGATAGATTAAAGAAAGTTTTAATAGAAATATACTTGACTTGATGGAAAACTTAATAACAGGCGCGGAAGCATTGATGCGTTCTTTGGAACATCAGGGGGTAAAGACCATTTTCGGTTATCCGGGTGGCAGTATCATGCCCGTATTCGATGCTCTATACGACCATAGAAAGAATCTGAATCATGTTCTGGTGCGCCATGAACAGGGAGCTGCACATGCGGCACAAGGCTATGCGCGTGTGTCGGGTAAGGTGGGCGTATGCCTGGTTACCAGCGGTCCGGGCGCAACGAACACCATTACAGGTATTGCGGATGCCATGATAGACAGCACGCCGGTTGTTGTCATTGCCGGACAGGTTGCTACGGGATTCCTTGGAACTGATGCCTTTCAGGAGGTGGATCTGGTGGGCATTACGCAGCCCATCACGAAGTGGAGCTATCAGATCCGTCGTGCGGAAGATGTGGCATGGGCAGTGGCCCGCGCTTTCTATATAGCGCAGAGCGGACGTCCCGGTCCGGTTGTGCTGGACTTTGCCAAGAACGCTCAAGTGGATAAGACGGAATATGTGCCTACCAAAGTGGATTACGTGCGCAGCTATCTGCCTGTACCCGAAATGGAACCGGAAGCCATACAACAGGCTGCCGATTTGATAAATGCGGCGGAACGTCCGTTGGTGCTGGTGGGGCAGGGCGTGGAGCTTGGCAATGCGCAGAACGAATTGCGTGCTTTCATCGAAAAGGCGGATATGCCTGCCGGTTGCACCTTGTTGGGGCTTTCCGCATTGCCAACAGAGCATCCTTTGAACAAGGGGATGCTGGGCATGCATGGCAATCTGGGGCCGAATATCAATACCAATAAGTGCGATGTGCTGATTGCGGTAGGCATGCGTTTTGACGATCGTGTGACGGGCAAGTTGTCCACGTATGCGTCGCAGGCAAAAATAATCCATTTCGATATTGATCCGGCAGAGATAGACAAGAATGTGAAAACGGATGTTGCCGTATTGGGCAACTGTAAAGATACCCTGGCTGCAGTGACCGAATTGCTGAAACCTGCCGGACACAAGGAATGGCTCGACAGCTTCTTGCCTTATGAACAGATGGAGGAAGAAAAGGTGATCCGTCCGGAGTTGCATCCGGCAGGCGACACACTGAGCATGGGTGAGGTGGTGCGTGCCGTCAGTGAGGCTACAAACAACGAAGCCGTTTTGGTGACGGATGTGGGACAGAACCAAATGATGTCTGCCCGCTACTTTAAATATAGCAAGGAACGCAGCATTGTCACTTCCGGCGGTTTGGGTACAATGGGCTTCGGCCTTCCTGCCGCTATCGGCGCCACTTTCGGACGTCCCGACCGTACCGTTTGCGTCTTTATGGGCGACGGCGGTTTGCAGATGAATTTGCAGGAACTGGGTACGGTGATGGAGCAGAAAGCTCCCGTTAAGATGATTTTGCTGAACAATAACTTCTTGGGTAACGTTCGTCAATGGCAGGCTATGTTCTTCAACCGCCGTTACTCGTTCACTCCGATGATGAACCCGGACTATCTGAAGATTGCTTCCGCCTACGGTATTCCGGCGCGTCGGGCGCTTACCCGTAAGGAACTGGCGGAAGCCATTGAAGAGATGATTTCGACAGACGGCCCGTTCCTGCTGGAAGCCTGCGTAGAGGAGGAAGGAAATGTTATGCCGATGACGCCTCCGGGTGGCTCTGTGAACCAGATGTTGCTGGAATGCTGATATAAATGAAGAATTATGAATTCTTCACTTATCATTCTTAATTAAAAAAAGTATGGACAAGACATTATATACAATTATCGTTCATTCGGAGAACTTTGCAGGTTTGCTGAATCAGGTAACGGCTGTTTTCACCCGCCGGCAAATCAATATCGAGAGCCTGAATGTTTCGGCATCCTCTATCAAGGGGGTACATAAATATACCATTACTGCCTGGACAGATAAAGACACTATCGAGAAGGTGACGAAACAAATCACCAAAAAGATAGATGTGTTGCAGGCGCACTATTTCACAGATGATGAAATCTACCAGCACGAGATTGCGCTCTACAAGCTGACGACTCCCACGCTGGAAGAAAAACCGGAAGTGTCTAAGGTGATCCGCAAATATAATGCGCGTATCGTAGAGGTTAACTCCGTATTCTCCATTGTGGAGAAAAACGGTATGAGTGAGGAAATAACCAATCTCTACGAAGAGCTGAGCGCTTTGGGGTGTGTGCTCCAGTTTGTGCGTTCCGGACGTGTTGCCATCACTACGAGCTGCTTTGAACGTGTCAACGAGTATCTGGCAGATCGTGAAACAAAATATCGTCAGAGTAAAGAACAACAAGGACAATGAGTGAAAATAACAAGATAGGTACTTATAAGTTTGTGGCCGAACCGTTTCATGTGGACTTCACCGGCCGCCTCACAATGGGGGTGCTTGGCAACCATCTGCTGAACTGTGCAGGATTTCATGCGACGGAACGCGGTTTCGGCATTGCAACCTTGAATGAGGATAATTATACATGGGTGCTTTCCCGGCTGGCTGTCGAACTGGACGAGATGCCGTACCAATACGAGGATTTTTCCATCCGGACATGGGTGGAGAATGTCTACCGCCTCTTCACCGACCGTAATTTTGCCATTATCGACAAGGACGGAAAGAAGATAGGATATGCCCGTTCCGTATGGGCGATGATCAGTCTCAATACCCGCAAACCCGCCGACCTGCTGACTTTGCATGGAGGCAGCATCGTGGATTATGTGTGCGACGAGCCTTGCCCCATTGAAAAGCCTTCGCGCATAAAGGTAGCTTCTGCGGAGCCGGCTTCTTCTCTCAATGCCAAGTATAGCGATATTGACATCAACGGACACGTAAACAGTATCCGCTATATCGAGCATATCCTCGATTTGTTCCCGATAGAACTGTATAAGGAGAGCCGCATCCGTCGTTTTGAAATGGCCTACGTAGCCGAGAGCTATTACGGTGACGAGCTCACTTTCTATAAGGACTATGCAGGCGACGGCGCGTATGATGTAGAAGTGAAAAAGAACGGCAGCGAAGTGGTTTGCCGTTCCAAAGTAATATTTGTAAAGAAATAATTTATTAACCAATCAGTTGGCATAAGCCACAAATAAAAATTAAAACAAAAAATGGCACAATTGAATTTTGGCGGTGTTATTGAGAATGTAATGACCCGCGAAGAATTTCCTTTGGAAAAAGCACGTGAGATTTTGAAAGATGAAACAATTGCAGTAATCGGTTATGGCGTACAAGGCCCGGGCCAGGCTTGCAACTTGCGTGATAACGGTTTCAATGTGATTGTAGGACAACGTCCGGGCAAGACATACGAAAAGGCTGTGGCTGACGGATGGGTACCGGGTGAGACTTTGTTCGGCATCGAAGAGGCTTGTCAGAAAGGTACTATCGTCATGTGTCTGTTGTCTGACGCAGCTGTAATGTCTGTATGGCCGACTATCAAACCTTACTTGACTCCCGGAAAGGCTCTTTACTTCTCTCATGGTTTTGCTATTACCTGGAACGACCGTACCGGCGTGGTTCCTCCTAAAGATATTGATGTTATTATGGTTGCTCCCAAAGGTTCCGGTACTTCACTTCGTACCATGTTCCTCGAAGGGCGTGGCTTGAACTCATCATATGCCGTCTATCAAGATGCTACGGGTAAGGCTTTTGACAAGACGATTGCACTGGGTATCGGCATCGGTTCGGGATATTTGTTCGAGACAACTTTCATCCGCGAAGCCACTTCCGACTTGACCGGTGAACGCGGTTCATTGATGGGTGCTATCCAGGGATTACTGTTGGCTCAGTATGAAGTATTGCGCGAAAACGGCCATACTCCTTCTGAAGCATTCAATGAAACAGTGGAAGAGTTGACTCAATCTTTGATGCCATTGTTTGCCAAGAACGGTATGGACTGGATGTATGCCAACTGTTCTACTACGGCACAGCGTGGTGCGCTGGATTGGATGACCCCGTTCCATGATGCCATCAAGCCGGTTGTACAGAAATTGTATGCAAGTGTGAAGTCGGGCAACGAAGCCCAGATTTCTATCGACAGTAACTCCAAACCCGATTATCGTGAGAAGCTGAATGCAGAATTGAAAGCCTTGCGTGAAAGCGAAATGTGGCAGACAGCTGTTACAGTTCGTAAACTTCGTCCGGAAAACAATTAATCAGCTTTATATAAATAGGTGAAATACCCTCTTCGGTGTTACCGGAGGGGGTATTTCTTTATTATTGATTCCCTATATTTTGAATAAACTCCAATAGCTTCCGGTAAAAACCGTGATGTTTCAGCGTCTCTGCCTCTCCCAATATTACCAGCTTCATACGTGCCCGGGTGATGGCTACATTCATTCTCCTTAAATCATTCAGGAATCCTATCTGTCCTTCTTCGTTGGCACGGACAAGGCTGATGAAGATAACATCGCGCTCTTGCCCTTGGAAGCCATCCACCGTATTTACAGTGAACAAGCTGCGATAAGGCTTGAGTGAAGCGTCTGCCTTTATCTTGCTGCGGAGATATTGCACTTGTGCCTTGTAAGGGGAGATGATGCCGATGTCTATTTTTTCTTCCAGAATGCGGTTGCCACCGATACGGTTGATGTAGATTTTCAGTTCTGATAGGAGCAGGTCCGCTTCCGCCTTATTAATGCGTCCGAAAGTCTCTCCCACAAATTCTTCTTTGAAATCCATTTCGGAGGTGTCAATCCAGTGGATGGGGGTATCCCAGTCCAGGATGCCCCGGTAACGCACTTCGGGAGCGGCTTCCAACTCGCCATTATAAAACCATTGGGAAGGAAATTTCATGATTTCCTCGTGCATGCGGTATTGTACTTTCAGCAAAGAGACAACGGCAGGTTTGTTGGACACCACTTTCTCCATCAATGTTCGTTCCAGACCTCCACGGGCAGCTTCGTAGCATTTTATAGTGGGCGGAAGTTGGCAGTGGTCACCCGCCAACACCACGCGGTCTGCTTTTCGGATAGCTATCCAGCAGGCAGCTTCTAAGGCCTGGGCTGCTTCATCAATGAAAAGGGTGCCGAAACGGCGTCCGTTCAGCAGCCGGTGATTGCTGCTTACCAGCGTGGAGGCTATGACATGTGCCCCATCAAAAAGCTCTGAATTGATTTGTATTTCCAATGCGGTGGCGCGGTCGCGCAGGCGGCTCATACGGCTGCGTACTCCTTCGCGTTCGTCATAGCTGCCACGGCGGGCACGGCTGCCCAGTTCACGGAGATTTTTCCGGATGCTCCACAGTTCCGGATAAAGTGGATGGTTCTCGAAACGACGCTCGTAGGTAAAGGAAAGCATCTTGTCGTTGACACGGGTCGGATTGCCGATACGCAGGACATTGACGCCACGGTCTACCAGTTTTTCCGAAATCCAGTCGACGGCAGTATTGCTTTGGGCACATACCAGTACCTGCGGTTCCCGATGCAGGGTTTCGTAGATGGCTTCCACTAAGGTGGTCGTTTTTCCGGTTCCCGGAGGACCATGTACAATGGCCACGTCGCGGGCACACAGCACTTTGTTTACAGCTGTCTCCTGCGTGGAGTTCAGCCAGGGAAACCGTACGGGGTAGAGCTCTCGGAAACCGGCTTTCGAGGTTCCCAGCAATATGTCCCGCAATTCGGCCAGGCGGTTGCCTTTGGAGCGTAACGTATCTTCCAAGGCTTCGAACATGGTCCGATAGGATGTTTCGTCGAAATAAAGTTGCACGCCGAGGTTGTCCGTTTCCTGCACTTCCATAACGGCACCGGCTCCGGGCATTATCGCTACCATCCGTGTCTCGTCGGCATAGCTTACGGTAGCGGTGAAGTTCATATAGGTTATTTTTCCATCGGCAGACTGGCGGAAAAAACATACGGGACGGCCGAACTCAAAATTATGTTCTATATCGGTATTTTCTGTGTGTGTAATTTCTATTACTAATTGATTCAGTGAATTATAGTAACTTCGTCCCGGAGTGGCAGGATACCAGCAAAGTCCCCGTTTCACTTTCCGGGCAACTCCCATGTTTTCGGTTTGGCGTTTGAATTCCTCTTTTTCGTATTCGTATTCCATGCGCAGCAAAAGTTGTTGCTGCTGGAGGTGAATAATAGGACTATTTGAATCTTGTTCCTTCATGGTTGCAAAGGTAATCATTCTTCGCTTCCGACGGAAAAAATGCTTTATTTTGTTAAACTATTCAGCCTTTTTATTTGTTTATGATATTAATTTGTAATCTTTACAATAATGAAAAACTAAAAAATAGTGGTTATGGTATATGATTTAACGATGCTCAAAACGTTTTATGCCGCTTATTCGGAGAAGATAGAACGCGTACGGAACGTACTGCGGCGTCCGATGACTTTAGCGGAGAAAATTTTGTATGCTCATTTGTATGATGGGGATAAAGTGAAGAACTACAGACGGGGAGAAGACTATGTGAATTTCCGTCCCGACCGTGTGGCCATGCAGGATGCAACGGCTCAAATGGCCTTATTGCAATTTATGAATGCAGGCCGTGAGCAGGTTGCCGTGCCTTCCACTGTGCATTGTGACCATTTGATTCAAGCATATAAAGGTGCAAAAGAAGATGTTGCGACTGCTACGAAGACCAACGAGGAGGTCTATAATTTTCTCCGTGATGTTTCTTCCCGCTATGGCATAGGTTTTTGGCAGCCGGGAGCAGGCATTATTCACCAGGTGGTATTGGAGAACTACGCATTTCCGGGTGGAATGATGGTAGGCACGGACTCTCATACGCCCAATGCCGGAGGTTTGGGCATGGTGGCCATTGGTGTGGGTGGTGCCGATGCGGTGGATGTGATGACCGGCATGGAATGGGAACTGAAAATGCCGCGTCTGATAGGCGTACACTTGAAGGGTAAATTGAGTGGCTGGGTAGCTCCCAAAGACGTTATTCTGAAGTTGGCGGGTATTCTTACTGTAAAAGGGGGAACCAATGCCATCATTGAATATTTTGGACCGGGAACCGCTTCATTGTCTGCCACTGGAAAGGCTACCATCTGCAATATGGGGGCAGAGGTGGGGGCGACTACCTCCCTTTTCCCTTACGATGAGCGTATGGGTACCTACTTGAAGGCTACCGGACGTGAAGAAGTGGCAAAAATGGCTGCTTCCGTAGCTGCCGACCTTCGCGCCGACGACGAAGTGCTGGCAAATCCGGAAAAATATTACGACCGCATCATTGAAATAGACCTCTCGCTATTGGAACCGTATATCAACGGGCCCTTTACGCCGGATGCAGCAACACCGATATCGAAATTTGCCGAGGTAGTGATAACCAATAACTATCCCCGCCGGATGGAAGTCGGCCTGATAGGGTCGTGCACCAATTCGTCCTATCAGGATTTGAGCCGCGCAGCCTCCCTTGCCCGGCAGGTAAAGGAAAAGAATTTGAAGGTTGCTTCTCCGCTGATTGTCAACCCCGGTTCGGAGCAGATACGTGCCACTGCTGAACGCGACGGCATGATTGCCGCTTTCGAAGATATTGGCGCAACGATAATGGCGAATGCCTGCGGACCTTGTATTGGCCAGTGGAAGCGCCATACTGATGACCCCGAACGCAAAAATTCCATCGTCACCTCTTTTAACCGTAATTTTGCCAAACGTGCCGATGGAAATCCCAACACTTTTGCTTACGTCGCTTCCCCGGAGATAACGATGGCGCTGACCATTGCCGGTGACCTTTGTTTCGACCCGTTGAGGGATACGCTGGTCAATGCCAAAGGAGAGGTTGTGAAACTGTCCGAACCAGTCGGTGAGGAATTGCCGGCACACGGATTCATCGGAGGACAAAAAGGATATATTGCTCCAAACAAGGGACAGACGGAAATTACGGTCAATCCTCATTCACAGCGCTTGCAACTGCTGACTCCCTTCCCTGCCTGGGATAGCATGGATTTGCTGAATATGCCTTTATTGATTAAAGTGCAGGGGAAATGTACCACCGACCACATTTCCATGGCAGGGCCATGGCTCCGTTTCCGGGGACATCTGGAGAATATTTCGGATAATATGCTGATGGGAGCTGTCAATGCTTTCAATGGAGAGACGAATAGTGTCTGGAATCGCTCTACCAATACCTATGGAACGGTGTCAGGCACGGCGAAATTGTATAAATCCGAAGGCATCCCTTCCATTGTCGTTGCCGAAGAGAATTATGGTGAAGGTTCCAGCCGTGAGCATGCTGCCATGGAACCACGTTTCCTGAATGTACGCGTCATTTTGGCGAAAAGCTTTGCCCGTATCCATGAGACGAATTTAAAGAAACAAGGCATGTTGGCGTTGACCTTTACGGATAAGGCCGATTATGACAAGATTCGGGAACGCGACCTGATTTCTGTCATGGGGTTGAAAGATTTTGCTTCGGGACGTACGTTGAAGGTGGTTCTTCATCACGAGGACGGGAGTAAAGAAAGTTTTGAAGTACAACATACGTATAACGAACAGCAGATAGCCTGGTTCCGGGCCGGTTCTGCACTTAATGCAAGATAGAATATGGAAAAAATTACTGTACCTTTTATTACCGGCGATGGGGTGGGAGCAGAAGTGACCCCATCCATGCAGGCTGTCGTGAATGCCGCTGTCAAGAAATCCTATGGTGACCGGCGTGGCATTGAATGGAAAGAAGTGCTGGCAGGAGAACGTGCCTTCCACGAAACCGGTTCCTGGTTGCCGGACGAAACCATGGAAGCCTTCCGCACCTATAAGGTGGGCATCAAAGGTCCTTTGACAACTCCCGTCGGTGGAGGTATCCGTTCCTTGAACGTAGCCTTGCGTCAGACGCTCGATTTGTATGTCTGCCAACGTCCGGTACGTTGGTATAAGGGCATTGTTTCTCCACTCAAAGAGCCACAGAAGGTGGATATGTGCGTATTCCGTGAGAATACCGAGGATATTTATGCAGGCATCGAATGGGAAGCCGGAACTCCGGAGGCTGAAAAGTTCTATCGTTTTCTCCATGATGACATGGGGGTGACAAAAGTCCGTTTTCCCGAAACCTCCTCGTTTGGCGTGAAGCCCGTTTCAAGAGAAGGAACAGAGCGCTTGGTGCGTGCCGCCTGCCAATACGCCCTTGAGCATCATCTGCCTTCCGTGACGTTGGTACACAAAGGAAACATCATGAAATTTACGGAAGGCGGCTTCAAGAAGTGGGGGTACGAACTGGCAGAACGTGAGTTTGGTAAAGAGCTGGCAGAAGGGCGTCTGGTCATCAAGGACTGCATTGCCGATGCATTCTTGCAGAACACGTTGCTTATCCCCGAAGAATATTCCGTGATTGCCACGTTGAATCTGAACGGCGATTATGTGTCCGACCAACTGGCTGCCATGGTAGGCGGCATCGGCATTGCACCGGGTGCGAATATCAACTATAAAACGGGGCATGCCATTTTTGAGGCTACTCACGGGACGGCTCCGAACATTGCCGGGAAAGACATTGTGAATCCCTGTTCCATCATCCTTTCCGCTGTGATGATGCTTGAATATCTGGGTTGGAAGGAAGCTGCCTCTCTTATAGAGAAAGCTTTGGAGCAGAGTTTCACCGAAGCCCGTGCTACTGCCGACTTGGCCCGTTTTATGCCGGGTGGCGTCTCGCTGTCCACTTCGGCTTTCACCCGGGAGATTGTAGGAAGAATAGAAAATGGGAATAACGAATAAAACGAAACGATTATGAAGAAGGAGTATCTGATTTACAAGCTTTCCGAAGATTTGAAGGAAGCTACCCGGATTGAGAATGAACTGTTCAGGAAGTTTGATGTGAAGCGCGGTTTGCGTAATGAGGACGGCACGGGAGTTTCCGATAACCTCTCTGCCTCTATACTTTACCTGATATACTATTTCATTTACCGAAGAAGAAATTTTCTCCTGCCTGAACATGACTTCATGAACTCCCTCCGGGGACGTCAATTTCAATTCTTTAGAATGACCTGCATAAAGCGAAGCCGTACAGGTCAACGCACATGCTATGAGTATTATTTTTTTCATAATGATTACTTTTTAATTAGTAGTACGGATGAATCGGAAAACTCACTCAACGAAAAGAAAAATAAAATCTATAGGATAAAACAATTCACCGCAGAGACCTTCTGCATTAGTCCCTGCGGTGAATAAGGAAGCACAAAAAAATTATAATTTTTGATTGTAACCTTCATTCAGTTCTTTGGTTTCTTTTCCTATTTTCACCCGTACAGGACCGGTTGCTGAATAGTACCAAACACCATGCTGCATATAGATTGCAGCATATACGTCATGATCCGATTCTAAAACAAAGTTACCTTTCTTTAGTGAACGGCCACAGCCAAGATACATCAGTTGAATCTGACCTTCTTTTTCTCTTATCAATCCTAACCTGCCACAGAATGAAACACGTTTGGAAGGATGATGAGCCTGCATGTCCGTCGCAGTGAACAGATAATCCGCATATCCGTCCGCCGTATTCACCTTCACCCCGGTAGAGCCATCATCTCCCTGCAAGGCTTCTACACCGAGCACATTCGGACCACTCTTTTTATACGCTTCATAAACAGAAACAAAAGGATGAGCCTGAGCATTATTACCTTCCTGACGGACAATCAAAGCAGGAGTCGGCATAGGAGGCATACAAATATCGCCGGGAGTCAACCCTTTATTCATTGTAGTCGGGGGAGCATCCACCTGATAAATTTCACGTCCCTCACCTCCTGCCATCCATAAACGCGCCGTTATATCTTCGGGCATACTCCATGAAGCGATGAAATTCTGGTTATAATCGGATTTATGCAGATTGGAAAACCAATGATATCCTTCATGCCACGTCTTGTCAAACTTCTCCAAAGCCTCACCGGGAAGCTTGTTCCCTTCCGAATCAGTGATTTCCATCGAAGTACCTACATGATGGAACAAATAATCATTATCCGCCCTGTCCGACCGGAAAATATCCACATAATAACCACTATTCCCCGAAGTACGGACCATAGCGACCATTCTTCTTTTCTCACCGGCAGACACATCGGCAAAGTTGAGGTAAGGAGTTAATTCCCTATCATTTACGAATTCTCCCTCCTTCACCATAGGTTCCATAGCATGAATAGTGATATCTCCTTCCGTATATCCGGGTAAAACCGTATTAGAACCTGTAGGAGACTGATGGTATCCATGATCTTTACTCCAATAGGACTCATAAGCCGCTGCATCCGGAGCCAACGCATAACCATACGCATAGAATTGTAAAGCCAACCCGTTCGGAGTGAGATGGTATCCTTTTTTACCACCATACAGATTGAACATCATTTTATAATCTCCCTCCCAGTTCTTCATTGTAATGAAACAATGATGGGGAGAATAAGACGCACGCTCATTACTCTCTGCACGTACAGACGGGATGGTAGCTGTATAGGTACAAAGCCCTGTCCAACCGACATTATTTCTGGAGTATTTCTTTTGAGAAATCCCTTTGTTCAAGGCACTTGCTACTTTTTCCACCCCCTCCTTGTTATCTGTTCCGATATAATAAGTCAGCAGATTTTCAAACGTCTGGAAATTAGCACTTCCCCCACGTGAATCACCGAACACCACCATATTGGCTGCATCGTCCATCCAAGGAAATACAGCCATTGCAGCTTTCTGCAAAATGGGGTTACCGGCTATGATATCTATGTAAGCATTCGGCCTCGTGCGTGTTTTTTTCCCCTCTTTTCCTTCCTACCTTTGTGGCTTCATTATAATCTTAATCCATTATGTGTTCAGTATTAGAATTTTCTAGCGAAAGTGATAAACTACGTACTCTCTTTTCCGAGTCTAACCGTTTTGATTCTGTTCTTTTCATATTTGATGGCGGCCGTCGTTATAAAGTTTCGTCTTCCAGCCTTGGTATCCATTCCCCTCAGGACCTACTTCTCCCTTTAGGTCTTGGCCTTTTCCGCAGCAGTCCTTTTTGGTCTTATTACCTTTATCCCCAAGGTTGTAATTTCCATAAAGGTATTGACGGTCTTTGTGGCGAGGTCATCCGACACACAGGTTCCTGCGTGTCAGAGCAGAACTGTCATATTTTTCCCGACCGCTCCCGTAGCAGGTTGCATATCCTTTATCGGTGCGACGACGAATACCGTCTGGAATGCCGTCGTCTGAATCGCGGTTCTTTCCTCTTGAAAAAGGAGGAACGGAAGAAGGATTTTCTTCAAATTTCCTGGAATCGCCTGAATGAGCTGCTTACTGTTAAAAAG
>ENA-OURV01002173-OURV01002173.1-human-gut-metagenome-genome-assembly--contig:-NODE-2173-length-14155-cov-15.606170_pt1 | contig 14155 bp, 14 predicted proteins | sample MGYA00242141_ERZ509072 | MGnify/ENA primary metagenome ERZ509072 (study PRJEB26280, sample SAMEA2338763) | human gut metagenome | biome: human gut; feature: human-associated habitat; material: faeces... | reverse complement strand
AAAAAGATAGGCAAAAAGGGCGAAACTGTTGTTGACACGGGCGCGGCCCTATGCTAAAATACGCAGGTGAGCCGCTCTGCGACGGCTTTTTTGAAGCGCGTGAACAGCGCCGCCGTGTCGCGGGCGAGATTGGGGAATAGGAGGTGCAGCAAATGTACGCTATTATCCGTACCGGAGGCAAGCAGTACAAGGTTGAAGCGGGCGATGAGATTCTGGTCGAAAAGCTCGATCTGGAAGCCGGTGCTGAGGTTTGCTTCGAGGTTCTGATGCTTTGCGACGGCGAGAACGTGACCATAGGCAAGCCCGTGGTTGAAGGCGTTTGCGCCAAGGCGGAAGTCATGGAACAGACCAAGGGCGATAAGGTTGTGGTGTTCAAGTACAAGGCCAAGAAGAACATCCGCAAGAAGCAGGGTCATCGTCAGCCGTATACCAAGGTTAAGATCAACACCATAGGTTAACAAAAGACATGACAAGAATTACTCTGTTCCGCAGCCGGTCCCACGCAATAGGCTTTGAAGCCGAGGGGCACACGGGTTACGCCGAAGAAGGCAGCGACATTGTGTGCGCGGCGGTAAGCGCGCTTACGCAGGGGGCGGTGATAGGGCTGAAAGAGGTCATAGGCCTTGAGATTGCGCTTGATATTGCAGACGGGTATATGTATTGTATGCTTCCGAAGAAAATATCGGCCGCTCAGCAGCACGACGCGGAGCTGATACTTAACACGATGGCGGCGAGCATAGCCTCGCTTGCCGAAACAAACGGTGATTACATCAAATTGACTGATAGGGAGGTGTAACACGATGATGATCAATCTGCAGCTTTTTGCTCATAAGAAGGGCGTTGGCAGTACCCGTAACGGACGCGACAGCGAATCCAAGCGTCTTGGGCCCAAGAGGGCTGACGGGCAGTTCGTTCTGGCCGGTAACATTCTGGTCAGGCAGAGGGGCACCCACTTCCATCCCGGCAACAACGTTGGCATAGGCAAGGACGATACCCTTTTTGCCAAGGTTGATGGCGTTGTCCGCTTCGAGACCAAGCATCTTGGCCGCAAGCAGGTCAGCGTTTACGCGGTCGAGGAAGCCGCCGCTAACTGATTCATAGCATCGTAACCAACAGCCGGTCCTTCTCAAATGAGCAAGGGCTGGCTTTTTTTATGCTTGTTTATAGCTGTTTATATGGTATAATCCAAATTGTATTTTTTGAAAGGAGAGTTGACGCCTATGCAGAAAAAGGTGAACGGCAATACCGAAGGAATACGCGACGCGGTATTGGAGCGCATAGCCGCCATTTATGATATGACGCAGGGGCAATACGAGTTTGCCTCGCACGAGCTGATAGCCGAGCTTTGCGCGCTTACGGGCGCGATACGCCGCGAAATAAGCGTTTATATAAGCCGCAGCGGCAGCATAGAGGACGTGTCCGTAGGGGACGGGTCTAAGGTGAGCATGCCCTCCATGCGCCTTGTACGCAACGAGGACAGGCTTTGCGGCGTAAGATGCCTGCACACACACCCCGGCGGGGATGGCAGGCTGAGCGGAGTGGACATAGGGACGCTTAGGAGCATGCGGCTGGACTGCATGGCGGCGGTGGGCGTTAAGGAGGACGGCACGGCCACCTCGTTTTACGCGGGCTACATTGGCGAAGCCGTTGGCGAGGAGCGGGAGGCGCTCGTATACGGCCCGCTGAGGCCATATAAACTGCCGCAGAGGCAGCTTATAGAGGAAATATTCATAGCCGACGACAGGCTTAAAAGCAGCACCAAGGATACCAAGGACGATATCCCCGAAAGGACGGTGCTGGTGGGCCTTGAAAACGACTCCGTGTACGACAAGGGCATGGCGGACTACCTCGCTTCCGGCGGTCAGAACATCATCGACGAACGCCGCGAAAAGCTGGAAGCCATCTACGGTGTCCATGTGGACTAATGCCTGACGTGCTTTGGCGCTGACAGCATAAAAACGCACCCCGCAAGGATTGAACTTGCGGGGTGTTTTGATGTGTGTGTTGATGATTATTCGATTTTCTGCTGCGGTTTGCTGCTTTGTCGCAGGGGTTTCGCTCCTGCGGGAGCGACAAAGGGAACATGAAAACAGACGAATGTCTGCGGTCGCCCCTTGACCCCTTCGCCCGCACTCCCATGTTTCTTGATTTTTATCGCAGCTCTTCCCGCATCTTCCCCGGCGTGGTATGAAACCGCTCCGCAAACATATGCCGGAACAGCTTGTAGTTCGTGAAGCCGTGCTTCTCCAAAATCTCGTGCAGCGCCACGTCCGTCGTCACTAAATCCTCATACACCTTCGACAGCCGATACTCGTTCAGGTAATTCAGATACGTCATGCCCGTGTTCTCCTTGAAGAAGCGGCAGAACGAATTCGGGTGCATGCGCAGCGTTGCCGCCGCATCACTCAGGGCGATATTCTCCCGATAATGCGCCTCGGTGTACGCAATCACCGCTGACAGCCGCTGACGGTTCTTCTCGCGCCGGAAGATGCTGCCTTCCGTCACCGGGCACGAAAACTCCTCGTAGAGTAGATAAGTGATTTCCAGCAGCAGACTCGCCATGCGAATGTCCCTGAAGGGCGAATCGCTGCTGGCTGTATGCTGCATTTGCAGCAGCTTCTGTTTCACGCGCTCGATGGCCGCCATCATCGTCGGATTCGTCGTCGCCGCGTCCCAGATGAACTGGCGCGAACGCGTTTCCGGCGCGAAGTCCCCCAATTCCTCGGTCGGGATTCGCAGCAGGAGGGCGGTATTGCCGGACAGGCTGATGGTGGCGTGGAGAACGTAAGGGCTGATGCAGATGCACTGCCCAGCGTGAAGCTGCCAGCGGCGCTGCTCGGTCTCGACGGTCAGCTCGCCGCTGAGGATATAAATCAGTTCCAGCGCGTCATGCCAGTGCATAGGGACGTAGCTGCGCGCGACTTCTGAGTACTCGTAGTGCGCGTGACCGGCAATGTTCAGCTGGAGGTTTTCATAGGGGTGATGGCGCTGGTCATCCATGCGGGGAGCTTCCTTTCTGGCGAAATGCCGCTTTTCATCTGCTTGATTTCGGATTTTGGCGCAAAATCCGCCTTACCGCCATTGTAGCATAAGGCGAAACAGGATGCAAGAGGGGGAAAATCGGCGGATGCGCTGGGAAAACAGGGAAAAAACAATTTTCAGGCAAATTCGGGGTTGACAAATGCATAGCAACATGGTATGATTCTTTTATCCGCAGAGGAAAGGAGTTACGCGCTATGAAGTTCGCCGCTACGATGATGAACATGATGATGCCCATGTGCATGTGCAACATGAGCATGTTTCGTCGTGCCGCGAATTCGATGCGCCATTCCGCCTGACGGATGGCTGGAGGATGAAAGCAATTCCTCCGGCAGAACCTACCGCAATTGTTGGGGAGGCTGCATCGAAGAGATGCCGGCATCCCCTGTTTTTTTGCCCGGACGATTTCGGGAAAGGAAAGGCAAACGTCATGAGCAACGAAGCACCCCAGCAGACGCCTAAGCAGCCGGTTCAGCCACCCATGCAGATTGAGCTGCAGAACGTCAAGAAGGTCTACCCCGTAACCGGCGGCGAGGTCGTCGCGCTGGACAACATCAGCCTGAAGATTCGCAAAGGCGATATTTTCGGCATCATCGGTCTCTCTGGCGCAGGCAAGAGCACCCTCATCCGCTGCATCAACCGCCTCGACACGCCCACAGAGGGCAAAATCCTCATTGACGGGCAGAACGTGCCGGACATGAGCAAGCAGCAGCTTCGCCAGATGCGCCGCAAGGTCAGCATGATTTTCCAGCAGTTCAACCTGCTCATGCAGCAGACGGTCGCGAAGAACATCGCGTACCCGATGGAGTGCATCGGCGTGCCGCGCGCGAAAATCAACGCCCGTGTGAAGGAGCTGCTGGAAGTTGTCGGGCTGGAAAGCAAGGCGAAAGCATACCCCGCGCAGCTGTCCGGCGGTCAACGCCAGCGCGTCGCCATCGCCCGCGCCCTCGCCAGTGACCCCGAAGTGCTGCTCTGCGACGAAGCAACCAGCGCCCTTGACCCCATGACGACGCAAGCCATCCTCCGCCTGCTGCAAAAAATCAACCGGGAGATGGGCATCACCATCGTCGTTATCACCCACGAAATGGCAGTTATCCGTCAAATCTGCACCCACGTCGCGATTCTCGACGGCGGTGTGATTGCCGAAGAGGGCAGCGTCGACGATGTGTTCACCCACACCCGCAGCGAAGCAGGCAAGCGGCTGTTCGGCATCGTCGCGAGCGAAAATCACGAGCAGGTGCAGGAGAAGCCCGCCATCCGCATCGTTTTCAACGGCGAAACAATCGCTGAGCCGATTGTCGCTGACCTCATCCTGCACCTCGGCGTGCACGGCGCACAGTACGGGCAGCTGCTCATCAGCCGCCCCGACGACCCGATGGTCTGCCACCGGGCGATTGAATATCTGAAGGAACGCGGCTTGACGGTCGAGGAGGTGCGCGCATGAGCATGACGTGGGAACGGCTGGGTTCGATGTTGCTGGAGGAGACAGGCAATACCCTTCTGATGACCCTGCCCGCAACATTCTTTGCCTACCTGATTGGTCTGCCGCTGGGCGTCCTGCTGGTCATCACCCGCAAGGACGGCATTCTCCCGAAGCCGACGCTGAACCGCATTATCGGCGTGATTGTCAACCTGCTCCGCTCCGTGCCCTTCATCATCCTGATGGTGATGCTCTTCCCCGCAACGCGCGCGATTCTCGGCCGCGGCACAGGCACGGTGTCCATCATCATCCCGCTGACGGTCAGCGCGTTCCCGTATGTGGCGCGCATGGTTGAAGGCAGCCTGCTGGAAGTGGACAACGGCGTGGTGGAAGCTGCACAGGCGATGGGTTCGACGACCTTCCAGATTGTGCGGAAGGTGCTGATTCCCGAAGCCATACCGTCGCTGGTCAACGGCTTCGCGATTTGCATCACCACAATTCTGGGCTACACCGCGATGGCGGGCACGGCGGGCGGCGACGGCTTGGGCAAGGTCGCGATTACCTACGGCCTGAACAAGCGGCAGTACGACGTGATGTACGCCGCAAGCATCGTGCTGGTGCTGCTGGTGCAGTTCTTCCAGATGGGCGGCACTTGGCTCAGCCACGCGATTGACCACCGCCGCCGCAAATAAGTAAGGTAATTTCGCCCCTTGCAATTCCCTGATTCGCAGGAATTTCGCTTCTGCGGAGGCGGAGGAACAGCAAGCATTTCACCTTCGACAACCGACCATAAACATGGGAGTGCGCCGAAGGAGTCCAGAGGGCGATCGGAAAGCCCTCTGGAAGCAGCACGCGAGACCATCATGCGGAAGTTACCAATTCAATCGCGAAAAGGGTGTCGAGAGGGTCGAAGACCCTTCGCGGGTGCAGGGCAGAGCCCTGCCGGAGTCCAGAGGCAGAGCCTCTGGGGTCTCCCCATAAATCGTTTCATTCACCCGTATGGTGTTTGAATAAATAGGTTTCCCGAAAATGAAAGGAGTGCTTACAATGAAGAAGTTCTTTGCTCTGGCTCTGGCGCTGGTTCTGGCGCTGTCTCTGACGGTTGCGTCTGCGGACGAATTGAAGGTCATCCGCGTTGGCGCGACGGCTGCCCCGCACGCGGAGATTCTCGAATCCGAAGCGGTGACGACAAAGCTGGCGGAACTGGGCTACAAGCTCGAAGTCGTTGTGTACGAAGGCTATGTGCTGGAGAATCCGGCAGTTGCTGACGGCACGGACGATGCGAACTATTTCCAGCACAAGCCCTACCTCGACTCCTACAACGAAACCGCTTCCGAGAGCGAACAGCTTGTGTCCGCGTTCACCGTGCATTACGAGCCCTTCGCCATCTACTCCAAGAAAGTGACCAGCCTTGCTGACCTGCAGGACGGCGCGCACATCGGCCTGCCGAACGACCCCTCCAACGAGACCCGTGCTCTGCTGCTGCTGGAGGCTGCTGGCCTGATCACCGTGCCGGAAGGAACGACCGCTGCGTCTTCCCTGACCAAGTACGACATCACCGCCGAAATGAACCCCCACGGCTATGTGTTTGACGAAGTGGCGGCTGAACTGCTTGCCCCCACCCTTGAGGACTACGACATCGCCGTCATCAACGGCAACTACGCGCTGGACGCTGGCCTGAAGCCCACCACGAACGGCCTGTTCGTCGAAGCGGCTGACTCTGAGTTCGCCACCCTGTACGCCAACATCGTCGCGGTTCGCCCCGCTGACCTTGATTCCGACTGGCTGAAGGCGCTGCACACCGCGCTGACCTCCAAGGAAGCCTACGACTACATGATCACCACCTACGAAGGCGGCGTTATCCCCACCTTCACCGTGGAGGACGCGGAATAATCCCGTTTTTCTGCAAGACCGTCTGCAAGTGCGCAGGCGGTCTTTTTTTTCGTCAGCGGAAGTGGGAGTAGCGGAATCCGCATGAGCGATTTTCCCCGCAGCAAAAAGACCAGCACCGAGAGAAACAGCTTCTCCCGATGCTGGTCGGTTGGATTTGCTTGCGGGTACTCCGACTTGGTTGCACTTTCCCTGCCCCTTGGGTTAAGCGGCTTTATCCCCTTCCAGTGTCTTTAGGGATTTCCGCCCTTGAAAAAACACGCAGGTCGCGACCCCCATCAGCGCCAGCGCCGCATAAAAGCACGCCGCGCCGCTGCCTTCATCCCGTCCGAACAGCATTTCCAGCCACGGCGGCGGATTCCGCATCATCGGCTGAAACACCGCATCCACCAGCGCCCCGCCCAGCGTATACCCGACCGGGATTGTGAAGAATTGCAGCGCATTTCGCACCGCGTACACCCTTCCCTGCATTCCTTCGGGGATATTGAGCCGCATCAGCGCATCAAGATTCGCGCTCATGACGGGAATCAGCAGCCACCCCAGCGCCGCACCCACGCACCACGTCGGCAGATTCCGCCCGAAGGCAAGCAGGAAGTTCTCCGTCCCCATCGAGACGAGCAGACAGCCGCACACCACCCGCACGCGGCTTTTCGGCGCAGGAAGCAGGACGGCGAGCAGGCTGCCAATCAGCGTCGCCAGCGCGGTCACGGTGGAGAAGATGCCCATGGCGGCTTCCCCGCCCCAGCTCCGCGAGAGCAGCAGCGACGGCAGCGCAGCTTCGTACATGGACGCGACGAGGTTAATCGCCGCGAGGTACAGCACGAGCGTCAGCAGTCCGGGCGCTTGGCGGAAGAACCGCAGCCCCTGCCGGGTCGAATTGAGGAAGGATTCGTGCGGATTGCCAGTTTGCCGCTTCGGAATACGGACGAAGCACAGCAGCGCCGTGAACGCGACGGCGAATGTCGCCAAATCCGCGAACATGACCGCGCGCAGACCGCCGAGCGTCATCAGCGCCATTGCAAGCACAGGTGTCAGCAGTCCGGACAGGCTGGAGGAGAGATACCGCAGTCCACCGACCCGCTGGTACTGCGATTTCGGCAGCAGCGCGGTCGTTGCGGCTTCGCTGGCGGGCTGCTGGAGCGTGTTCATCAAGCCGTTCAGCGCGTTAAGGAGATACAAGTGCGTGATTTGCAGCCGCCCCGTCTGCAGCAGGACGAGCGCCGCGACGGTTGTGCACGCGGCAAGCGCATCGCTGACAAGCATCGTCCGGCGCGTATCGAGGCGGTCAACCAGCGCGCCGCAGAACAGGCTGAATACGACATACGGCGCGTAGCTGCTGACGGTCAGCAGCGCGGTGGACAACGCCGACCCGCTCTGCTGATACGCCCAGATAACAAGCGCGTAGCTGGTCATGGCGCTGCCGAGCGACGAAAGCGCCTGCGTCGTGAACAGCAGGAGGAAATGGCGCAATTCGCGCAGAGACTCAAAAAACGAATGCAGTTTCATATAGCTTTGCTCCTTCATGCAGATAATCCGCATGGATGGAATGCCATTTTTAGATGAAAATGCCCCAAGATGCGCCACGATTTTTTCATTCAGGCTAACGCGAATGAAACGCAGCGTAGCAGCGCTACGCTAAGTGGAATGAGCGGACGCCAGAAGGGAAAAGGTGCAAGCAGATGGCGCAGGTGAATCTGGAAATAGTATAAAAATGGCATACTGCGCAAAGCCGCAGGACGCTCCATGCAACGCCCTTACGACGCGCATGGAGCCAATACAGTCATCAAAATCACGGTTTTCACCCCGCTTTTATGCGTTCAGTGTGTAGATTCGGCTGATTTCGCCGTCAATGTCACTCCGGCTGTCCAGATAGGTGCAGCCGTATTTTTCGTACACATTCGCGTGGTCGGTCGCGATATAGACGCGGTTTTCCCCATTCTGTCGGGCGATTTCAGCCAGTTCGTGCAGCAGCTTTCCGGCGATTCGCTGATGACGGTACGCGGGGAAGGTGTACACGAAGCCGCACCACGGGCGGAGTTCCGGTGCATCCACGCAGTCGCGGTCGGTCAGCGTCGCAAAGGCGGCGATTTGGTCGCCCGCCATCAGAAAGTAGCAGTCGCCCGCACCGAGGGTGTGATGGAACTGTTCCTTTTCGAGCAGCTCCGTCAGGAACTTCGCCGCGCCCCACTCGCAGGCACGAAGCTGTGCGAGGAGTTGGGGCTGGTTAGGCGAAGTGAAGTAGGATGTCAGGTACATGGTGGATTTTCCTCCGATGGGTCAGCAGTGCTTGTGAATAAAGTCCGCAATGATTTGCAGCACGTCCTCCGTCCAGAAGGGTGCGCCGCCGTGGTTGACGCCTGCCAGCTCGATGTAATCCGCCTCGGCGCCGTTCTGCGTCAGGCGTTCGTAGAGCGTCCGGCTATGCGCGGCGCTGACCTGCGTGTCGCGTTCACCATGGAGCAGGAGAATCGGCGGAACGGCGCGGTCGGGCGCGAGATAGGTCTGTGCGCTGGCTTCCGCGAGTTTTTCCGGATGTTCCTGCAGGCAGGACACGCCCAGCAAATCCGCGGTCGGGCGGAAAGTCGCGGGCATATTGGCCGGAACGCCCTCTTTTGCGCAAAGGAACAAGTCGCTCGGCGCGGATTCCGCAATCACGCCGCGAATCGGGAAATTCAGCAGTTCCGACACATCCGCAATTCCCGCCGCCTGACGCAGCGCCGTCAGCAGCGCGATATGTCCGCCGGAGGAATTGCCCATGAGGAAGGTGCGCGTCATGTCGATATGGAACAGCTTTGCGAGTTGTTCTGCGATATAGTGGATGGCGCGGTGCACATCCTCTACCTGTGCGGGGAAAGGCGCGATTTTCGATTCGCGGTACTGCACGGATGCAACGGCAAATCCCCTTTCCGCAAGTTTTGCCAGTGCGGGGATGCTGTTGTACATTTCCTGCCGATACCATGCGCTGCCGGGGAGAAAGACAATCAGCGGCACGGTTTCGCCGTCTGGCCAATGCGGGCGGTACGGGATGATGAGCTGCATTTTCCGCTGCGTTTCGCCGTAGGTGACGTAGGCAACATCGGGGACGTACAGGTATTCGAGGGTATCGAGGGAGACGGTGCGGGTTTGGCGCATGATGAGGATGTCTCCTTTCCTGCTATCGGGTCGCGCCCATTTGGCGCGACAATATGCGAGTAGTAGATAGAGCGGCTTGGGGGCGCTCCTGCGGGAGCGCGAAGTTACAACTGCTGCGCTGAAAGCGCTTCGCTGTTCAGCGTTCGTGGATTGGAGTTGGTCGCTTTTCCTCTACCGGTCACACGTCCAGCAGTTGGGGCGTTGCCCCAAACCCCACCAGAGGCGCCGCCTCTGGACTCCGCAAGGGGCATTGCCCCTTGACCCTTTTTTCGGCGCCCGGCTTGGTCGCTTTTGCCCTACTCCGCTTTTATGCGGCTTTAGGCGCGCGCCATCGCCCCATCCAAAATCTCCAGCCCCTGTTCCTCCTGGAACTGATTCGTATACAGCTGATAATAATACCCCTGCTTGGCAATCAACTGCTGATGCGTCCCATCTTCCGTAATCTTGCCATTCTGAATCACCAGAATCCGATCCGCCGAGCGAATCGTAGAGAGTCGATGCGCAATGATGAAGCTCGTCCGCCCCGCCAGCACCTTCTGAATCGCGTGCTGAATCAGCTGTTCCGTCTCCGTATCAACCGAGGACGTGGCCTCGTCCAGCACGAAAATAGACGGGTTCGTCAGAATCGCGCGGGCAAAGGAAATCAGCTGCTTCTGCCCGGTGGAGAGGCGGTTGCCGCCCTCGCCAACGTCCGCCTGATAGCCATCCTTCATGTTGCGGATGAAGGGTTCCGCGCCGACCATGCGGGCGGCTTCCGCGACTTCCTCGTCGGTGGCATCGGGGCGGCCGTAGCGGATATTATCCGCGACCGTGCCGGAGAAAAGGTGCGGCGACTGCAGGACGTAGCCGAGGTTGGACTGAAGCCACAGCTGACTGCGCGTGCGGTAATCCGCGCCGTCGATGAGGATTCTGCCCTCCGTCGGCTCATAGAAGCGGCAGACGAGGTTGACGATGGTGGACTTGCCGCTGCCGGTTTCGCCGACAAGGGCAATGGTCTGCCCGTGCTGGATGTGCAGGTTGAAGTGTTCCAGCACCTTTTCGCCCTCTTTGTAGCGGAAGGTGACGTCCTCGAAGTCAATGTCGCCGATGAGCTTGGGCCAGTTTTCGGTCTTGGGGTGGAAATTGTCGCCGTATTGCGCCACCACTTCGGGAGAATCCACAATATCGGGTTCCGTTTCCAGCAGGCTGATGACGCGCTCCGCCGCCGCCTGCGCAGATTGCAGTTCCGCGAAGATGCGGGCAATATCGCGCACGGGCTGGAAGAAGCTGACGGTGTAATTGATGAACATGGTCAGCGTGCCGACGGTCATGGCGACGCCGAAAACGTGCGTGCCGCCGATGACGCTGTTGCCGCCCTGCCAGAGCGCATACGCCGTCGCCAAAGACCCCAGCGACACGACGATGGGCAGAAAAAGGTTCGACAGCGTCGCCGCGCGGATGGACGCGGAACGCATGGAGGCGGAAACCGTCTCGAATTCCTGGATGTTCAGTTCTTCGCGCACAAGGGTTTTCGTCGTCTTTGCGCCGTTGATGCCCTCATTGAAGCCCGCGGTAATCTGGCTGTTGTTCTTGCGCACCTGACGATACGCCGCGAGAATCGCCTTCTGGAACTTCCAGCTGATGACGGCCAGCGGCGGCAGCACCAGCATGACAATCAGCCCCAGCCGCCAGTTGATGGTCAGCATCCGCACGGCGCAGGCAACCAGATACACCGCGCCCCAGCACAAGTCCACCAGCGACCAGCCGATGGTGTCCGCAAGGCGCTGCGTGTCGTTGGTCAGGCGGGACATGAGGTATCCTACGGGCATCCGGTCGTAATAGGAGAAGGGCAGTTCCTGCAGTTTCTGGAAACCGAGCTTGCGAATCAGGTAGCACGTTCCGGTTTCGACAATGCCGCACTGCCGCAGAAAGCCGAAAATCGTCGCCACTTGCACCGCCGTCAGCAGCGCATACGCTACGACGAACCCAACCAGCCCAGCCGTGCTGTGGTTAGCAATGAACACGTCAATCGCGTAGGCATTCATGTTCGGCATAATCACGTCGATGATTGCAGAAACCGCCATGAAAAGCACAACCGCAATCAGGTTCTTGTGGTACGGCTTTGCAACCTTGATGAGCTTGCGCCACAGGGAGAGATCAAATCGTTTGGTATAATCCTGTTCCTGAAAGGACTGCATATCAGTTCACCCCTTCCGCCGCCTTGGCCTGCGTCAGTTCTTCCTCCAAGGCGTTCTGGATGCTGTTGATGCGCTGGTACAGGCCCGGCTGGCTGCACAACTCAGCGTGCGTGCCCTGCTGCGTAATCTGCCCGTTTTCCAGCACGAGGATGAGGTCAGCCTGCGAGAGCGTCGTCACGCGGTGGCTGATGATGAGGGTGGTCACGTCCTTCTGCTCGTGGCGGAGGGCAGCGCGAATCTGCGCGTCCGTCTCGGTATCCACGGCGGAAAGGGAGTCGTCGAAGATGAGGATGTTGTTGTCCTTGAGCAGTGTGCGCGCAATGGCGATTCGCTGCTTCTGTCCGCCGGAGAGTGTCACGCCGCGTTCGCCCACGACCGTCTCCCAGCCCTTATCCGCCTTGGCGATAAAGCCGGATGCGCTGGCGATATCCGCCGCGTGCTCAATGCGTTCCGCCTCCTGTTCCGGCGCGGTGATGCCCACGTTCTCCCGGATGGACTTGGAGTACAGGAACGGCTCTTGCAGAATCAGACCGACGTGTGCGCGCAGATATTTGCGGTCAATCTGCTGAATATCCACGCCGCCAATGGTGATTTTGCCGCTCGTGGGCGTATACAGCCGCTGCAGCAGGTACATCATGGTAGATTTGCCGCTGCCCGTGCCGCCCAGCACTGCCGCCGTCTTGCCCGCGGGGATGGTGAAGGACACATCGCGCAGCACCGGCACGTTATCATCCGGATAAGCGAAGGACACATGGTCAAACACAATATCGCCGTGCAGGTCGGGCTTCAGGGCGTTCGGCTCATCCGGCTCGGCTTCCTCGTGCAGAATCGCCTGCACGCGCTTCATCGAGACCATTGCTTTGCCCGCGTCGGACAGGGTGCGTCCCAGCTGGCGAATCGGGAAGAGCAGCATCCCCAGCGTGGAGGTGAAAACAATCAGCGTACCGACGGTAATCCAGCCGTTACAGGCGTAGATGATGCAGACCACCAGCGTCAGCAGCGTCTGCGTCATGCTGATGGCATCGCCGCCGCCCCAGTAGATGGCAAGCAGTTCATTCAGGCGGAGGTTCTTTTTGCGCAAATCGTTGTTCACGCGGTCAAACTTCTCCACCTCGCGCTCCTGCTGTCCGAAGGCGCGCACGACGCGAACGCCGGAGAGGTTCTCCTGCAAAACGGCGTTCAGCACACCGTCCGCTTCGTCCGCCACCTCAAAGGACTTATGCACCATCTTGAAGAACCACGTCGCGAAGCAGAACAAAGGCGGCACAAGAATCAGGCTGTAGAGCGTAATCGGCACGGAGCGCGGCAGCAGGATGCTCATGGCGATAACGACCATCAGCACCGTGTTGACGACTTCCATCACCTGAACCGCCAGAAAGCGGCGAATCGTATCCACGTCAGACGTGCAGCGCTGAATCAGCTCGCCTGCCTGCGCTTTAACGTGGTACGCAAACGGCAGGTGCTGCAAATGGCGGTAGAGGTCATTGCGCAGTTTGCGGGCAATATTTTCACTCGCAATCGCGGAAGAACGACCTTTTATGAACGTGAACACGCCGTTGACGACGTTCATCAGGATGAGCGCCAGCGCGGGAATCCACAGATTTTGGCGGAGGAAATCGCGCCCGCCGAGGTCGTTAATCGGGTTCATGAGGAAATCCGGCATTGTGAATGGCTCGCTGCCCAGTATGCTGTCCACGATTTCGGAGAGCAGCAGCGGCGTTAAAAAGCCGATGATGACCATCATGATGGTCGCAATGAGTGCCCAGAGGAAATGCGTCCAGTTCTGCCCGATGAGGGAGAGCATTGCGCCGAACGGGGTCTGTTTCTTCTTTGGTTTCGTTGTGGTGCGCTGCGTAGGAAATCACTCCTTTCAAGAGAGACAAAGTGGTTGATGACTCATAACTGCCCATTGTATGCTTTTTTCGAAAAGGGTACGAAAAAAGCACCATCCGTCTGAATGCAAACGGCTGGTGCTGCACACAAAACGCATGGTAACAGGAAAAGAGCGTGGAATTTTCCTATTACGGGCGCATATGGGCAGAAAGAGCCGTCGCAGTCAGTCCATTGGCACGGGATACAAGGGTTAAAATCATCATGGTCATTGCGAGGGCCTCCTTTCTGCATAATTTTGATTTTGTTGTGCTTCTCGCAAGCACGCAAGAAACAGTGTAGTCGAAAGTCAAGGTTTTGTCAAGGGGCAAATGGCGGTTTTTTCAAATATTCATCCCATCTTGCGCAGGATTCCCGTTTTTCCAGTCCCAAACCGCCTTTTCAATCAAGTCGGCAGCATTGGCGCAGCCGTGTTCATTGCGCAGTGCCTCCCCGATGCACGCCGCGTTGCGCGTGTATTCCGGGTTGCTGATGAGTGCGCGCAGCCCCTCCGCCAGATTCTCTGCCGTCAGCTTATCGCGCGGAATCGCTTTCGGCCCGCACCCGGCAGCGTACACCCGCTCCGCCCAGAACGCACACGCGCCCAGTATCTTGCAGGAATCCGGCA
>ENA-OURV01002171-OURV01002171.1-human-gut-metagenome-genome-assembly--contig:-NODE-2171-length-14163-cov-5.952722_pt1 | contig 14163 bp, 13 predicted proteins | sample MGYA00242141_ERZ509072 | MGnify/ENA primary metagenome ERZ509072 (study PRJEB26280, sample SAMEA2338763) | human gut metagenome | biome: human gut; feature: human-associated habitat; material: faeces... | reverse complement strand
GTGAAATTTTGCCGAAAAGATGCGTTGTTAGGCTTAGTGTCAACACGACCTAGTAATACCGCACTTCTTCCGTCAGCAGATCCCGGTATTTCTCCAGATTTTCCAGGATCCTGCCGGTGCCCTCTGCCACGCAATCCAGGGGATACTCCGCCACATACACAGGCATGCCGGTTTCCCGGTTGATGAGCTTATCCAGCCCCCGGAGCAGTGCGCCGCCGCCCGCAAGGGTAATGCCCTGGTCGATGATATCTGCTGAAAGCTCCGGCGGAGTCTTTTCCAGGGTGATCTTAATGGCCTCGATGACCCGGGACAAGGGTTCCGCCAAAGCGTCCCGCACCTCCGCCGAGGTAATGGTAATATTCTCCGGCAGGCCGTTCAGCAGATTCCGCCCCTTGATCTCCATGCTGGACTCCTGCTCGCTTGGAAACGCCGAACCGATCTCCAGCTTGATGTTTTCCGCCGTCCGCTCCCCGATCAGCAGATTGTACTTGCGGCGGATGTAATTGACAATAGCGTTGTCAAATTCATCCCCTGCCATCCGCACGGAACGGGAGGTTACAATACCCCCCAGAGAAATCACTGCCACCTCACTGGTGCCGCCGCCGATGTCCACGATCATGCTGCCGGTGGCATCCAGGGTAGGCAGACCTGCACCGATGGCTGCTGCCATTGGCTCCTCAATGATATTCACCCGCTTGGCGCCAGCTTTTTCCGCCGCCTCCTTGACCGCACGGCGTTCCACCGCCGTAACCCCGGAGGGAATGCAGATAATGACCCGTGCCTTGGTGAAGATGGTACCCTGCAACGCCTTGCGGATAAACTCCTGCAACATGGTGGTGGTAATGTCAAAATCCGCAATGACACCGTCCTTCAGAGGGCGCACTGCCACAATGGAGCCGGGAGTCCTGCCGATGACTTCCTTCGCCTCCTTGCCCACATAACGAGCCTGATCCGTGCGGGTATTGACTGCCACTACGGAGGGCTCACGAATGATAATGCCCTTTCCCCGCAAATACACAAGGGTATTTGCTGTCCCCAGGTCGATCCCAATGTCCCTTGTAAACATCTGTTTTCTCCTTCATCCGGTTCTTTTTCTCTCTCTGTGTGCGGTACGAACCGCCTAACTCTCATTATTATACCACCATTCCGGTGGATACACAATCCTTTTTCCGACAAAAACCGCAGCGCTGCTGTCTCAGGTCTGAATGGCGTTTGCGATCTTGGGGGATACGAACAGTGCCACTGCCAGCAGAATGATCTGCGCCACATTCAGTTGGAAATGAATCCCGAAGGTCAGGTCAAATACGCTCAGGTCCAGGGTGGTAGCATCCAGACCGATGGCTTTGGAATAGGCAAGCCAGCTGACCCCGTATACCCCCTCGCACAGATTCCCCAGCAATCCTCCAAGCACGGCTGCGGTTACGATCATAAATAACAATACCAGTTTATTTTTCATTCCGTCCTCCTATGCTCCAGTAGAGCCGAATCCACCGGCACCCCGTGCGGAATCCGGCAGCTGCTGTACTTCTTCTGTCCGGGGCAGCAGCACCGGCGTTACCACCAGCTGAGCGATCCGCATACCCGGTGTGATCCGGAAGGGCTCCCTCCCCCGATTCACCAGTGGCACCAGTACCTCACCCCGGTAGTCGCTGTCGATGACGCCCACCCCGTTGGCCATGGATACGCCGTGCTTGGTGGCAAGCCCGGAGCGGGCATACACCAACAGCACCACATCCTTCCGGTCGGGACACAGGGCGATGCCCGTAGACACCGGCACACAGTCACCCGGCTCAATCACCAGATCCTCCGTCAAACAGGCGGAAAGATCGTACCCGGCACTGCCCGGGGTCTGCCGCTCCGGCAGGATCGCCTCCGGTCGCAGGCGCATGATCTGTAACTTCATAAATACTCCTTACTGCACCCCCCGGTAGGCAAGCCCCCGGGTATATCGCTCCGGCAGGACGGCATGCCCTGTCCGGTACTGTTCTATGATCCGGGCTGTCTGCTCCGGCGACTCCGTGGTAAACAGCAGCACGCCGAATCCCATCCGGTTCCATTCCTCCAGCCGGTCCGCCAGGTAAACAGGCTCCGCATTCAGCAGCTCCGCATACCCCCCAGTGCAATACACCGGAAAGCTTCTCCCCGTCCGATCAGTGAGAGCGTGTCTGCACTGTTTACAGCCCACCTCATTACGGATGGGGCAACTTCGCATCAGCATCAAGGGCAATCTGCCGTAAAGCACCGCCCCGGATGGTACCGGACTATGCAGCTGCTGCATGGCACCCCGTTTCAGTTCCACAGACAGGATCAGATCCGAAAGCCCAAGTTGACTGTAAGCATCTGCGGCGGCACTATTGGCGACATGCAGTCCGAAATCCCCGTGAAGCACAAAGCCCAGCTGTCTGCCTAAGGGGATATGTGCCAGATTGCTGCACAAAAGATGTCGGTAACCCTTGCTGTACATTTCCTCCAGCCGGGACATCAGTCCTGCCTCATCCTCTATGAACCGGGGCAGCATCAGCATCCGCTTTTCCATGGGTACCGGGCTGTCCGGCTGCCACTGCTCCAAGGGCAGACCCGCCAGTGCATACTGCTCCGACGGGATCCGGCTGAACTGTGCCGCCTCTCTTGCGTGAATGTGCAGCCCCCATGCCTCCGTCCGTACAGGATGGATGGGCATAGGCTCCGGCCGGGCAAGGGTATGCACCGGGGTGTTGTCCCGGATCCGTGCAGCATCCAGCTGCTGCACCCCAGCCCGGCGCATGGCGTTCAGACTGCCAGCAGACAACATCAGCCCCTGTTCCCCGGTCAACTCTGTATGCGCCAGGGTGTAAATAGTATCCCCGAGCTTGGAAAGCTGCCGTTCCAGACGCTGTACGTCCAACGCAGCAGTCCGGGCAGGCTCCGGGACATCCCCTTCCACACAGGCAATATGCCCCGCATCGTCCGCCAGGGTCAACCGGGCAGACTGTCCTGCCGCCAGTTCCAGCTTTGCATGCAGAGCGGCACGCTTGCCGGGCTTTGCATACAGGCTTTGCAGCTTTGGCAGCACCTGTTTTGCCGCTGTCACATCCTCCCGGCTGCGGATGCCGAACATCTTCTGCCGCTTTCCGGTCAGGTATCCATCTGTAAAACCGCTCCGGGAAAACACCGCCCGCAGCTGCTCCAGATCCACCGGTTGACCCTGGAGCGCCTGCCGGTAGGCGGTGACTGCCGCCGCTACATACTCCGGCCGCTTCATCCGCCCCTCGATCTTAAGGGATGCAACCCCCATCTGCACCAGTGCCGGGATCTGCTGCACACTGCAAAGATCCTTCAAGGACAGGGCACACGCCTCCGGGTCGCCGCAGCTGGTAAAGGGCAGCCGGCACGCCTGGGCGCATCTGCCCCGGTTGGCACTTCTGGAGCCAACCATGGCGGACAGGTAGCATTGACCGGACACGGACATGCACAGCGCACCGTGGCAGAATACCTCGATCTCCATGCCGGTGCTGCAAAGGGTCTCCAGTTCCTTGCAGGACAGCTCCCGTGCCGCCACCACCCGACGGATCCCCAGCCGGGCAGCCTCCAAAGCTCCCTGCACTGTGTGGATGGTCATCTGGGTGGAAGCATGGATGGGCATGGTGGGGCAGATCTGCCGCACCCGGGCAATGGCGCCCAGATCCTGCATGATAAAAGCGTCCACCCCTGCCTCCGCTGCCTGCCGGATCAAAGCATCCAGCAGGACAAACTGATTGTCGAATACCAGGGTATTCACCGCCAGATACAGCTTTGCGCCGTACAGGTGGCACAATCTGCATGCTTCCTGCAAAGCGGCTGCGTCAAAGTTTTCCGCACTTTGCCGGGCGGAAAAATCCCACGCCCCGACATATACTGCATCTGCGCCGCACCGAAGGGCAGCCAGTAATGCATCCGAACTGCCGGCAGGCGCCAGCAGCTCCGGCAGCCGATCAGCCATCCAGGCTGTCCTTCAGGGACTTGAGCTTGACGATGTTCTCCAACTGGGCGATCTTCGCCTTCAGAGATTCGTTTTCACGCAGCGCCAGATCCCGCTCGATCCGTGCCTTTCCGGCTTCATCCACATATTCCTTGACCTGCGCCCGGATGGTTTCTACGTTGGCGGTGGATTTGCTCAGCTCATCCAGGGTAGAAAGCGCAACCATCACTGCCGCATGGTGGGCAGAGACCCGGGTGTTGGTCTCCGTAATGCTCAAAATTTTCTTTTCCAGCGTCTTGGCAAGGCTATATACATAGCTGGGTGCTTCTTCCGTCTGCACCACATATTCCTTTCCACAGATTACGACCTTTACACGATTTAGCATAGCTCTTTTTCCTTTCGCACGGGAACCCCATTCCCGGAAATCATAGGAAATACCGTACAAAGTCCTCAGCCAGGCTTTCCACGGCGTTGCCTACACATATATATTTATTATACAACATTCCTGTAGGTTTGGAAAGTGCTTTTTATGTTTTTTATCAGATTTTTTTATCCTGCTCCGGCGGTACATAATACACAGTCCCACCCGAGCGCCGGTCATGCTTCTGCTCCAGCCAAACCGACAGGACTTCTCCCACCACGCCGGGACTGCGGAACACGCATTCTGCGTAAAACTGCTCTGCGGCATGCCGCCGGGCAAAGGATCTTGCCAGTGCCGGATCCCCCACTGCAGCCCGGCGTGTGTACAGATACCGTTGTTCTCCACGGTAAGTCAGCCGCACAATATACCGCTGCACCAGCTTTCCCATACGTCCTCCCCAGGCAGCTGCGCTGAAAAAACGCCGCCGCATATACATACGGCAGCGTTCACACAGGCATGGCACATCTACCACACATTCTTTGTGCGGTGTTGCCTTAACTCAGCTTCTTTTTCTCCTCGTCCAGCTGTCTCATCAGCTCTTCAAAATCCATAGGTGCAGAGGGTCGTGCCGGCCGCCGGGGCGCCGTTCTGGATGCCGTGGGGGCAGCTGTTTTTACCGGAGATTTTTCTGCCGCCTTGGGTGCTTCCTGTTTCGACTGCTGCTGGGCTGCATGCTGCTTCGCCTTGGAAGCTGCGATCCGCTGTTCCTCCTCTGCCTGGATCCGCTCACGCTCCTCCGCCCGCTGGCGCATTGCCCGCTTGATAGCTGCTACCCGTGCGTCCATGTCATTGCCGTCGCCGTCCGCATCATTCTCCTGGGCATAATCCTTTTCGCCCTTTTTGTGGGAATCCTCCCGGGCAAGCAGACGCTCCGCTTCCTCGATCTTTGCCCGTCGCTGTCTGGACGCCTCTGCATCCGCCGGCTTCTGTCTGGATTCGGACTTGTGCTTTTTCTTCTTGGAAGCATCCGCCCCCTTCTGGTGGAAATGCTCCGCAAGGCTCGCCTTCCGCTCTGCGAAATCCTCATCCGCATGCTTTGCACTGTCCGCATTGAACAAAGGAGACTGGGGCTTCTTTCTGCTCTTGACAGTTTGGTCATGCTCCTCCTCTTCCTCTTCGTCCTCTGCGTTTGCTGCAATGAACCGGGAAATCACATAAATCAAAAGAATTACACAGGGCAGTGCAATCAGCAGAATGATGCCCCAGGTACCTGTCATCACCAGCAGCGCACTGCCAATGGCGATATTTTCAAAGCGGCACAAGCCGATGATGGAATTTTTCTCGATCTCGGCGGTTTCTGTGCCGCTGGCATTGTTCAGATAGTAAATGATCTTTGCGTCCGAGCCTTCCGTATCCGCAGAGATCAGGCTGATCCGGCCAATGGTCTTGTCCCCGGCACTGTTGGTGTAAAGCACCACATTTTCCTTGGCATAATCATGCTGTGACTGGACGAACACTGCCGCATTCTGGGTCACCAGAGGCTGCATATCCGCCGTCCGGTTCAGATAGATCTGATACCCCGCCACTGTAGGGGAAGCATTCCGCCCACCGAACATCAGATTGGAAGTCAGACCTGCTGCGATGCAAAGCACGCAGATAATAATCATAAAAACAGCCAGGCTGGAAACCAGCTTTTTTCTCTTGTGCGCCATAAGACCCTCCGATTGTTGTATTCTTTTATTCTACTATTCTACCGGCAAACGCCGCAAACATTACACAATTCATATTATATCACATGCGCCGGGGAATTTCAATTCCCCACACAAATTTTTTGAAATTTTCATTTTTTCAGCGTTCCCTCTTGACAATTCCGGATTTTGTGGTAAAATAATAGTGTTCATTTTATGCTAGTGTAGCACAGCTGGTAGTGCAGCGCATTCGTAATGCGCAGGTCGCAGGTTCGAATCCCGTCACTAGCTCCAGGAAAGCACGATGGTTCTGATGCAATTGTATCCGGACAGTCGTGCTTTTTTTATGGGCAAGGGGTATTTTATGAGCCGCCAAAACTGGCAGAAACATTGATAATGGTGAACTGTATGAGAAATTATAAAATTCTAATTGCGTTCGTTGTCTGTGCTATAGCATTTGCTTCAATAATATCTTTACCTTCTCGGATGATTGTGGAAGCTAATAGTGAAGGGTTGGTAACAGAAAAATATGATTCTAAGCAGAGCAGATTTGATTTTGAATTTTCGACAAATGAAGCAGCAGGAACTATAAAATCATTTGACGTTTCCGATAATGGTAAAATAGCAACTTGTATTAATCCGTCTAATATTAATGTTTACGATGAATACGGCAACTTTGATTTTGCAATTTATACTAATCTTACACGAACCAAGGTAATTTTGCAATGGGATAAAAATACATTACTTATATATCTGAACTTATCAAGTGATTGTGGTTCAAAATATGACCTTGTTATAATAAACGGATATGAGGATTACCAACTTTATAGCTGTCCAGTTACTGATAATACAGAGAAATTCTGGGGCGAACTTGAAATGCATGAAGACGAACTGATAACAGATAAAGGACGATACTATCTGCAATACGGGAACCTTAGGTATAAAGATAATGAAAGTAATGAAGATTATGCAGTAACAGAAAACACCTCTTTTAGACCATGGATGTTATTGAGTATTCCAATTTTAACAGTAATTATTTGGTTTGGTTTTCTTAGAAAACGAGTAAAACGGTGGGAAGAGAAACAACACAATTAAGTGATTCCTTTTCGTCAAACCGAATATCCTCAGCATCCTCCTTGATCTTGGTCAAAGACGCTGCTGCATCCTCCCGGAGCTTCATGCCGCCGGCAACTGCCTTCACACAGCCGTCATGGAAAAACCGGCTCCTCAGGAACTTTACGCCTGCTGTTGCCGCCAGTACGCCGATTGCAAAATAACGGATTTTTTCATCGTTCAGAAAGTTTTACATGATCTTCATCCTCTTTTCTACATAGTTCGCCAAAAAGCGATAAAAAATGACAAAAAAGATTAGCAATCGCTAACCTGTTTCCGTTTCCATTGTAGCACAACACCTATGGTTTGTCAAGATGGAACGATGCTCGGCATATGGTACGGCATTTCGCCCGCAAAAAGCGCCTCCGGATGCTCCGAAGGCGCTTTCCTCTATTTCTCCCCCTGCAGCAGTCCTGCCAGCTGGGTCAGCAGATCCGAGCCGCCGCTGAGGCTGATACTGCCCACATTGCTGCAGATCCGCTCGATGCTCTCCAGCTCCTTGAGCTTATACAGGGTGCGGTTCTCGTCCATGAGCTTGGCTGTATTCAGCAGGGAACGGGTGGAAGCAACCTCCTCCCGGCGGGTAATGACGCTGGCCTGGGCACGCTTCTGCGCCACCAGCACCGTGTTCATGATGTCCCGGATCTCCCCGGGCAGGATGATGTCCTTCACGCCTCCGTCGATGATCTCCACAAACAGCTTCTCCGCCTTTTCCCGGAGCCGCCCGGTCACATAGTCGGACAGTTCCTCCTTGCTTTCCAGGATCTCGTCCAGCAGGTGCATGCCTACATAATCCCGGAGCGCCAGCTGGGCTGCCACATGCAACTGCTCCTTGAAATCGTTGATCTCCAAAGCGATCCGCACATAGTCTGTGATCCGGTAGCTATACACATAGCTGATCCGCAGGCTCACCTTGTCCTGGGTCAGCAGCTCCTGACCGGTGACAGTCATGGAGGTCAGCCGGGTATCCACGAATTCCGCCTGCACCTGCACGCTGCACCGCCAGTAGTAATAGGTGCCCGGCTCCAGCACGCCCACCAGCTTCCGGTCAAAGTACAGCCGTGCCCGGTCGTAGGGGGATACCTCCACCTTCACATAATGTACGGAAGGCAGCCGGGAAAAGATATACCGGGGCACATCCGGTGCCACCTCCGGGGTAGCAATGCTTACCAGCTGGAAGGTATGGCTGTGCTGGATGCTCCAGAAGGCATGCTGCCCCTCGGACAGGGCTTCCGCAAAGATCCCGTCCACAAAATGCAGCGCCAGCTGCTGGTCTGCTACCTGGACGGAAGCAGTCTGCTTGGCAATCTCCGGGCATGCTAACAGGGTCTCCAGGGTGCAGCTGCCGGAGGTCAGAGGCTGGTCCAGCTCCAGCACCTCCACCCGGGTATCCCCGAACAGGCGATATTTTCCCGGTTCCAGCAGCCGCATGAATCTGCCGTGCTTGATGAGCAAGCCTCTCTGATTGTCCTGAATGATCATGGTTTTCATATGTATTCCTCCTATGGAACAGCGGCAGTGCCGCCGGATGGTCGTGGTATGATCCGGACATGTTCGGCGTGCGGCCGACAGCTTCAGTATGGCTTTGCCCGGGCGGCAGGATCTGCGGCACGGGGTGGACGCATACGGTATCCGCCGCCGGGCAGGGCAGCCGGCATGGTACCTGTCTGCTCCCGCCAGAGGCGCAGGGGTACATGGATCATACGCTTTTTTCTTGTGGTGCACACCGCCGGTGAGCGGCATGCGGCTGGATCCGTATGAACGGTACGGAATGTGTGCTAGAGTTCATGCTCTATACATTCATCTCATCGGCTCCGGCATACACTGTGGGCATTGCCCCGTGCACCGCCCTGCTTTTGGAGGAAGCAGCGGCTCTGGACTTCCGATGTATGTATCATACCACAGGGTGCAATGAAAAACACGGAAAAAAAGCTGCGAACATTCCGGAACCGCATTTTCAAAAGATTTCCTTGACTTATTTCTCCATTGGTGCTATACTACTATGTAGTTTTAATCAGAATCGAGGAGTTATATGGAATCCAAACGCAACTATCAGCTGGATGCGCTGAAATTCTTTTTTACCCTGTGTATTTTTCTGTACCACGCCAGACTGCTGGCGCCTGCCGGCGGTCTTGCCCGGCAGATCTCCGACAAGTGGGGCTGGTTCGGGGTGCATTTCTTCTTCATCGTCTCCGGCATGCTGATGGCGAACAGCTTCATGCGCCACCGGACGGAGCAGATCCAGGAGCCGGGAAAAGCCGCCGTCCGCTTTGTGGTACACAAATTCCGCAGCATCGCCGGGATCTACTTCATTTCCTTTTCCTTCAACTTTGTAATCCGGTTTTGCATTGAGCTGCACGCCCACCAGGATGTATCCGCCCTGACCACGCTGTGGAAGCTGATCCTGGGCAGCGTACCGGAGCTGTTTCTGGTACAGATGTCCGGGGTGCGGCAGATCGGCGTCAACAGCGTGACCTGGTACATCTCCGCCATGCTGCTGGTGATGCTGCCTCTGTACTACTTCCTCTGCAAAAAGCCGGACTTTTTCCTGCATGTATTCAGCCCCACGGCGGCGCTGATGCTGTACGGCTTTTTCACCCAGATGGACAATGGCTACTTCGATCAGAACGACTGTATCGGCCCCTTCAGCGGCGGCGTGCTTCGTGCCCTCTGCGGCATTTGCGCCGGGGCTACCACCTGGGCATTGGCACAGTGGATCCGGGAGCATCTCTCTGACCGAAAGTACAGCACCAAGCTGACTCTCATCGAGGTGCTGTTCAGCGTCTATCTGCTCCTGGTGTGGATCTTCCCCAGCTTCAGTGCGCATCTCATGTACGGCGCCCTGCTCCCCATCCCCCTGCTGGTGGCAGTGGTGTTCAGCGGCAAGAGCCGGATCTCCGCCCTGTTCCAGATGCCCTGGCTCCGGCACATCAACCGGCTGTCCATGCTGATTTACTTCAATCACTACGCTGCCCGACAGTTGATCATGAGATTTGACCTGTGGCTGAATCGCCCCTATTTGCAGCGCTATCTGCTGATGGCAATGCTCACTGCCGGGTTCTGCCTGCTGTGTGCCACCCTGGAATGGCTCATCCACCGATGCTTCTCCCAGAAAGCATCCAAACCCGTATAACGCAAAAACAGCACCATGTACGAATACATGGTGCTGTTTTGTTTCTCAGAAAACGCTCAAAGAGCATCCACCAGATGCGCCAGATACCGGGCAATCAGGGTAATGTCACTGGAATCCACAATGCTGTCCCCGTTCACATCCGCACAGCGCAGCTGTTCCTCTGCCATGGCGGGAGTCAGCTCCGTATCCTCTGCCACATAGCGGCAAAGCCGTACTACATCCGCAATGGTGACTTCTCCATCACTGTTCACATCTCCCCGCAGGATGGAAGGCGTGTCGCTGACACTGTATACCACCTCCACTTTGGTGTACTTGACAGTGATGGTATCCTCCTTCTCTTCTTCCTTTGCAGCGGAGGCATCCCACCACTTTTGCAGTTCTACCTTACCGTCGGCAATCACCGCCTCCACCGTTTCCTTGTCAGCATTCTCCAGTGTACCGTCAAATTCCACCTTTACCTTGCTGCCGGTACCCAGACTCAGCTGATAACCCTTGGAGGTCCAGAACTCGTTGCCTGCGGCATCCTTTGCGTTGATGCACACTGCACAGCCTGCATACGCCCAGGAGGAGCCTGCGCTGGAGGTCACATCCGCAGTCATACGGATCTCCTTGAGATGCTCCGGATCCGTAATGGGGATCTCCACATAGCCGTTTGCGTTCAGCATGCTCTCCGGATCCTCAAAACACTCCACCCGTTCGGTCACCTTGCTGGGATCATAAATCTCCAGACCGTCAAAGGCGGAGGCGTCATCCGAGATCACGATCATGGCTGCGGAGTATGCAGGCAGTGTTACCTGAACCGTATTATCCGACACATCCGTTACAATATCCAGCAGCCGGATGTCGGCGCTGTCTCCGGATACTGCATACACAGCCGCTGCTTTATACTGCTTGTCGGAATTATTCAGAGCAATGGAGGCAGTCTCCTGTCTGGACATGTCCTTATTGGTGAGCATGGCGGTCACAACGCTCTGATCCGTACCGTTGACAGCCGCATAGGCGCTTGCAAGGGAAACATCCGCTGTCTTTGTGGGCATCAGCGTATCCCCGAATTTGCCGCCCTTGCCGTCATAATTGGTGTAAAGATTGATGCCGGAGAACATGTATTCATTGCCGCCCCAGAGAGACGCAAAGTATACGTTGGCATCCGCATAGCAGCCCAGGGCTTCTGCCTGGGCGATGGTGGCGCTCACATCCTCGCCCCCGTAGTTGTACTCGGAAATGGCAAGCTTGGTACCCGGGTAGTAGGTGTCAATGGACTTCTGCACCGTAGGCAGAATGGGTACATTCGCCTGGCACCACTTGCCGATCCAGCTGTTTTCCGCAAAGCCAGCCTCGTACAGAGTCCGGACGGACTGGACACGATCCTCCGCCCCGACTCTTGCGGATTCGGAATAGTAGTGAATATCCAGCACATCCAGCAGACGGGTACCAGCTGCATCGGATGCCTGTTTCATCTGATCCAGGTAGCAGTCCAGATACCAGTGATAGCCCTTCTCTGCCTGGAGGGTTCCCCATTCGGTAGAGCTGTCGTCATCCGCCAGGTGATCGTAGGCGGTGTAGCCATACAGGGCAGGGCCGAAGATCTCCGCATCGGGATCCAGTGCCTTCACTGCCTTTGCCATTTCCACGGATTTTTCGTGCAGCTCCGCAATGGTCACCGGATTCGGATGCAGCCGGCTGTGAGTGGTATTCCACAAAGCAGGCTCATTGTCCAGGCTGTAGCCCTGGATGCCGGAAGCGCTTTGAGAATTTCCCAGCTTTTCGATGATGTAATGCACATACTCATCCATATATACGTTTCCGTCCGTCAGATCCGGCGTATCCGCAAAGGCACTGCCCTTGGTCAGCACAACCTGGTTCCACCGGTCGGAGGGAGCAGTCTCCGTTTCGGATACGGAACCGTTCTTGTCCGCTGCCACATAGCCTGCCAGCTGCAAAGTCGCCAGCTTATAGCCAATGCCGTTGGCCGTCGCCTCCCTGGACAGGGTCTGCACACAATCCGCCGGATCACTGGAATCGGACAGATGGGCGTCCGAAGAGTGCTGCCAGTCTGCCCCGGCATTGGATGCGTTGGTCTCCCAGTTGTAGCCAGTAAACCGGTTGCCGCCCTGCCGGATGGCGTTAACCGTGAATTTACTGTAGTTATCCTGGTTTCCACTTTGGTTGATGCCATAGATATAGGGGCTGATCGCCTTGCCTTCGCCGCCAAGGTCAATTGCCACCTGCATCTGATAGCTGGTGTCTGCGCCGCCGGCACCCGGCAGAGCCGCAGACAGGGCAGCAATGGTAAACATCAGGGCTGCCCCAAAGGATTTGTACCTGTTCATGATAAATTCCCCCTTAAAGTCAGCATGTGCGTACAGGTTGCCTCTGTACAAACCATCTAATTCTCGCATGCTGTTGTATATTACATTGGTATTATAGCACAATACCCATCCATTTGCAAGGCTTTTTTCCTCTTTTCTCGGCACACACATGCTGTACAGATTTTATAGGGATTGACAAGACAGGGATTGTCTGATATAATCAGATTGTATTTAAGGAAACGTGCAACAGGGAGGATATACCCATGAAATCCATGGCTCTTGTAGCAGCAAGCGTATTGCTGCTGGGCTGCACCGGATGCAGTCTGTCTTCGGGTGCTTCCCAGGCATCCGGACAGGCAGAATCCATACACTCCCAGGTGAATCCTCCACCGGAGGATTCATCCATCACTCTGGTAAACCGCATGACCAAGGCGGAACGGGAGCGCACTGCCCTCACCGTATTTATCGCCGAGGAATGGGATCATGCCGCCCAGTTCCTGCTGGAGCAATCCCTGCGGCTGCTTAGGATTTACGATGAAGAACTGGGGATGGAGTTTACAGCCAGAATCATCCTGCCGCCCGGATATGACCCCAAGGAAAAATACCCGGTGATGCTGGATACGGACGGCATCTGGCGAACGGGACTGGTGCCCCAGGCGCCCTTGCAGGAGCATGCACCGATGATCCTCCGGGATGATGGTTCAAACGGGGTCTACTACCATATGGATGACCTGTGGCAATTGACCAGCGCCCTGTCCCTCCGGGAACTGATGGATGGAACAAACTATGAGCCGGTGATCCTGGTGAGTCTGGGATTTTCCAGGTATCCGGGGGAATGGCAGACGGAACGTGCCAAAATGCAGACCATCCTGGAGAAGCGGGAAGCCCTGCTGCATTTCATTACCGACAATCTGATGCCACGGCTGGGACAGGAATTTTCCCTGTGCTACGAACGCTCCACCCTATGCGGTTACGGCACCGGCGCATTGTTCAGTCACTACGCCCTGTTCCAGGCGGATCAGTACGAAAACCAGCCCTTCGGGGGCTATCTGATCGCAGACCCTACCTTCCAGGTCTATTCCCAGCTAAAGCATGATCCGGCACCGGATGCCTGGAAAAGCGACTTCGGCTGCGCTCAATCCCATATGGACAAATTCGTAATGCTCCGGTACAGTACCCGGATGCCGGAGGATCTTGCCTCCAGTCAGAATGCGGATTCCGATCCCGACCCTATACAGCAGTTGACCCAGCGGCTCGTGGAACTGTCCGCTCCCGGCTCGTTTGAACCCATAGAGGGGCATTACGGCAGTGATGTGCCCGGCGTTCTGCTGGAATTTCTGAAAGAATATTACGCTATATAAACGAAAGCGCATGCAGAACGCATGCGCTTCTTTGTTCAGGTGGCGGGCAGCAGCTTTTCAGACAAAAGAAAAGCGCACCGCAGATGCAGCTACGGTACGCCTGAAACAGGGGTGGAAACATGCGGTAATAGGGAGGATGAATCCATCACAGGGAAATAACAAGGGTTATTCCCCAAAAAATCCACCATGCAACGTGAACCAAACGTTGCCTGCATGTCTCACAAGTTAATTGTATCATATTTTCTTGAATAGTCAATACAC
>ENA-OURV01002168-OURV01002168.1-human-gut-metagenome-genome-assembly--contig:-NODE-2168-length-14174-cov-2.662653_pt1 | contig 14174 bp, 9 predicted proteins | sample MGYA00242141_ERZ509072 | MGnify/ENA primary metagenome ERZ509072 (study PRJEB26280, sample SAMEA2338763) | human gut metagenome | biome: human gut; feature: human-associated habitat; material: faeces... | reverse complement strand
ATGGAGAAGTCGCTGTTATAAATTTGCTCTGATACTTCCCAAGCTCTTCTGTCAGTTTCAAATGTTCCTGCTTCAGCTCTCCCTCTCCGCAAATGAGGTAGTAGCTGTTTGCCATATCCGTCTTTGCAAAAGCCCGAATCACAGTTCTATGATTTTTGTTTTCATTCAGCTCCCCAACGGACACAAACACAAACGCATCTTCCGGGATGCCCAGTTCTTTCCGCTTTGTGGCTCGGTCCACCTGCATGGAAGAGATCTTCTTCACATCCACGCCGATTCCGGGTACATAGTACGCCTTGCCACGCAGGGGGAATTTCTGTGCGGCAGCGTAATCCTCCTGATTGATGGTGATCTGGGCATCGGTATAGCGGGCCAAAAAAGTCTCAGCGGTCTGGTAGATCAGCCGGTTTTTCAACGGACAGCCTTTGTAGAAGTGGAAGCCATGGGCCGTATAGAGTACCGGTGCCGTGTGTGCGGCATTAGCAGCCAGACGCGCCAGTGCACCTGCCATCGGAGTATGACAGTGAACTCCGGCAAACATCTCGGTCTGCATCAGATGCTTTAGTTGTTTGTATGCTTTGATATTTGCTGAAATGTTGTAAGGAGAACGGACAAAATCCACCTGGTGCAGAATGACACCATGCTCACGGATTACCTGAACTGCATCCGCATACATATCTTCATGCTCAAAATTTGTTGCATAATGGACCTCATATCCCATGCCCTGCAGCAACTTCACATCGTTCAACTCAAACTGCACCAGAAACCGGCTATAATGGGCTACAATTAAAACTTTTTTCATTTGTTTGTATCCCCCATCGCCGTAGTCTGACCTTCTGCCACACCTTCCGTGCTCTCCGGCATAAACAAAATCTTCACCGTTGCCAGCATGATTTTCAGATCCTCAATCAGGCTGGGATGCGCAATGTACATCAGATCCATCTGCAGCTTATCGTAGGGGGTGGTGTTGTACTTACCGTACACCTGTGCATAACCGGTCAAGCCAGCCTTTGCTTGAAGCCGCAACGCAAACTCTGGCATCTCTTCGCAATACTGGGCAGCGATCTCAGGGCGTTCCGGGCGTGGACCTACAATAGACAGATCACCTTTTAGAATATTCAGCAATTGAGGCAACTCATCCAGGCGGCAAGCGCGGATGATATGACCGACCTTCGTGATACGGTCGTCTTTGTCACCAGTGGAAAGACGCGCCACACCGTCTTTTTCGGCATCCACACGCATGGAGCGGAACTTCAAAATCTCGAACTGCTTACCGTCTTTGGTCAGGCGAACCTGCTTGTAAAAAGCAGGACCACCATCGGATTTGACTGCAATAGCCGTAATCAGAAACACCGGACTCAGGATAACCAGTGCCACCAGCGAGATCACAATATCCATGGCACGCTTGACAAACAAGAACTCCGGGCTTGCCATGTAGCGGCCCACACGCAGCATGGGCAGATGGAACATATGCATCGGCTGGGCACCGCTCATAATCACATCGCCCACACGAGGGATCACGAACACATTGATACCCTGTCCCACACAGTATTTCAGGATGATATTGCGCTCATGGCTGTGGACACCGCTGATGAACACGCTCTGCATGTCATCCAGCAGGCTCAGGTCGTTCAAGCACTCTTCCACGTTCAATGTCATCTTGACATCGTATTTTTTTGAAAGACCGTACTCATTGATGAGCTTTTCCAATCCATGACGAACATCATAAACGACTGCAGTCGGCTGGGCCTGGAACGTATTAAAGTACCATCCATGCGCCAACTTCGCCCAGATTGAGGCCATCAGGATCTGTCCGGCAATCGCTGCGATGCCCGGCAGAAGATTGCAGAGCCGCCGGGCCATCAGGCAGATGACAATGTACAGGATGCCATCGGTTGCCATGGCTGCCAGCACCTGCCCATAAATCAATTCTGAAATGCGCTGCAAAGACATCCAGAACGCATCGTAAACTTTTCCCAGCAGGAAGAACAGTACCGCAAATAGACCGATCATGGCCCAATTGCCCTTCCAGCCAAACTTTGCATAGACCTGATATGAATAGTACAATTCCCAACAAAGTGCAAATGGAATTGTAATCATTACCAGATCGATGATTTTTGCGATTTTCAACATCACATCATGCTGAAATTTTGACATAATACCCCAATAACTCCTTCAATTGTTTTCTTTGGTTCTCACTCAGCCATCCTGGTGCTGCCATGAGTCGAGCTTTTTCCACTGCATTTCAACAGCATCCAACAAAGCCTCATGCTCCTCTTGCCGCAATCAAGGAGTATCTTCCATTTGAATCATGGAAGATACCTCTTATTTTTCGCCTTGTACCAATTCTCGCCTTATTTTATCATGAATTTACCAGCACTTCAATAGAAATACCTTGTATCATTCCAAATTGACGGAGAAAAAACAACATTCTAATGCGATTTCATCCGATTTTGGACAAGAAATGCAATTTATGGAAATTGCGGAAGCGTTTCTTTGCTCACAAGGAGTCAAACAAGGGTCAAGTAAAGGGAGGCATTCAGATGGCAAAACGAGGAGAAAATATCCATAAGCGAAAGGACGGCCGCTGGGAGGGGCGTTATATCAAAGGGCGCACCGCCGAAGGAAAACCCGTATGGGGGTACCTGTATGGATATGCGTACAGCGAAGTCCGGGAAGAACTGATCAAGCAGAAAGCTCTGTCCGGATTCTATCAGCTCTCCGGGAAGTCGATGCATTTTTCAGAACTGGCAGCGCTTTGGCTTACGGCTATCAGGCAGAGTGTCAAAGAATCCACATATGTTCATTATCAGTACACTCTGCACAAATATTTTCTTCCTGTTTTAGGCAGTCTGCCGGTCTCAAGTATGACGGATTCTTTGCTGGAACGTCTTTTTCTTCAAATTCTATCGCCCACAGACCGGAGCCACAAGCCACTTGGCGCATCCTCGGCACAGGAATGTCTTGGGATGCTGCGGCGAATCTGCAAGTATGCTGCACATCTGCACCTCATGCCGCCCATCGAGATATGCGTCAAACTGCCACACACACAGAAACCAGAACCACAACCCTTGACCCGGACAGAACAGGATTCTCTCCGGGAATTTCTTTTGTCAGAACCAACCACCCGTAAAATCGGGATGCTTCTGCAAATGGAACTTGGATTGCGAATCGGGGAGGTCTGCGGCCTGCAGTGGGGGGATTTTGATTTTGATGAAGGCACAGTAATAATCCGGCGCACTGTCTGTCGAATCTGTTGTGGGAATGGTCATACAAAAGTTGTGATCCAGACCCCCAAAACACAGCATTCTAACCGTGAACTTCCGCTTCCGAAGCCGTTGCTGAGAACTCTACGCAAGTTGCACAGAAAATACAGCGATACCACATGGTTTCTCTCCGGGAACGAGGAACGGCCTGTAGAACCACGCTGTTACCGCAAGAGCATCCAATGTTACCTGAATCAGGCCAGGATCCGAAAAATTCACCCACATGTTCTGCGTCATACGTTCGCTACGACCTGCCTGCAGGCTGGATGTGATATCAAAACCTTGAGCGAACTGTTAGGCCATTCCAATGCAACGATCACGCTACAGCGATATGTTCACTCTGACTTAGGCCGTAAGAGACAGGAGCTGGAGCGCATTACACGCAGGCTTTATAAAGGGTCGGACAGGAGTTACAGGTTGAAATAAATCACGATGTCGCAGAAAAAATCAGACTATGCCCTCAACGATTCAAATGGAGGATACTCCTTGATTGCGATAGGAGGAGTATGAGGCTTTGTTGGATGCTGTTGAAATGCAGTGGAAAAAGCTTGACCCACGGCAGCATCAGGAAGGCTGATGAGAACCAAAGAAAACAATTGAAGGAGTTATTGGGGTACTATGTCAAAATTTCAGCACGATGTAATGCTAAAGTTCGTGAAAGTGATTGATCTGATTATGATCACGATTCCGTTTGCACTTTGTTGGGAGCTGTATTATTCGTATCAGGTCTATGCAAAGTTTGGTTGGAAGGGCAACTGGGCTATGATCGGTCTGTTTGCGGTGTTGTTCTTCCTGCTGGGAAAAGTCTACGATGCGTTCTGGATGTCTTTGCAGCGTATTTCGGAGTTGATTTATGGGCAAGTGCTGGCGGCAATGGCGACAGACGGCATCCTGTATATCGTGATCTGCCTGATGTCTCGACGGCTCTGCAATATTCTGCCGGGCATCGCGGCGATTGCAGGACAGGTCGTGATGGCAACCCTGTGGGCAAGATGCGCCCATACCTGGTATTTCCGGACTTTTCCGCCTCAACCCACCGCAGTGGTCTACGATGTCCGGCATGGACTGGAAAAGCTCATCAATGAATACGGCCTCTCGAAAAAGTACGATGTCAAGATGACATTGAACGTTGAAGAGTGCCTGAATGATCTGAGCCTGCTGGATGGAATGCAGAGCGTGTTCATCAGCGGTGTTCACAGCCATGAGCGCAATATCATCCTGAAATACTGTGTGGGACAGGGCATCAATGTGTTTGTGATCCCTCGTGTGGGCGATGTGATCATGAGCGGTTCACAGCCGATGCACATGTTCCATCTGCCGGTTCTGCGGGTGGGTCGCTATATGGCAAGCCCGGAGTATCTGTTTGTGAAGCGCTTGATGGATATTGTGGTTTCGTTGGTTGGACTGGTGATTCTTAGCCCGTTGTTCCTCATCACGGCCATTGCCGTCAAGTCTGATGGTGGCCCTGCCTTTTACAAGCAGGTTCGCCTTACCAAAGACGGAAAACAGTTTGAAATCCTGAAATTCCGCTCGATGCGTGTGGATGCCGAAAAGGATGGTGTGGCACGCCTTTCCACCGGTGATAAGGATGACCGTATTACGAAGGTCGGCCATATCATCCGCGCCTGCCGTCTGGACGAGCTGCCCCAGCTTCTCAATATCTTGAAGGGAGACTTGTCCATTGTAGGCCCACGCCCGGAACGCCCGGAGATCGCCGCCCAGTACTGCGAGGAGATGCCGGAGTTCGCGCTGCGGCTTCAGGCAAAGGCTGGCTTGACCGGTTATGCGCAGGTGTACGGCAAGTACAATACCACTCCCTACGATAAGCTACAGATGGACCTGATGTACATTGCACATCCCAGCCTGATTGAAGATTTGAAGATTATGCTGGCAACGGTGAAGATCCTGTTTATGCCTGAAAGCACCGAGGGAATTTCGGAGGGTCGGACCACTGCGATGAGTGGCGAAAATGACTAAATGCCGCACTTTTTGCTGAATTTTAGAGGACAAAAATCGGTATTTTCCCAGAATGTGCTGTCAGGAATAAACAAGGGGTTTCGATGACAACATCATCAAAACTTTCAACCCGGTCATGGAGATGCTATCAGGCATAAATACGAGGTCTCCCAGTGAAAAGGCATGGTGCTATCTGGAATAAACTGATGAGTTTCCATAGTAATATGAGTAATTTCAGGCATAAGTACACGGATTCCCGTGGTGAGATGATGGTGTCATCAGGAATAAAGACAAGGGCTTTTATGGCGGTATGAGCGAATGGCGCAGAAGACTGTGATCAATAAAGCTGTACTAGCTGTGTGGTTCACATAACTGTGTAAGCTTACACGGTTACAAGATTATTAAGAGCTTAAGAGAAAAGGAACGGCTCAGACTCTTTGAGATGAGTCTGGGCTGTTTTGATGAAGAAAAGTAGTTTTACGGCTTTATCACTAAATATTAAAGGATGAGGATTATGGAAAAGAACAATAAAAAGGTAGTACTTATTGGCGGCAGTAATGGTATTGGTTTGGCAATCGGTAAAAAACTACTTGATTGTGGATATTCTCTGGAAATATGCGATCGCCTGCCACCTGAGGAAGGTGTTCTTGATATGGAAAGGGCGAAATATCATTACTCTGATCTGTTGGATTTTGATGAAGAACTATACACCAATCTTGCGCACGACAAAGATGTTGAAATTCTGATGATTACTGCAGGCATTGGACGGATTGCAGATTTTCAATTCCATCATATCGCGGAAATCGAGAAGATGCTAACTATTGATACAGTAAGTACTCTTAAAATTTTTCGTGTTTTCTATGAAAGAATTCTCACGGAAGAAAACTTTTATGCGGGTGTGATGGGAAGCATATCAGGATGGCTGTCTTCTCCTAGTGCATCAGTTTATGCTGCAGCTAAGGCTGCAGTTGTTCGATTTATTGAGTCGGTTAACATCGAACTGGAAGCTTATGGATCCACTAACCGAATACTGGATGTGTCTCCGGCATCGTTTAAAGGAAGCCGATTCTATGGCGGAAAAAACGATTTGACGGAAACAGCTGTATTGGCAGATGATATTGTAAAACATCTTTTTGCACGGGATGTTCGATTTATTCCGAATTATGAGGAAACTTTCAAGGGGATTCTTGAAAGGTATCATAATGATCCACACGAATATGGTTTACATAGTTATCAATACAAAAAAGAATCCGGGAGATTGGATAATAAGAAAAGAGTTAAAATTGGCTATCTTTCTGGAACATTTGACTTGTTTCATGTGGGACACCTCAACTTGCTCAAAAGAGCAAAACAGCAATGTGACTATTTAATAGTTGGAGTCCATGACAGTGGTGCATGGAAAGGAAAGGAAACATTTATTCCGCTTGAAGAACGTAAAGCGATTGTTGGAGCATGTAAATATGTAGATAAGGTGGTCGATTCTTGTCGAGAAGATGCGGATGCATGGGATTTGTGGCATTATGACCGACTTTTCGTGGGGTCAGATTATAAGGGAACAGAACGTTTTAAGCGGTACGAAGAATATTTCAAAGACAAGGGAGTGGAGATTGTCTATTTCCCCTATACAAAGAGCACAAGTAGCACACAAATTAGAAATGCAATTACTAATAAAGCAGGGGAATAAGGAATCTAATAACATAGGTGAGGCAGCATGAGGGATAGACTGATTTACATTTTGAAACACAACAAGCTCATTCAGAAGCTGTATGTTGTGATTATGAGCTTTGTATTTAAGGTATGGGGTGCCTTCTTGAAAACGGATGACAACTTAGTGCTCTTTGTTTCTTTTATGGGCAAAAACTTCAATGATAGCCCCAAGGTTTTATACGGCTATATGCAGTCTCATTCTGAATACAAGGGCTATCGCTGCGTTTGGGCATTTGAACATCCTGAAAACTTTCCGGAGCTGGAGACTGTAAAGATTGATACGCCTGCTTACTTCAAAACGGCTCTGAAAGCGAAGTATTGGATCACCAATACAAATATCGAGCGTGGTTTGAAGTTCAAGAAAAAAGGCCAAATCTATTTAAACACATGGCACGGTATTGCTCTTAAGTATATCGGCAATGACTGCCCCGGCCGTAAAGATTATAACTTCGATACGCTGGACTACCTCACGGTTTCTGGTGACTATGATGAGCGCGTTTTTAAGAGCGCGTTCAATGCGAAGGAGTCCAGCTATCTTCGTTGTGGTATGCCGCGCAATGAAGAGCTGTGGCTTGCGGATGAGAGCAAAAAGGCAGCAATGCGTAAGAAGCTTGGTATTCCGGAGGGGAAAAAGGTCATCCTCTATGCACCAACTTGGCGCGAGTCTACGGATGGTGGCAAATCCTACGCTATTAAGCCGCCGATTCATTTTGATAAGTGGCAGAAAGAACTGGGTAATGAGTATGTTGTCCTTTTCCGTGCCCATCATCAGACGACCAAGGTGCTCGGTGTCGAGTATAACGACTTTGTCCGTAATGCATCTGATTATCCGGCGGTTAATGACCTAATGATTGCAGCAGATATTTTGATTACCGACTACTCAGCTATCGCATTCGATTATTCGATTTTGTGTCGTCCGATTTTCTGCTATGCTTACGATTATGACAGCTATCTTGCAGAGCGCGGTACTTATTTCGCAGTAGATGAAAAGTACCCCAATAAGAGCTGCCGGACGGAAAGCGAGTTGCTGCAGCGAATCAAGAATGTAGATTACGCGGTGGAATGTGATAACACCAAACAATTCCGCGATGAGTTCGTACAGTATGGCGTGGGTGCCACTGAGACATGTATCAATGCTGTTTTTGCAGAGGATTAACGTATGAAGATATTAATGGTGACAAACAAGGTTAAGACATACGCACTAGGATTTCAGAATGTATTGGAGCCGCTGGGGAAGCTCGGACATGAGGTGATTTGGGCCGCTGATTTTTCCCAATTTGTAGCAGATAAGAGCGTGATTCCATGTCAGATAGAGCAAATCGATATCAATACGAATCCTTTTAATAAGAGCAATGCTACAGCCTATAAGCAAATCTTGGATATAATTGAACGCTATGATATTGAGGCCGTAATGTGCAGTACACCTATCGGTGGAGCACTTGCACGCTTGGCTGCAAAAAAGAAGGACATTAGACCTGTTCTTTATGAAGCTCATGGTTTTTTATTTTTCAAAGGTGCGCCACTTATTAATCAAACAGTATATAAATGGGAAGAAGAATTGCTGGCTCATTATACCGATGTACTCATAACAATTACAAATGAAGATTATGCGGCAGCTCAAAAATTTAAGCTTCGTAGTGGCGAAAGACCTTATTTGGTACATGGAGCCGGAGTTAAAGTTGGCGTTCGTGTTGAGATAGATCGTGCAGAAAAACGTAAAAGCGTTGACGTTCCAGTAGATGCCTTTGTTATTGTTTCAGCAGGTGAATTAAATAAAAACAAAAATACAGAAGTTGTAGTTCGTGCGCTCAAGGATGTACCAGAGGCACACTATATTGCTTGTGGTGTGGGGCCAGAAAAGGAAAATTTGGAAAAACTGGCAGAAGAACTTGGCGTTTCGGAGAGATTCCATCCTATGGGATACCGGACAGATATGGCAGAGCTAATGGCTATGTCAGATGTGTTCACAATGATGTCTTTCCGTGAGGGAATGCCTCGCTCTTTGTTGGAAGCAATGGATCTTGGACTGCCTTGTGTAGGCAGTGATACCCGTGGTATTCGAGACTTAATTGATACACACGGAGGGTATATCTGCTCGCCAAAAGATCCGAAAGCATTTGCGGATGCATTTAATGCGTTGAAAGAAAATTATGAACTGCGGAGATCTATGGGAAAGTATAATCAGGGTAAGGTGCAAGAATACTCTGCGGATATTGTTAGAAATGAATTGTATGAGATTTATAAGAAGACTTTCGCTATATAAAATAAGCTGGAAACATGTTTGCTTATAAATCTGTCTGATATAATATGTCAAATTTTGGGGAAATTGTAATATGAAAATAAAAAAATATATAATGGAATATATCAAGCACCATGCAATGATAAATGAGATGTTTTATACTATTGGCAGTGCAATGATATCTACGATGAATCTTTTTGTAAAGCCGGATGATCATCTTATTTTGTTTAACTCATTCGGAGGAAAAAAGTACGATGATAGTCCAAAGGCAATCTATGAATTTATGAAGAATGACTCTAGATTTGCTGAATATCGGTTGGTATGGGCGTTCCACGAACCTGAGAAACATCCAGAAGTTATAGATAAAATAAAGACAGATAATTTTAATTATTTCTTAACGGCATTAAAGGCTCGCGTCTGGATTACAAATTCATCAATCCAAAGAGGTCTGCATTTTTGTGGGAAACATACATATCGATTCAATAGCTGGCATGGTACTCCGATGAAGCAAATGGGACGAGATAAAAAAAATACGGAAAATGCACCTCGCTACCGTGCGAATTCTGACGATGTCATGCTGGCGCAGAGTAAATATGAAATTGAAAAAATGTCAGAAGCAAGACAGATACCACGAGAACGCTTTAAAATGTTTGGGCTGCCTAGAAATGACGAGTTACTAGGTGTTACAAAAGAAAAGGTTCGTATGATCCGGAATATGCTGGAAATCCCAGACTGTAAAAAAGTTATTTTGTATGCACCAACATTTAGAGAATATATGTTAGATGATCTTAGTCAATGTACGCTAAGCGTTCCTATTGATTTTCAGAGTTGGCATGAAATTTTGGGTGATCAGTTTATTGTTCTGTTTCGGGCACATTACGAGGTGGCAAAACATACGGAGCTTCCCAAAGATGGGAATTGGTTGGATGTGTCAACTTATCCTCATCTGAATGAGTTGATGATGGCAGCCGATATTCTTGTTTCGGACTATTCCAGTATCTTTTTTGACTATTCAATTACGGAAAAACCAATGTTCCACTTTGCATATGACTATGATGAGTATAACCGGAAACGTGGATTATATTTTGACATAAGAAAGGAACTTTCTGGAGCATGTGTCAGTGATGAACTTGCAAGATTGATTGCAACAATGGATTTCGAGAATGAAGTAGCAAAATGCAAAGCGTTTCGAGATAAATATGTGGAAGCATACGGCACGGCAACGCAGCAATCGGTAGAATGGATTGCAAAGCAATTGAATCTGTAAGAGGATAAAAAGGTATGATACGCATATTACATGTGATTGGCTCTATGGGAAGCGGTGGAGCAGAAGCAATCATTATGAATATCTATAGGCAAATTGATCGATCAAAAATTCAGTTTGATTTTGTTGTCCACACAAAGAAAAAGGCATTTTATGATGATGAAATTCGTGCTTTAGGGGGAAAAATATATACAACGGAACGATATAATGTTGTAAATTATTTTTCTTATAAAAGGTACTGGGATGATTTTTTTACAAAACATTCTGAGTATCAGATTATCCATGGGCACATAAATAGCTCTGCAGCCATATATCTTTCAAGCGCAAAAAAACACGGACGAATTGCAGTAGCACACAGTCATGCTACGAAGAATACAGAGAAAAGCCTAAGGGCATTGGTGTTTTTGTTATCTACATACCCAATCCGCTATATTGCGGATTATTTCTGGGGGTGTTCTCGGCAGGCCGGAATCGACCGATATGGAATTAAGATTGTAGAATCAGAACGTTTTCACGTGTTAAAAAATGGAATTGCGGCTGAGAAATATATTTACAATGCGGCAACACGAGCCAAAATCCGAACAGAATATAATATTTCAGATTCGACCTATGTGATAGGACATGTGGGGCGTTTTACGTTTGCAAAAAATCATGCATTTTTACTTGATGTTTTTATGAAGATACATCAGATTGAACCTGATAGTAAACTGATGTTGATCGGAAAAGGGGAACTTGAGGATGACGTCCGGAAAAAGGTGCGTGATTTACAGCTGGAGCCATCTGTTATTTTTGTCGGTCAAGTAAAAAATGTGTTTGACTATTTGCAGGCAATGGATACTTTCATATTTCCATCGGTATTTGAAGGACTTGGAATCTCGCTGGTTGAAGCACAAGCCGCAGGTCTGCCTTGTATTGTGTCTGAAAATATTCAGGAAGAAGCAAAACTTCCATGTGGTCTGGTGCACACACTTAATATTCATGATGGAGCAGATGCATGGGCGAAGATGGCTATGAAACTACATGGCACAGAACGAAAAAATACGTTTCTAGCTGTAAAGGACGCAGGATTTAATATCCAGGAGAGCGCCCAAATGCTCGCAAAATTTTATGAAGATATTTTGCAAAACAAAATTGATAGTATGGTGGAAATAAAATGAGTCACTATGTTATTCGTTTGGATGATGCCTGTCCGACAATGAATCACGCCAACTGGAATCGTATGGAATGTCTTTTGGATAAATACAACAAATGGAACTGTCACAGATGAGAATGGGACATTTACTATTGAACAGCCTGTTGGTGCAAAAAAATTGGTAGTAAGTTTTATAGGATATGAGAATGATACGATTGTGGTTGAAAATGATCATAAGGAGCTGGCTATCATATTACAAGGTAGTGTAATGATGGATGAGGTCCAAGTGGTGGAACGTAAGATAGGAGTTGTAAAATCCCGTTCCAGTGTGTTGAATCAGGATATGATTTCAAGTGCGGAACTGGCTCGGGCGGCTTGTTGTAACTTGGGTGAAAGTTTCACAACAAACCCTTCTGTAGATGTAAGCTATGCTGATGCTGCCACAGGGGCCAGACAAATTAAATTGTTGGGGCTCTCGGGAACTTATGTACAAATGCTGACAGAGAATATTCCTAATTATCGTGGAGCATCCGCTCCTTTTGCTTTGGGGTATATTCCCGGCCCATGGATGCAAAGCATACAGGTGTCCAAGGGTAGTTCATCTGTAAAGAATGGTTATGAGGCGATTACCGGACAGATAAATGTTGAATTTAAGAAGCCTCAAACTACCCAGTCCTTGAATGTCAATCTTTTTGCTAGCAGTAAAGAGAAGTATGAGGCTAATTTTGATGCTAATGTACATTTGAATAGCCGACTGAGTACTGGAGTATTGGCACATTATGAAAATAGTACTAGGTCGCATGATGATAATGGAGATGGATTCTTGGATATGCCTAAAGTAGAGCAATATAATCTTCAGAACCGTTGGGCTTGGATGGGAGATCAGTATGTATTTCAGGCTTCTGTCAAAGCAATGAAAGAGGATCGTACAAGCGGACAAGCTACTCATTTACATGTGGATAATTCTGTTGGTGGCTTTGTAGGTAGGGAACTTTATAAAATAGGTATCCATACGGATCGTTATGAGGCATTTACTAAAAATGCTTATATTTTTGATAAGGAAAGGGGAACTAACTTGGCTTTGATTCTCTCGGGATCTTTGCATAAGCAGGATGCAGGATACGGTTATAAATTATATAATGTGGACCAGAAGAATTTGTATACTTCATTAATGTTCGAAACGAATTTCGATGAGCGTAACAGTATTTCTGCAGGGTTAAGTTTGAACTATGATTATTTCAATCAGACCTATCGTTTAGAAAATGATGATACAGGTATCTTATTATATGGAAAGGAGAAAGAGACCGTGCCTGGTGCTTATGTGCAGTATACGTATAATTGGAAGGATAAAATTATTCTTATGGGAGGGATTCGTGCTGATCATAGTGATATATATGGTACCTTTGTTACTCCGCGTGCTCATATCAAATATGCTCCTGATGATTGGGTGAACCTACGTGTGTCTGTAGGCAAAGGATATCGCACTAATCATGTGTTGGCGGAGAACAATTATTTACTTGCCAGCAGTCGTAAAGTAAAGATAGATAATGATTTGGATCAGGAAGAAGCATGGAATTATGGTTTCAGCTCTTCATTTTATATTCCGGTATTCGGTAAAACCTTGAATGTGAATACCGAATACTATTACACTGATTTTAGGCGTCAAATGATTATTGATTTGGATACGGACCCCCACATTGTACATTTTGCTAACTTGGAAGGGAAGTCTTATTCTCATACTTTTCAAGCCGAGGCAACTTATCCTTTTTTTAAGGGTTTTACATTAACTGCAGCTTATCGCTTGACAGATGTGAAAACTACTTATAATAAGAAATTATTGGAGCGTCCTCTTACCGGAAAATATAAGGGACTTTTGACTGCTTCTTACCAAACACCACTGGGCCTATGGCAATTTGATGTGACTTTGCAGATGAATGGTGGTGGTAGAATGCCCTCCCCTTATACATTGCCGGACGGTGCTCCTTCGTGGAATACTCGATACCAGTCTTATCAATTGTTAAGTGCTCAGATTACTCGCTGGTTCCGGCATTGGTCTATTTATGTGGGAGGAGAGAATATGACGAACTTTAAGCAAAAGAATCCGATTGTAGGAGCTTCGAATCCTTGGGGGACAAATTTTGATTCAACCATGATTTGGGGACCTGTACACGGAGCGATGTATTATGTAGGCTTTCGCTTCAATTGGGATAGAAACTAATATATTGATAATCAAATAGAAATGGATTATGAGAACAAAATTAATCGCTATTATGGCAGCTGTCTGCTTTACTGCCACTTGCTTTGCAAAAGACATTAAAATTGTAGTTTTAAACACTGATCCTCAGATGCACTGTGCCAACTGTGAGAGCAAGATTAAGAACAATATTCGTTTTGAGAAGGGTATAAAAGAAATTGAAACAAATTTGGCGGATAAAACGGTTACTATTAAGTATGATGCTGATAAAACCACGGTAGAAAAAATAATTGCTGGATTTGCCAAGATTCATTATACAGCTACTGTTGTTGAAAATGAGAGTAAGCAGAAGGATGATATCCGTGGCAAACAGCCGAAAGCAGATGAGGATGGTTGTAAACAAGAAAGAGGAAAAT
>ENA-OURV01002167-OURV01002167.1-human-gut-metagenome-genome-assembly--contig:-NODE-2167-length-14192-cov-2.940652_pt1 | contig 14192 bp, 9 predicted proteins | sample MGYA00242141_ERZ509072 | MGnify/ENA primary metagenome ERZ509072 (study PRJEB26280, sample SAMEA2338763) | human gut metagenome | biome: human gut; feature: human-associated habitat; material: faeces... | reverse complement strand
CCGGCAAACACGGCTAACGACGATACGAATAAAATCGCAACCACTGCCCACAGCCACATCTTTTTCATTTTTTATTTTCCTCCTGTTTTTTCAGGGTATTTCGCTTTCATGTGTCACCTCTCAAAATATCGATTGAATTTTTGACTGACAAAATCGCAATTACATTCAAGCATAAAAAAATCGGTGTTAAAAAATATTTTTATTTATATATCTTGACAGTTGAACGCTCGGTTCGATGAAATACCCCCAAATCAAGTCGGAATCCTCGACTTCCTCAGCCTTTTTTAGAGCCAAATCCAACATATCGTAACCGTAAAAATACGTAGTATCGAAGCTGATGAAATGCTCGGAATATGTCCCGAAATGATAAAAATATCCCTCGAAGCCGAAAAATGCCTCCAATTCTTTATAAAGCCAATCAGCTTCCTTGTCGGGTTCATTGTACATTTTTTGCAACTGTCTTAAAAAATCCTGCTCTTCCGGAAGTTCGGGTTTCGTGTAAAACAAAAATTTAAACGAGTTTGCGGTAAAAGACGGTTTGGCGCCTATAACGCATCCTCCGAAATCGGCATAATAGTCCTCATTCGAAATATCGTTTTCGTCAAAATTCATAGTTTGACCGAAAAAAACCGAAGACACGACAGCGGTCGTTTCGTACATATCGGAAGGCTTGGTAAGCTCGGGAAACAGCTCGGGCTCGAGCTCTTCAAAATCCGTGCGTTTGTATGTCAGGCTTTTTACAAGCGGACTTTTGCTTGCTTCTATTGCCGCAAGATAGTCCTCCGTCGTCATGTATTCGTTAGCGCGTTGGGAGACGATTCTTCCCAAATCTCCCGTCAGGATAAACCTGCCCGTCAGCCCCAGCTTTTTTATACACTCCTGATTGAACACGGCGTTTTTCTCACGCTCCGTCTCTTTTAAAGACATCTTTTCTTTTGTTTGCTCTGCAAACTGCCTTAGCTCGGTGTCCTCTATACCGTCCGACGTCAACAGCTCCGTATTCAGCAGCATTTCCCCGCTTTCGTAAGGAAACGTCTGCGCCGCCACTTTTTTGAGAACTTTTACCTTTTTGCAGTCGAAAGCGTATTGTTCAAGCGCAAGCCCGTCCGCATTGTCTCCCCAAAAGAAAGTCACTTTGTCGCTGTACGCCCAATTTCCTTCTCTCACCTCATACACCTCGACATATTCCCGCTTTTCGCAGCCGGCAAACACGGCTAACGACGATACGAATAAAATCGCAACCACTGCCCACAGCGACATCTTTTTCATTTTTTATTTTCCTCCTGTTTTTTTCAGGGTATGCCCTTTTTTATTTTAACCGATTATATTAACTGTGTCAATAACCATATTATGCTGTTTTGGACGCCGTAAGACGCCGTAATTTTATGATAATTTTTAAGTATTGCAATTGATTTTTACATTTACCGTGATTGAAAAAACCGTCCGAAAGCAATACGCTTTCGGGCAGTAAACATTCAATCAAAAAGCTCCGAAAAATTTTAACAGCAACACTACCCCCGCAATCACCGCCGCGCCAAGCAGCGAAACAACCGACACCTTCAACGGAGAAACCGGAGCGCTCCCCGTAATCTTTCCCGTGCAGCCGTTTACGTATTGATTGTAAAGCTTGTCACGGTATTTCGTTGCGGTTATGTAAACGGGCATGAGCATATATTTGAAAGATTTTCCGACATGGTTCATGCTCATGTTGAGATAATCCACTACGTCGGCGTTGTAGGACGCAATAATCTGACGTCTGATTGTTTCGCGCATCCTGTCCTCCGCCGTTTTGAACGCCGTATACGGGTCTACGGTGTAATTGTTTGCAAAAAAACCCGCAAGAAACTCCGAAGAATAAACCACGTATCTGTTCTGCGGAAAAGGCTGCAACTTGGACAGATTTTTGTCCGAAACGAAGGCGCCTCCGTTTACCGTCACGTCGTCGAAATAATTTCGTCTCGTGCCGCTGACGTTGAAATAACGCACTTTGACTTCCGTATGCGTGTTGCCCTTGCTGTCCCGCCGCGTTGTGGTGTAGGTTTTCCCGAGACGCCCCGCATATACCGTATCCGTCGTGCTGTCAAACGTCCACACGGGATAATATACGCCCCTGATTGTGTTGACGTTTATGTTTTTTTTGAATTTTGAAGGCGCGAAAAAACGCTTTTTCAGCCACTTTTTGCACGCTTCGAGTCCTTTTTGCCTGTCAAGCGAAAAGGGAATAAGCGAATCGGGTTTTACGCCGTCAAAGCAATGCTCCTCCAACACGAGCGGGCTGGAACAAAAAGGGCACACGGTGGCAATCTCGTCCCCCTTGACGGTCTCCGTTGCGCCGCAGTTGTCGCAGCGCACCGTTTTAAGCCCCGCCTCCGCCCATCTGTGTTCCTCAAGCTCGGAAAAATCCCTCTCCGTCACGTTTGTGTCGGCGGCTATATCCACTTCGCTTCCGCAATGGTCGCACACAAGCTTTTGCGCGGAAGGCTCGTACCGCATATTTGCGCCGCAGCCGGCACACTTGAACGCCTCCGCGTCCCCCTCGGAAATCCTTTCCGCACCGTCAAAGGCAAGCGCCGCGTCCCTCTTTTTCATAGTTCAACCTCCGCGCCGTCCGTCAAGGACGGCGGCTTAGCATTTTTTCAGTTCTCCACCTTGGTTCCGCACTCGGGACAGAACTTTTTGCCCTTGACGTCGGCTCCGCACTTGACGCATACGCTGCCCGACGATTGCTTTGCGCCGCATTCGGGACAGAATTTTGCGCCCACGGACATAGCCGCTCCGCACTCCCCGCAGTATTTCTGCTTGGGCTTTGTCTCCTGCTTGGGCGCCGCGTCCTGCGCGTTGCCCAGATTTGAAAAGGCGTTGTTCATCGCGTTGCCGAAGGCTCCGCCCATGCCCACGCCCATAAACGTGCCCACGGTGCCCGTGTTGCGCGCCGCGTCTCCCAGCGCGTCGGCGGCCTTTTTCTGCGTGTAGGTGCCCATTTTGTCGCCGAGTATGCCGAGGCTCGTCCTCTCGTCCAGCACCTTTTCCACTTCCTGCGGCAGGCTTATGTTTTCGATTGTAAAGGAAGTTATGTCAAGTCCGTATTCGCGGAACTTCTCCGTTATGTTTGTTCTGCACATCGCGGAAAACTCCTGCAAATTCGCCGCCATGTCAAGCATGGGAATCTTGGACTCCGCCACCGTATCCGCCATCTGCGACACAAGAAGACTCTTCAAGTGGTCGTTTATATCCGCGACGGTAAAGGTGCTGTTGGTGCCGAAAAGCTCCTTCAAAAATCTCTCCGCGTCGAACACTCGCATGGAATAAGTGCCGAAAGCCCCCACTCTCACCATACCGAAATCCGCGTCGCGCATGGTAATGGGATTTTTCGTGCCCCATTTGAGATTGGTGAACTGCTTCGTGTTGACAAAGTAAACGTCGGATTTGACCACAACGTCTCTTCCCTGATAGAGCAGCGCTCTCAGCCCCGACAAAACGGGCAGATTGTTGGTGCTCAACGTATATTGCCCCGGCTGAAAAATATCCGCGATTTTTCCCTTGTGGACAAAAACCGCAACCTGCGACTCCCTGACGGTGAGCTTGGAGCCGCTCATGATTTCATATTTGTCGGAAGGCATCTGAAAACGGTACACCATAGTATCGTTGCCGTCGTCCTTCCAATCAATCACCTTCCACATCTGGCTCTTGAACCAACCCATAAAAAAACCTCCTTTGCCGCAAGGCAAAACACTGTACTTTTGTTATTATTTTATCATAAAAGCCCGAAAAATGCAATACTGTGCGAAATTCTATTGTGATATATTTGCGCACAAATCAAAAACAAACCGACGCGAAATATGGATAAATTTGTTAATTTTGTTGCATTTCAAGGAATAATGCGTTAGAATAAAAATACTAATCAGTTGTTTCATAAATAAAAAAGGAGGAAAAAATGAAGAAAAAAATTCTGCCGATGTTCTTTTTGCTGTCTTTGGCAATAGGGCTGTGTATAGCCGTGTCGGGCTGCTCGGCGCTCAAGCTGAAAGCGCCCGCAAATCTGCGGGTGTCGGACGACGGTTTTTTGTCCTGGGACGAAGTGGACGGCGCCGCCGCCTATCGCGTATTTATAAACGACGGTGTTTTCGATACGGACGAAAACCGTCTGGATATATTCTGGCTCACCGACAGCTACGGCGAGTATTTGATTGACGTTGTTGCGCTGGACGCAAAAAACAGGATAAAATCCGAGTCTTCCGAGCTTTTTGAATACGATTTGCAGGACTCGGGAGGCTGGACGCTGCAATACAACGGGGAAGGCTATGACGTCGCGGGCACGGAGGACAGCAAAAACGTCGTGAGCGGAAAAGTCATTTTGCCCTCGGTCTACAACGATTTGCCTGTGACGGGTATTGCCGACGAGGCTTTCATGCTTTGCAAAAACCTGACCTCTATCATTATTCCCGACAGCATAACGGAAATAGGCCAAGCGGCTTTCAACTGTTGCACCTCTCTTGCGCGGGCGGAGCTGCCCCGCCGACTGCAAAGTCTGGAAAGAATAGCTTTCGGCGGCTGCAAAACCCTGACCGAGTTGAAAATACCCAAAACCGTGCAATACATAAGCGGCGAAATGATGAACGGCTGCAACGGCATAACGACTCTCGAAATAGAGGAAGGCAACGAAATTTACGAAAGTCAAGGCAACTGCATAGTAAGAAAGGCGGACAGACAGCTCGTATGCGGCACGAAAAACTGCGAAATCCCCGAAAATATCGCGAGCGTCGGGGAAAACGCTTTTTACAAAATGGACATAGAGAAACTGTCCCTTCCCAAAGGAGTGGAAAGCATAGGCACGGCGGCGTTTCAAAATTGCGAAAAGCTTAAAGAGCTTTGTCTGCCCGACGGCTTGAAGACAATAGGCAGCCGCGCTTTCAGCGGCTGCGCATTCGACTACGTGTCTATACCTATGAGCGTGGAAAGCATAGGCGGCGATGCCTTCAACTTTTTTCACGGCTTGTCGGTCACTCTGCCAAAAAGCGTCAAAAAGCTGGGCGCAAATGCTTTCGACAAATACGTAACCATTTACACCGACTTAAAACACGACGAAAACTATCCCGAAGACTGGAAGCTGCCGGAGACACAGATGGATTCTTCATTTATTTATTCCTTTGACAGTTACGCCCCGGCTTTCCCCGTAAAGCGGCGCATAATCACCGACTGCGTATTTGTCTGCGAGGACGGCGTGCCCTACGTCGACTCGTTTAATCCGGAGCACAACTTGGATTCGGACGCGGGAAACTCCGACAATCCATATCAGGTTCCCGGCAGGGCGGGCTATGTGTTCGGCGGCTGGGCAGACGGCAACGGAAACGTAGTCTGGCATACGGAGTTTCATATCTTTCAGAAAGTTTCGGGAAGCGCCCCATCTTCATCGGGAGCCGATTTGAGTTATACGCCTAAAAGCAAATACATCCTGTCTCTGTCCGGTCCTGCCGGAGAAATCCCGTCGGGAAACCTGCTTTACGCCGTCTGGACTCCCGCAAATTGAATCTGAGACAAAACAAAAGTCAAATCAATTTAAACGCGGTCTTTGACAGACCGCGTTTTTCGTCGCTTTGTCCCGACAGATGCTTAAATCTAAACGCAGAGCCGCCGACTTGCCGACAATCAAAAACTTGTCAAGCGGAGATTAAGATGCTATAATTTCAGATATGAAAATAATCCATTGCGCCGACCTTCATCTCGACTCCAAGCTCGCAGGACTTAGCCACAACAAAGCCATTGCCCGCAGGCAGGAGCTGACCGACACATTCAGAAGCCTTGCGGCGCAGGCTGCCGAAAACAAAATAGACGCCGTCGTCATAGCGGGCGATTTGTTTGACGACAGGTTCGCGTCGGCGCGCACCAAAAACGAGGTCGCGGATATACTCGCGGGCTGCGGCTCCGTGCATTTTTATCTGCTTGCGGGCAATCACGACGGAGGCTTTGACGAGGCGTTTGTCAAAAGACTGCCCCCCAACGCGCATATTTTCGCAAAAAACGGCGTGACGCGCTTTGACCTGAACGAGGTGAGCTTTTTCGGCGCGGAGGGCGAAAGCCTGTCCCCCGCTCTATTGGAAAGCATCGAAATGGAGCCGTCCCGCTTCAACGTGCTTGTCACTCACGCAGACCTCGCGGCAAAAAGCAGTTACGGAGGACTCGACCTCAGACTGCTGCGGGACAAGCCCGTAGACTATGTTGCGCTGGGGCACATACACCGCCCCTATCTGACGCGGGCGGGACGCGGGCACGCGGCTTATTCGGGATGTCTGGAATGCAGAGGCTTCGACGAGCCGGGCGAGCACGGATTTTATCTGTTGAAGACGCACCTTGCGGCGGACGACCCAAACCGCATAATTTTCGTGCCCTTTACCCGTCGGGTCTGCTACGAAATCAACCTTGACGTATCGGACGCGGGCAGCCGCACGGAGCTTGTCGAGAAGCTTAAAAGCGCTCTTTCGGGAGTGCGCCCCGACGATATGCTGAGCTTAACCCTCACGGGAGAAGCCGCCGAGGGGCTAGACGCGGAAACGGCGCTCGCGCCGTTTCTTGAAAGCAATTTCTATGCGGTAAGAATCAAAAACAAAACCAAAATAAAAATAGAGCCTGACAAATACGCCGACGACGTGTCCCTCAAAGCGGAGTTCGTGCGCACGGCAATGCAGGCGGGGCTGGACGACGAAACGCTAAGGGACGTCCTTAAATACGGCTTCAACGCGCTGATGAACGAGGAGATCGATTTGCTGTGAAAATCAGGGAAATTTACGTAAAAAGCTTCGGATGTCTTTCCGACTTCAAAAAGGAATTTCACGACGGCTTCAACGCGGTGACCGAGAACAACGGCTTCGGCAAAACGACGCTGGCTACCTTCGTCAAGGCTATGTTCTACTCGCTCGGTTACTCCCGTTCAAGCGCGTTGGAAGAAAACGAGCTAAAACGCTTCCGTCCCTGGAACAGCACGGAAAAATTCGGCGGCAGCGTGACATTCGAGCATGACGGAAAGCTTTATCGGATAGAACGAACCTTCGGCGCCACCCAAAAGGACGAAACCGCTTTTCTCGTGGATTTTGAAAAAAACAAAAAAACCGACGTGAGCAAGTCCGATTTGGGAAAAAGACTTTTCGGCATAGACGCGGCTGCGTTTGAAAGATGTCTGTACCTGCCGCAAAAACAAATAGAAATAAAAAGCAACGACAGCTTTGTGGAAAAGCTGAGCAACCTGCTCGACAACGCGGAGGACAACAACAACTTTTCCGCAGCGACTGCAAGGCTGAGAGAGTTTTCCAAAAAGCTCAGGCTTGAAAGAGGCAGCGGCGGTCTGCTCTTTGAAACGGAGCAAAAAAAGCGACAGCTCGAAGTGCAGCTGCGCCGACAGCAGGAGGCGCAGCGCAAGCTGGACGAAAACCGCAGACAAACTCTCGACGCGCTGCGTGCGGCGGAAAAGGGAAGCGCACGGCTAAAAGCCCTCGACGCGCAGCTCAAATCGCTGGAAAAACAACGGCAGAACGCGCAGGCGGCGGGACTCAAACAAATTGTTCTTCAACGGCAGTCCGAGCTGGAACAGAAGCTAGACGCGCTCGAAGCAAAGCAGTCCGAGCTTAAAGCTCCGCAAAAAAAGCCCTCCAAAAAATTTACTCTTTGCGCCTGTGCGGGAGCGCTGGTTCTCGCCGCGCTGTCCGTGCTGTTCTTTTGTCTCAATCAGGCGGCGGCGGGCGGCATTTTCGCCGCGCTGCTCGCGGCAGGCGCGGCAGCCTGTTTTTTTGTGAGAAAAAAACGACTGAAAACGCTGGAAGAAAATTTCAGAACGCAAAGCCGAGCGCTGGAAGCCGAAAAGCAGACGGTCGTCGGACTGCTTGAAAAAGCACGGCGGGAGCTGACGCAGTGCGCGGCCGCCGACGCCTGCGAGTTTGACGAAAAAATTTACGGACAGACGCTCGCAGAGCGCGAAAAACTTGCGGCGGAGCTTTCCGCACGGCAGGCGCTTCTCGCGCAGCTGAAAACCGAGGCGGAGTTTCTTGCAAGGGACACGGGAGACGTCGCGGACACGGAAAATATGCTGGACAACGCAACGGAAAGACTCGAAGCTCTGCGCAAAAAATACATTACCGCCCAAACGGCGATGAGACTGCTTGCCCAAGCCAAAGAAAAGCTCACCACCGCTTACGCGCCAAAGCTTAGAGAAAACTTTTTGAGTCTCGTTTCTCAAGCCACCGACGGAGCGTTCAGCGACGCAATAGTATCCGCCGATTTCAGAACGGAGCTGACGGCGGACGGAGCTACAAGGGAAATGGGTTATTTTTCCAAAGGCACGCGGGAGCTGTCCGACTTTTGCCTGAGGCTCGCCCTGATAAAAACCATGTACGGAGGCAATCCCCCCATTCTAATCCTCGACGACCCCTTCGTAAACCTCGACGACGGAAATTTCCGCCGCGCGGTAAAGCTGCTCAAAACCGCCGCGCCGAACTGCCAAATCATCTATCTGTCCTGCACGGCGCGCGCAACGGTTCAGACGATATAATCAACGCAAATCGGGTTTTGATTAAAGACAAAAGCCCGATTTTTGTTTGCTTTTGCTATTTTCAGGGCAATTGTGTCATAAGGATTGACAAAAGAAATCAATATTTGTTTTAATATAAAATACGAAGGAGATACTGTCCTGTCGTTATAATTTCGCTATTAAATAACTCTAAATTGTTTTGTCTGTTGAAAAGGAGGTATATATGGACAAATTCAAAAAAACAATGGTAAAGTCATTGGCGGTTATTCTGATTTTGGCGATGTGTCTCGGATTCGCCGCATGCGAGCCTAAGGACGACACCGTATACCAATTTGAAGAAGCGATAGAAAATCTGTACGGCAAGTTTAAAATAAAACTGGAAAAAAACAGGTTGACGGAGATTGACGACGTCGCCAAAGTTTCGGTGCTCATGACCTCCGCCGTGAGATACGATATGACCGTAGGCTCTTTCGCGGAGGAAAACGACAATGAAATTCTTATGTGCAAAGCCATATTCACCGACAACGACGGCACGGTGCACGAGCTGAACGTCGGAACGCAAGGTGCGTCCGACGGACTGCTGGAAATCAAAATCAGACGGGGCGAAAAAATAAGAAAAAACTTTTATCTACCCGCCGCACAGCGCACATTGGGCGGAGAAAAAATCCCTTATCCCGACGGAAGATATGAAATCGTGCTGTATTTGCTTACTCCTATGGGCGAAACGGGTTACTTTCACACAGATTTGTACATATTCGTACAGTTGCCGTAAAAGGTTTGTTTTAAATTCAAGTTCTTCTAATCGCCGTCGGCGGGGAGTTTGCTCCGCCGACGGCGTATTTATCCTGCGCACAACCTGTTGCACAAGCGGATTTCGCCGTATAATCAAAAAAGCCTGCTAAAATTCTCCGAGAGGTTAAATATGAAAAAGGAGAGAAAAAAGAACGCCAAGGAACGCAGCTCCTCGAGCTATATAAAGGAATTTATACCTTATTACAAGCCTTACAAAAAGCTGCTGTTTTTCGATATGCTTTGTTCGGCAATCGCCACCGCCGTCGAGCTTGTTTTTCCTAGCTTTGCCCAACGTATCACAAACGAAGCGATTGACGTGGGTTACGTGGTGCTCAGAACGGTTCTTATTTACGGAGTAATACTTCTCGCTCTGCGCTCCGTCGAAGTGGCTTGCAGGTTTTTCGTAAACAAGTACGGACACATAATGGGCGTCAAAATCGAATCCGACCTAAGGCGGAACCTTTTCGGCAGGTTTCAGCTGCTGTCGCACGGTTTTTACGACGAAAACAAGGTCGGCTCCCTCATGTCTAGGATTACCACCGATTTGTTCGACATAACAGAGTTTTCCCACCACTGCCCCGAAACGCTGTTTATAAGCGGCTTGAAGCTCATAGGAATCTTTACCATACTAATGATTCAACAGCCGCTTATGACGCTGTGCGTGTTTGCGATTATCCCCGTCATGGCGTGGCTGACGGTGCTGTTCAACGGAAGATGGGACAAGGTTTGGCAGAAAAACCGCCACAACCAATCGGAAATCAACGCCCAGGTCGAGGACACGCTGAGCGGAATCCGCGTCGTGAAATCCTTTGCAAACGAGGATATAGAACAACAAAAGTTTGACAGGGGAAACAAGGAGCTTGTCAAATCCAAATCGGAAGTTTATCACTACATGGGCGTTTTTTTCGCGTCGCTCAGAGGCATGGACGCGGTTATGTACGTCTTTATACTTATACTCGGCGGACTGTTCAAGATAGACGCGGGACTGTTCGTCGCTTATCTGCTGTACGCCACGGTGCTTATGTCTACTCTCATATCCTTTGCCGACTACTCCGAACAGTTTGAACGGGGCATAACCGCGTTCAAACGCTATCAGCAGATTATGGATACCCCCGTATCCCCCGCCGACAAGGAGGACGCCGCAGAGTTGAAGGACGTACAAGGCAACGTGCGTTTCGACAACGTCACTTTTTCCTACTCCAAAGACGGCAAAAAGGTGTTGGACAAGCTCAATCTCACAATAAACAAGGGAGAAATCGTCGCGCTTGTCGGGCCGAGCGGCGGCGGAAAGACCACTATCGCAGGTCTTATACCGCGTTTTTACGACGTGACCGAGGGCGCCGTAACCGTAGACGGCATAGACGTCAGGGACGTAACCATGAATTCCCTGCGCAAAAACATCGGAATGGTGCAGCAGGACGTATATCTTTTTTGGGGAACGGTCGCCGAAAACATAGCTTACGGCAAACCCGACGCAACGCGCGAGGAAATCGAGGAAGCCGCCAAAATGGCGGGCGCGGACGAATTTATACGCACGCTGCCCGACGGATACGAAAGCTACGTGGGCGAAAGAGGCGTCAAGCTGAGCGGCGGGCAAAAGCAGCGCATTTCCATAGCGCGGGTATTTCTCAAAAATCCCCCGATAATAATACTCGACGAGGCTACAAGCGCGTTGGACAACGAAAGCGAGGTCAAGGTTCAGCAGTCCCTCGACAAGCTTGCCAAGGGACGCACGTCGCTGATTATCGCGCACAGGCTGTCCACCATACGCAACGCCACAAAAATCATAGTAATAACCGAAAAGGGAATACAGGAGCAGGGCACGCACGACGAGCTGATGGCGCACGACGGTATTTACAAAAAGCTGTACGAATTGAGCCGCCGCACGGAAATTTTACATCAGGAGCTTAGCTGAAAAAGAGACGCAAAAAGGTTTCAAGCCCCTTTTCCAGCACGCTTTCGTCAAAGTCGAAATAAGGAGAGTGCAAGGGCGGAACTTCTCCGACGCCCAAAAACATATACAGCGACGGACACACCTTTCCGTAAACGGAAAAATCCTCCGCCTGCAAAAACGGAGCGGGCAGGGAGCCGACGTTTGCCGCCTCCTGCGCGAGAGCAAACAGACGGGCGCAGTTGCAAACCGCGCCGCTGCCCTCCCTTATTTCGCAAAAAACGGCAAACCCTTTGTCGCGGCTGTCACAGACAGCCGCGTTTATTTTTTCCTTTGCCCGACAAAACGCGCGCGGCTCGACCGCCCTGAGCGTGCCTTCGAGCTTGAAGCCTCCGCCTATGACGTTGCGCGCACCGGACGGTCTTTCGTTGCAGGAAGAAACGCCTTTCAAGGCTCTCTCTATACTTCTTATTTCCGCAGCCAGACCTGACGTTCGGCAAATTTCGCAACCTGTCAGCCTGCCGAATTTGAGCAGACAGGGGCTTTTTGCGCTTCCCGTTTCGGAAACCTCCTTTTCGAGAGAAAGCAGCAGGCGCGCCGCCTCCGCCAAACTGTCGGCGCCGTTGTCCGCAGCGTGGGACTGCGGACAGCTTATCGTTATGTCCACCTCGGCGTTTTGAGCCAGACACACGCCCGCCGTCGAATAAACTTTGCCTTTTTTCAGTTTCGGCCAAAGATGCAGCGCAAAAATCCTGTCCGTGCGCGTTTCCGCAAGAATACCGCTGTCAACGACAGCCTGCGCGCCCCCCGCACTCTCCTCTCCCGACTGAAACAGAACAAGCGCGTTTCTTTTCGCCTTGCTCTTTTCTTCCTCCGAAAGCGCGCCCAAAACCCTGCAAAGAGCCGCGCAGACAGCCATATGTCCGTCGTGACCGCAGGCGTGCATAAAGCCTTTTCTGTTTGACCTATACGCCGATTCATTAAGCTCGTTGACGGGCAGAGCGTCAAGCTCGCATCTGAAAGCGGCGGTATTTTCCTTGCCGAAGTCGAAAAACAACGCCACGCTTCCGCAGCTCAGTTCTCGCTTTTCGCATTCCGCGTCGGAAAAAAGCGACAGCAGATAACGCCGCGTATCGGTCTCCCGAAAGGACTGCTCGGGAATCATGTGCAAGGCGCGCCGCGTGTCGGTCATAAACCGACTCAGGGCGGCGGCGCGCGCAAAAAGACCGTCGCTCACGAAAAAATACCCTCGGCAATCTTAACGGCGTTGGCGGCGGCTCCGCGCAGGAGATTGTCCGCAACGCAGTAGAGCAACAGCTCTCTTTCGTCCGCCGCGCTTTTGCGGACGCGCCCTACCGCAACCCAATCCGTGCCGCACACGTCGCGGCACAGAGGAACCTCTTTTAAAACAATTCCCTCCTGCGCCTTCAACGCGCTTATAACCTCTTCCGTTTTAAAATCCCTGCCCGCGCGCATGACTATGCTGACTCCGTGACCGTTGGGCACGGGTACGCGCACGCAGGTTGCGGAAATTTTCAAATCGGGTCTGTGGAGAATTTTTTTGGTTTCGTTTATCATCTTTACTTCCTCCTCCGTGCTGCCGTCCGACAGAAAAGCGCCTATTTTGGGCAAACAGGTCGAGGAAATATCCGTACCGAAAAAAACGTCCGCCCTGCCCGCCCGCGCGTTTTCCAGCGCGTCCAGTCCGCGTTTGCCCGTCCCGCTCACCGCCTGAAAGGTGGTGAATGCCACAGATTGAGGAACCATATCCCTGAGCGCCCAGAGCGGCAGCGCAGCCTGAATGGTGGAGCAATTGGGATTGGCAACGAGCTTTTTTCCCCTCGCGTCGGCAAGATTGATTTCGGGAACGACGAGCGGCACGTCTTTGTCCATACGCCATCGGCTGCTGTTGTCTATGACGACCGCGCCGCTTAAAACTGCAACGGGCGCGTACATTCCGCTTACTTCGCCGCCCGCCGAAAACAGCGCCAAATCCACGCCGGCAAAGCTGTCTTTTCCAAGCGCACTTACCCTGTGCTTTTCGCCGTTGAACTCCAACTCTTGCCCGTCGCTTTTTTCCGAAGCAAAAAGCGACAGCTTTTCGGCATTGCCCGCGGCGGCATAGCGCTCGACGGCAAGAGAGGATATAAAAAGATTTAAAATTATAACGAGGAAATACCACACCGAAAAGACATAAAAAAGAAATTTTGCCGTGTTATAAAGACTTCCGCCCACATGCTTGTATTTTTCGTTCTTGGGCAGGTATTTTTCAAAAAGCTCGCCTCTGACCCGCTCGAGCACCAAGTTTTCTCCGCGGGTTCTCAGCTCCTGTGACGATATTTTTTCCATGCTTTCACCTTCTTTTATTATTATACATACATCCGCCCGTCATTGCAAGAGCAATATACTACTGCTCCACGCCCTTCATGGTGAGGCTTATGCGCTTTTTTTCAAGATCGACCGAAAGCACCTTAACATTCACGACGTCTCCGACGCTTAACACCTCGGAAGGATGCTTTATAAATTTATCGCATATATGGGAAATGTGCACAAGGCCGTCCTGATGTACTCCGATGTCCACAAAGGCACCGAAGTCGATAACGTTTCTCACGGTGCCCTTTATGGTCATGCCTTCCTTTAAATCCTTCATTTCAAGGACGTCGGTACGCAGCAGCGGAGCGGGGAGCTCGTCTCTCGGGTCTCTTCCCGGCTTTGAAAGCTCGGCTACAATATCGTTGAGGGTGGGAACGCCCACCGAAAGCTCCTCGGCGAGATTTTCCGCTCCCCGAGTCTTTACAAGTTTCTCGAGAGAGCCCGGCTTTTCACCCGACAGCTCCTTTTTGCCGAATCCGAAGCCTTCAAGCAGCTTTTCGGCGATTTTATAGCTTTCGGGATGAACCGATGTGCTGTCGAGAGGATTTTTCCCGTCGTAGATCCGCAAAAATCCCGCACATTGTTCAAAGGCCTTGGGGCCGAGCTTCGGCACCTTTTTAA
>ENA-OURV01002159-OURV01002159.1-human-gut-metagenome-genome-assembly--contig:-NODE-2159-length-14246-cov-2.532943_pt1 | contig 14246 bp, 10 predicted proteins | sample MGYA00242141_ERZ509072 | MGnify/ENA primary metagenome ERZ509072 (study PRJEB26280, sample SAMEA2338763) | human gut metagenome | biome: human gut; feature: human-associated habitat; material: faeces... | reverse complement strand
GGACAGGTACAGACGGCTGAACCGGTGGAACGCAGTTTTTTTATAACGAAATAGTCAGCTCCGCGTTGAGTCTTTATTTCTTCTCTTTCGTATTGAATGATATAAAGGGAGAAGTTGCGATTTGTTATTATCATAATTCAGTAAATACCATGAAAAAGAAGCTGATGACTTGTCTTTATCTATGTCTTTCTGTCATCCATGTTTTTGCTCAAACGAAGGAGCACGGGAGGACGGGAGAATTTAATATTCTGGATTTCGGAGCCACCCGTGATACTATGATGGTGCATACGAAAGCTATCAATGAAGCGATTGAAAGCTGTTACAGGCAGGGTGGCGGAAGAGTGGTTATTCCTCCGGGTAAATTTAAGACAGGTACTATTTTTCTGAAAGATAATGTAGAACTTCATTTGGATAACGGTGCCTGCCTTTATGCCAGTGAGGATTATGCTGATTTTCCTATTCAGCCGAGAGCAGTTTACCGCTCTTTGAAAGATGCAGGCGGATGGTCGGCGTTGATTTATGCGGTGGGGGCTAGGAATATAGCCGTTACAGGCAAAGGTGTAATTGATGGGAGAGGAAAGGGCAGAAAAGGGCGTGTGGGCGGAGTACCGGGTGATGCCGACGGCAGGCCGCGCAATATCCTTTTTATTTCATGTAAAGGGGTACGTATCTCAGGTATCAGTATGAGGAATTCAGCCTTGTGGAATCAACATTATCTGGATTGTGAAGATGTTATTGTAGAGCATATCCATGTTTTCAACCATTGTAATGGTAATAATGACGGTATAGATATTGACGGTTGTCGCAGGTTTATCTTGTCTGATAGTGTCATCGATTCGGACGATGACGGAATCGTGTTGAAAAGTACGGGGCTGGCTCCTTGTGAAGATGTCGTTATTAATAATTGTATTGTCAGCAGCTTTGCCAATGCTATAAAATGTGGCACCGAATCGACCGGAGGATATAAGAATATTGTCATTTCTAATTGTATTGTTAAACCGAGTTGCAATAAAGGGGACCGCATTATAAAATCTACTCCAAGCGGTATTACGGCTATTTCTTTGGAGGTGGTGGATGGTGGAATAATGGATGGCGTGTCTATTGACAATATCGTAATTGAGGGTACGGAATGTCCTTTGTATGTCCGTTTGGCGAATAGAGGCCGGAAATATATAGATGAGGCTCCGGTTCCTCCAATAGGAAAAATGAGAAATATACAGATTAGTAATGTAACCGCTTATGATACCGGTAATTTTTGTTCTTCCATAACGGGGATTCCCGGTGGTGAGATAGAGAATATTTATTTGAGCAATGTTCGCTTTCTAAATAAAGGCGGGCTTGTAGCAGGAAATTGCCGTACGGCGAATGATATGCAAGGGAAACGGCATGATACTGCCGGAAATGTATTTCGGAACCAATATTGGTCTTCCCATCGGGAGGTGAAAGAGGATGAGAAAGGTTATCCGCAACCTACTGTATGGGGGAATCTGCCGAGTTATGGACTGTTTATCAGAAATGTGAGAAGTATAGCTGTGGACAATGCCACCTTTCAATCGGAAAAGCCTGATCCCAGGATACCGGTAATTGCCGTTAATGTAGGGAACTTGTCGCTTGACCGGATACAAGTCAACGACATTTCTTCCGCCGGTGTACTTTTGGATAATGTCAGGACGGCGGATGTAGACAGACGGTTGAGGAAAAGCGGAAAGTGATTTTCTATGTCGTTAAACAATAATTAAACCAACAGAAATATGAAACGGATATATGTATGTCTATTGATTTTTTTATGCTTTGCTTTTGTACAGGCGCAAAAGATAAAACACCCTGCTTTGCTTTATACTCCGGAGCGCATTCAGCAGGTGAAACAACGGATTGTAAATGATTTAAAGATGGCTGAGGCATGGGCTTCTATAAAGAAGACGGCAGATGAACAGTTACAGAAAAAGAATCTAAGCAAGGCGGATTACCTGGCTTTGGCTTATTTGATGACAGATGAAAAAAAATACGCTGACAAATTGAAAGAGATTTTATTGGATGTCATTAAGGAGGATACGTGGGGCAGTGAAGAAATGCTGGCGCGTATCCCTGTCTGGAGAGCGGATTTGGGACTGGCACATAAGGCTTACCTTTCTGCCATAGCCTATGATGCTGTTTATAATGACCTTTCAAGTTCCGAGAGGAAAGAAATAGCGGAAGGATTGAAACGGTTGGCCCTTGACCCGTGTCTGGGGGACTGGGTGCTGGAGCCGGCACGTATTCATTCGTTGAATTCGATGGGACATAACTGGTGGACTTCTTGTGCCTGCATGGGCGGCATACTGGCCTTGAGTTTACAAAACGAATTGCCGGAGGCAAAGCAAGGAGCGGAGGTGGTATATGAGGCTCTTCCCCAATGGTTTGACTTTGCCGGAGATGTCTTGCAGCAGAAGCCGAAAAGCTTTGATGCCGATGGAGGGATGTATGAAAGTCTCAATTATGCCAATTTCGGGATTCAGGAAGCATTACAGTTTCGTTTGGCATGGATGAACACCCATCCCGGACAAAAGCCGGTTCAAATTCCGCAACTGAATAAATTGTCCGATTTCTTTGTGCATGTCTGCTATCCGCGTACAGGTATACTATATAATATGAATTTTGGTGACAGCCATAAGAATGTGACTGCCGAAAGTACCTTGATGCTGCTCTATGCGATGGGAATCAGGAATGATAATATGCTTTGGTATATGAATCAGGTGGAACAGGGGCAACACCGTGACGATTATTTTATCGACCGTCCGATGGGATTTCTCTATACGCCCGATCTAAGCAAAGCGCCGCAGTTGCCTGAAATAAAGAAATCACAACTTTTTGCAGATTTTGGGTGGGCTACGATGCGTACTTCCTGGGAGAAGGATGCTACCATGCTGGCCGTTAAATCGGGGCATACATGGAATCATTCTCATGCGGACGCCAACTCGTTCATCATCTTTCATAAAGGAGTGGATATTATAAAAGATGCGGGAAACTGCTGGTATCCTAATCCCAGTTACCGTAATTATTTTTTTCAAAGCGAGGCACACAATGTCGTGCTTTTCAATGGCAAAGGACAGTCGCGTGAACAACAATATCATGGTTCAATGCTGAGAGGGTATTTACATTATTTGCTCGATGCGGATAATGTAAAATATGTATTGGCCAATGGAACCGGCCCGTATTCAGACCAGTTTAGTCGTAATTTCCGTCATTTCCTGTGGATAGATGATGTGATTTATATGATTGATGATTTGAAAACTCATGATGTGGGACATTTTGAATGGCTTTGGCATCCGGGAGGAGAGGCGGAAAAACGTGGAATTGATCTGAATATAACAAATGGGAATTCTTCAGTTGTTGTCCGTCTGCTATATCCCCGTTTGTTGGCGAAATCCGATTTTGTACATGATTACCCCGAAGATTTATATTGGGAAGAAGTAGAAGCTCCAACGGAGGATTTAAAAGGAACAGAAACGTATTATTCATTTCATTTGCCGGCAAAAGTGGATCGGGTGAAAGGGCTGACCGCCATCATCTTGAAAGAAACGCCGGACCAGAAAGATCTTCCTTATATGGAAAGACGGGAAGGCAAAGATTGGATAGGACTTCGTATTCATTATAAGGGAAAAATAACAGATCTCTATATCAATCAATTGGCCGACGGGCGATTGATGCATAGCAATTCATGGATTGAAGCCGATGGCTGGTCTACAGATGCTTATATGTTTATAGTTACATATCCGGAAAAGAGCGCTCCGGCAGATGCTAAAGAGTATTTTATTGGTTATGGCAGTTCATTAAAAAGAGGAACTACCTCTTATTTCTCCTCGCTGGCAAAACTATTTATTATTCAGAAAGAAGAAAATAGACGCATGCAGCTATGGATTGATGGCTCCACCAAAGTCAAAGCCTATATCAGAAGTTTACAATGCCCGGTATCTGTGTCTGTTAATGGGGAAAGTATTCCCATAGTCTATGATCATTCAAATCTAAAAATCGAATTATAAAGCGCGAACCAAGTGGAATGAAATGATAGCATCGAGACTATATTTCATTATCAGCCTATTATCAGAGGTTATTATCAAGAGAGCATTGATATTCATTTATTTGAATGTTATACTAACTGTTTGACAATAAAAATAGGTGCAAGCTACAAATACATTCAGTGTGTCGGAATTTCCGACACACTGAATGTATTTAGAAAACATATCAAACAGTCAAAGATGGCATCTCCTATTTTATAGCTACTTTCGTCTGTAATCTTATGTCATCGGAAGCAGCACCAATCATTATCTGAAAAGTTCCCGGCTCCACAATCCTCTTTAAATTCCGATCGACAAGCGAGAAATCCTCTTCGGACAAAATAAACTTCACTTCCCGTTCTTCACCACGCTTCAAAAACATTTAGATGGAAAAGATATAAACAGGATAAATAGTAACTTCTTCATAAAACAAACATAAATAAAAGAAACCTGCTTACCAAAAGAATATTATCTTTTCAGTAAGCAGGCTTTCACTCATATTCAAAAATGCAAAGAGCAAAATCTCTCACAAATTTGTGTGTTCCATTAATTGATAGCTATCGGAGCATCCAACGTCTTAATAGTAATTCCATTTGTAGTACCGTTTATACGCCCTGTGGCATCTTTGATAACTCCACCTTCCTGAGTCTCTGATCCGTCTAGTTTATAATAAAGTGCCAAGCCTTCTGAAGCAGGGTCAACACCCAGCATATTCTGCTTAAGTTGATTTTCCGTACGGGCTACACTCCAAACACGGACTTCACTCATTTTACCATGGAATGGACGTTCACCCCATTTAAAACCATAGATTCTACCAATATAAAAACCCATGTCCGAATTCGGATCAAAACCGTCAATACCCCAATCTGAACCAGCCCATTTCTCACCATTTACATAAATACCTGTTTTTCCTGTCGGTTGATCATAAGTCAACGCTACATGATACCAACGATTTGTTAACAACGGTTTCGTTACACGGTAGTTCTGTCCTCCGGCCACTTCCAAATAATCTTTAGGAGTAATTCCTCCTCCTGCATCACCGATACGGAGAATCATCACACCTTCGGTTCCCATAATCGTATTATTATCGAGGAAATAATCCACATTAATCAATGCTTCGTAAGTGAATGACGAGAAGAAAGTACCGACAGGGAACTTCACAGAAATATAGTGGTTACTGAAATTACCAGCTTTGGTAATTTTCAACGGTTTGGAGAAAAAGAAATATGCAATGTTTGTTCCGGAAAGAGTCGACACCGAAGACGAATGCACCCGCATAGGCAAAACATATGAGTTCCCGGCTTTCAAGGCTTCTAACCCGGAAAGTTCGACTTCTATATTATCCGCATACAATTTTCCACTCGAAATAGAAGATGTCGTACTGCTTAGCTTTACCTGCGAAACATCAAGCATCTCATAATTTGTGCCATACTTTGCATTGTATTCGTCTACTACACTTGGTTCGGCTACACTATATGATACGTCTACCTGAGAGGAAGTTGCTGACGAGAGTCTTGAAACCAGATCAAATGTCATTACATCCATTTCATCTTCCACCGAGAAATTATATTCCTTGCTTTCGAAATAAACCTTAGGCTCCAGCAGGTCATTCATGCTGTCGTTGCAAGCGCCCAACAATAACGCCATACTACCTACCATCAAATAATAGAATATATGTTTATTCATCATCTTTTTACTGTTTTAGAATTTTATAAGTCCACTTATTTCTGCGGTTTATTTTCCGCTTCGTTTTGTTTCGCTTTCCATTCATTGAAAACCCGCTGATTGATTTGAATAGCCTGACGCATCCATTTATAATTTGGCGTATTGTCATAATCATTATCGAAGCGATAAGCTCCTACTCCACCTTTATAACCTTCTTGCGGCATAGCAGCAGCCTGCTTCAGCAATTGACCTCCATTAGTGGCATACTTTTCAAAGTTCTCTGTGCAGATTATTTTTTTAGGATCAACGCCATAATCATCAAAACCGGGATTGGAACTACCATAACTTTGTATAATCCAATAATCGACATACTCATCCAATTCACGGGTAAGCCCATAAATATTTCCATCAATACAGATCATTTTATGTCCTTTACCTTCCGGATCGCTTTTCGGACCAATGTAATTGTTCATCTCTTTAACCAAATGAATCAAATGCTTATTCTGACTCAATGTGCCATCCATATCAAACACACCACTACCGATTTCCCAGTCTACATCATAACCGTCCCATTCGTTTGCATACAAAGAATCGCACAGAGCTTTGGCAAACTTCGCCAGACATGCATAATGGTTTTCACTTTCAAACTGACCTTCAAATCCCCAATATTTCCAACGGGCTTGTTTCTTCGCTGTTTCCAATTGAGCCGCCGACCAGCCTTCTTCCTCCGCTTGTTTTTCCACTTCGAGGTATACCGAATTTGGTGTCGCGCCCTTACCAAGATAAGAAAGCAGACTTACCTGCAACAGTTTCGTTCCTTTCACCTTTTGCACAAACTCTTTATCTGCCTTCTGCTCCGGAGTGATTTCATAACGTCCTGGAGCGCCACTCCACATAGAAACAAAATCCATACTATCGGGCATAGCAGAGAGATATCCTCTTCGATAAGCTCCAGCAGGCGCCCAATTGGAATACCATCCGAAAGCTACGGGACGATTGTAATTCCAAGCAGTCGCCTTATAGGCGCGCAGATTGGCATAATATGCCTCACTCTCCGCATTGTTCATTGTGGCATACCCGCCTATATGGTCTATCTCAATATTCTCCACATCCATGCAAGAAGTTACCATCATGCCTGTCAATGGAATAATATATAACAATTTTCTTAATGATTTCATATTCTTCATCTGTATTAAAATGATACATGTAGGTTATCTCTTACAATCCCACCACAAACGGGTAGAAGACTTATCTTCGCCACCTGCACCGTTATTGAACAACTTCAAGGCTGCTTCATAAATAGCCTTTCCCTCGTTAGTCTGAGAAAAACTGGTGGGATAAATCATACGGCGAATACCGCCCTCAAGAGTTGCGCCTTGCACTGCTCCTTTCAAAGTCTTAATGACATTCAACTTCGGATAACCGGTTCTTCTCCATTCCGTCCACGCTTCCTGTCCGTTAGGAAACAAAGCAATCCACTTCTGAATCATAATTTTTTCCAACTTCTGCTCAGTTGTCCCTTCAAACTTGACAGTAGTCTCACACGGAGCAGAAAGTGTTTGCCCATACTGATAATGGGAAAGAACATATGCCCGAGGTGACAAATTGGAATTCATATAATCGTCTACAGGATCAGTCACACCATTCTCCTGAAAAGACATATCAATGCCCTGTTTATACCATGAATCCGCACTGCCGAAACCTTCCCACACTAAAGCTGCTTCCGCACGCAAAAAATAAACTTCCGATGCACGCAGCCAATATGTAGGAGTTCCACTTTGAATATTGGGCTTTGAGCAAGATTTATAGATATCATTCTGCGCATTGGCATGCCCTGCCGGCACCGCTTGATACGTTTTTCCGTCGAAAGCCTCAACACCATAAGAGGCATTACCATCCATCGGCAAAAAATAAACGCTTAAACGCGGGTCTTCATATCCCATCAGATAAGAAAAGATGGAAGAACCCATACGAGCTTCATTATAGTTGCCTGCCAACCATTCAATGTTGTTGCGGAAAGTCATACCCGCTCCTTGACTCATTTGAGCCGCATCATCCTTAGCCGTCATCACGCCGATAGAATGATTTACTGCTTGAGTAGCATACTTTTTCGCCAGTTCCGCATCAGCGAAGCGGACACGCATAGCCAAACGAAGCATCAGCGAATTGCCATATTTCACCCATTTGGTAGCATCTCCGGCATATACCGCATCATAAGCGCCCATTACATTCACCCCATTTTCCGCCTTTTCTGTTAATTCTTCAATGGCTGCAGTCAATTCTTCAAACATCGCCGTATACACCTCTTTCTCCGAATCGAACGGAATGTTCATTGTAGCGTCCGCCGCATGAGAATAAGGCATCGGGCCGAAACTTTCAAGTGTCTTGTGCCAAGCGGAAATCTTCAGAATTTGAGCCAAAGCAAAGACTTCGGGCGTACCATTTTTCTCGGACGCTATTTTCAATTTCTTCCAAGGATCAAGAGCATTGGTATAAGACTGCGTATAGGTCGCTTTTATCCAATTGTCCAACAAATAATAAGTAGTATTGTTACTACCTGCGTTCCAACCGTTACTGTTGTTCTCGCCAAAAAATCCACTCCAATTATCGGCCGACAGATGATAAGCTATTTGATATTCATTGATAACATCTGTATCATCAGCCTGTGTGCCTACGGGAATCACTGTCCGTTGCATAGCTGTAATCAGCCCTCCGACTTCAAAACCATCCATCGCACCTTCTCCGTCGCTCATTTCAAATTGGTTGGTATTGATTTCTTCAAAATTGCATGAGGCAAATAGCGCCATTGCGCATATCACCGCTAATAGTTTAAAATGATTCATTTTTCTCATAATAAAGAAGGTGTATTATAATTTAAATTTAATACCGAAGCCAAAGCTACGAACACTCGGTTGCATAAAATAATCATTACCTTGTCCGTAAGTACTAGTGGAAGGAGTCAGTTCCGGATCGAACGGAGCTTCGCAATACAACATCCAAGGATTGTTGGCTATAAACGAAACCGTAACATCTTTCAACACGTTACCAAACCACTTATTAGGCATAGTATAGCTAAAGGTAAGTTCTTGCAAACGAATATTAGTGGCACTGTATACATAGTAACCGGAAGTTTCATAATTTCCCGTACCTGTCATCTGATAATAAGACTTCGCATCTACCAGACCTTGTCCCTTCAACAATACGCCTCCCGCTTCACGAGCCTCAGCCGAACGTTTGGATACACCGAAACGATCAAGCAATGCCTCTGTAGAAGAGGTCACCACGCCTCCAAAACGTCCGTTGATCTGGAATCCGAGCCCAAAGCCTTTGTATGTCAACATATTACTCCATCCCATATTGAAATCAGGAGAAGTTTTTCCCAAATAAACGGGTTCCCCCTTTTCCATTCCAAAGGTTCCGTCGCTCTTTACCTCAACATATCCCAAGTGGTCTTTCTTCAAGAAGGTGTTGGCATAAATATCGTGGATACTTCCGCCTTCTTTCAAGATGACACGACCACCATCCTTCAAAACCTCCGGAATATTAATCGGTTCATCCATCAAATCCGTATGATAGTTTTCAACCATCTCCTTAATCTCGTTTATATTACGAGAGAATGTCAATGTTGAAGAGATTCCTAATCCGAACTTAAACTGATCGGAATAGCTTAATGAAGCCTCCCAACCACGATTTTCCACATTACCGGCCTGCAAATAAATCTGCTTGTATCCGGTAAATTCCGGAAGATCACCCAAGAAGGTCTGATTGTATGTATTAGAATGATAGTAGGTTACCTCCGCACTTAATTTATTCCACAACTTCAGACTTAATCCAAATTCGTATGACTTTGTACGCTCTGCCTTGAAATCAGTAAACGGATAGATACCGGTAGGATCTAATGCACCACCCACAATAGGGGTAGTTACCGTACCCGGAGTCAGTCCCGAACGGGATACAGGCGCACCGACTTCCGTATACGAACCGCGAACTTTCAGGTAAGAGATAAATTCGGGCAATTTGACCATCTCGGAAATAATCCCGGATAGACCGATTGAGGGATAGAAGAAAGATTCTTCATCGGTATTCACCAAACGTGAATTCCAGTCATTACGTCCGGTCAGTGTCAAATAAAGCATACTCTTCCAACCAAGTTCCAAATTGGCAAAAACAGCATGATTACGTACACGACTATCACCACCCTTTTCTGAGATACGACCATTAGCCGGATCGATATTAGAAGCCGCAAATTTATTGGGCACTCCCAATAATGTCCCTTTGTATCCTCTCTCCAATGCCCAATAGTTAGAATAGTTCCAACCCGCATTGGCAGAAATACTGAAATCAGCTATATGTTTATTTACGTTCAACATAAAGTCGGCATATTCCTGACGGTCTTCATAGTTATTGTATCCATACAGTCCTTTCTTTCCTTCCGCAAATTTATCGTCGGATGAAGCGTAAATCTTGCGTTCAAACAATACATGTGTGTCATCCATTCTGAAACGGGCTGTCGCATTCAACCAATCGGTAATATTATAAGTCAACCCTACGTTAAACATATAACGACTCTTTTCATTCGTAGCTACATTGCGATAAGCAGTCCAGTAAGGGTTCTGTGAAGCATATACCGGATCTGCCACCGGCCAATACTGAACCGGAAGTTGGCGACTTTCATCGAAATGTTCGAATGACTTAATTCCATCAAAGTCTTCACCACGAGGGAACAAATAGGCGGCCATCACCGGATTCCAATATTGTCCTTGCGATACCATATTCTTGTCTTTCTGTTTCACATACGACGCACCTAAATCGAGTTGTAATTTATCATTAAGGAAAGTTGCCGTATTACGGATTGTGAAATTCAAACGTTCATATTCATTATTAGGCACAATACCTTTGGAATTGGTAGAAGAAACAGAAGCAAAAGTCTGATTCGATTTCGTACCGGTGGTCAACGTAACCGAATTAATAAAGTTTGTTCCGGTATTAAAGAAATCCTTCTTGATCATAACTTGTAGGAGTCAACAGTTTCTCACCCCAGCTTTCATACATATCTTTTTTGTTACCATACGTATTTTGAAACTCAGGAGTCATATAAGCTTTGCTGAACTCTGAAGAAGAAGAGAACTGCACTGAAAGTTTTCCTTCTTTTCCTTTTTTAGTGGTAATCAAAATTACACCGTTAGCGGCACTACTACCATACAACGCAGCAGCCGAAGGACCACTCAAAACAGAAAGACTTTCAATATCTTCGGGATTGAAGTCGGCGATTCCTTCTGTTCCGGCCTTACCTTCACCCATAATACCACTGTCGGTATTTCCCATATTGGTATTGAACAAAGGAATACCGTCCACCACATACAAAGCATTGTTATCACCTTCGATAGATTTTGCACCACGCATTACAACACGTGTCGCACCACCAACTCCACTAGCACTTTTGTTAATACTCACTCCGGCTATCTTACCGTTCAGCGAGTTTACGAAGTTAGCATCTTTTACCGTAGTCAGTGCATCTCCCTTGACTTGTTGTACATTGTAAGACAACGCCTTTTCTGCACGTTTGATACCCAATGCCGTTACAACAACTTCATCGAGCACTTCTGTATCCTGCTTCATTACAACCGGATAGAAATCTTTCTTGGAAACAGGAATTATCTGTGCAGCATATCCGATATAAGATACTTTGAGAATAGATTTCTCTGCTGCCTTGATCGTAAAGTTACCATCGAAATCGGTAATCGTACCTGTACTTGTTCCTTTCACAACGATAGAAACTCCAATCAGCGGCTCCCCGCTTTCATCGATGATAGTTCCTTTCACAGTTTTCGTTTGTGTGACAACTTGCACCATAGTATTAGAAACTCCATCTTCTGCATAAACAGCGTATGACAGAGGGGCAGCCAATAAAGACAACCCTAAAATCATGGAAGCGCGTCTATGATGATTCTTCCATGCTTCAACAAATGCATTACATCTCATTCGTTCTAATTTAAAGTTAATATTAATTCTCGTTGTTTTGCAAAAACTATTCGATTATAATCTTAATTAAAGACGAATCTAATTTTAATACGTACTCACTTTTCATACCATATTTCTTCTATAAAATATATTTTCTCCATTAAATACGCAACTATATATTATACTTTACTTCAAGCAGCTCCAACAAATTCTTTGTTTTGTTGTTGAATAAAGAATAAAAAGTGTAAATTTGTACCTAGATGCCACTGAAACTAACAACATATTATCATGGGAAGGATATTCCTGAATTGCCGGGAAAAAATACCTTCCATTCCAAAGAGTTATTTCTGATTTATGAAGCAACTCCTGGGTATACTCCTTTATTAATAGTGGCAACAGAAGACGGCAGACCTGTGGCACGCCTGCTTGCTGCCATCCGCAAAGCGAAAAAGTGGCTTCCCTCCTCTTTTGTGAAACATTGCGTAGTATATAGCGAAGGTGAATTTCTAGATGAGTCGCTTTCGACCAACAAAGAAAAGGCAGAAGAAGTCTTTGGCGATATGCTCGAACATCTCACACAAGAAGCATCGCGTAGCTGTGTCCTGATCGAATTCCGGAACCTCAATAATTCGATGTTCGGTTACCGGGTTTTCCGTGCCAATGATTATTTCCCTGTCAACTGGCTGCGGGTACGCAATTCGCTGCACAGTATGAAAAAGACGGAAGACCGGTTCAGCCCGTCACGCATCCGTCAGATAAAAAAAGGACTCAAGAATGGAGCCAAAGTAGAGGAAGCACATACCGTGGAAGAAATACACGATTTCTCACGGATGCTGCACAAGGTTTATTCCTCCCGCATACGCAGATATTTCCCTGCCAACGACTTTTTCCGTCACATGAACGATATGCTAATCAAAGGACAACAGGCAAAAATATTCGTAGTAAAATACAAAGAGAAAATCATTGGCGGTTCCGTCTGTATCTACTCGGGAGATGACGCGTACCTTTGGTTTTCCGGAGGAATGAAAAAGACATACGCACTTCAGTATCCGGGAGTGCTGGCCGTTTGGAAGGCATTGGAAGACGCCCACCAACGGGGATTCCGTCACATGGAATTTATGGATGTAGGACTTCCGTTCCGCAAACACGGTTATCGTGATTTCGTTCTCCGATTTGGAGGAAAGCAAAGCAGTACCCGCCGCTGGTTCCGTGTCAATTGGAATTGGCTGAACAAACTCTTAGTCAAATTTTATGTCTAAATGTAATCTCAAGATTGCAAAACGACTCTTCATGCTCCTTCCCTACCATTTTTTCTGTTTAATAATCCAATAATTAAATGCAGAAATATTTCTTTATTAGGTAAGAAATGTCTTTCTTTGTGCTGTTTTATGCCATATAAGCACATGATTAAAACCAAATAAAAAAAGTATAGTTATGAAGATTTCACACATTGAACATCTGGGCATTGCTGTAAAAAGCATCGAAGAAGCCCTTCCTTACTACGAAAATGTATTAGGTCTGAAGTGTTACAACATTGAAACAGTGGAAGATCAGAAAGTAAGAACTGCTTTTTTAAAAGTAGGCGAAACCAAAATTGAACTGTTGGAGCCGACTTGCCCGGAGAGTACTATTGCCAAATTCATTGAAAACAAAGGTGCAGGTGTTCATCATGTAGCCTTTGCTGTAGAAGATGGCGTAGCCAATGCTTTGGCAGAAGCAGAAAGCAAAGAAATCCGCCTGATTGACAAGGCTCCCCGTAAAGGTGCCGAAGGTCTGAATATCGCTTTCCTTCACCCGAAATCAACACTGGGTGTGCTGACAGAACTCTGCGAACACTAATCATAAACTCTAAAAAAACAACAAGAACTCATGAGTAATCAACTTGAAAAAATTAAAGAGCTTATTGAACGCCGTGCCGTAGCACGTATCGGAGGCGGTGAAAAAGCAATTGCGAAGCAACACGAAAAAGGGAAATACACAGCACGCGAGCGTCTGGCTATGCTGCTTGACGAGGGTAGCTTCGAAGAAATGGACATGTTCGTTGAGCACAGATGCACGAACTTCGGCATGGAAAAGAAACACTATCCGGGTGACGGTGTAGTGACCGGTTGCGGTACGATCGACGGACGTCTGGTGTATGTATTCGCTCAGGACTTCACTGTTTCCGCCGGTTCGTTGTCGGAAACCATGTCACAGAAAATTTGTAAAATCATGGATCAAGCTATGAAAATGGGTGCTCCATGTATCGGTATCAATGACTCGGGTGGTGCACGTATCCAAGAGGGAATCAACGCTTTGGCAGGTTACGCAGAAATCTTCCAACGCAATATTCTTGCATCCGGTGTGATCCCGCAGATATCAGGTATCTTTGGCCCTTGTGCCGGTGGTGCCGTTTATTCTCCGGCTCTGACAGACTTCACGCTGATGATGGAAGGTACTTCTTATATGTTCCTCACCGGACCGAAAGTTGTGAAAACCGTTACAGGTGAAGATGTAAGCCAGGAAAACCTCGGCGGCGCAAGCGTACACTCTACTAAATCGGGTGTGACTCACTTCACCGCTCAGACAGAAGAAGAAGGTCTGGCG
>ENA-OURV01002143-OURV01002143.1-human-gut-metagenome-genome-assembly--contig:-NODE-2143-length-14323-cov-2.535534_pt1 | contig 14323 bp, 6 predicted proteins | sample MGYA00242141_ERZ509072 | MGnify/ENA primary metagenome ERZ509072 (study PRJEB26280, sample SAMEA2338763) | human gut metagenome | biome: human gut; feature: human-associated habitat; material: faeces... | reverse complement strand
TCTCTGTTCAACCGAGACCATAGTGTCACAGGATTCCTGACGCAGAAATTCGTTGATCCGGTAACAGAATTCTATACAGCCGGCGGTTCTACAAGCGGAACAAGTGCACCTACTATTTTATTCCGTCTGGCTGAACTCTATCTGAACGTGGCAGAATGCCAGGCAGCATTGGGAAATACCCAGGAAGCCATTGATGCGTTAAATCCTGTTCGCGAACGTGCCGGTATTCCTAGTGTAGATGAGGCTTGGGATAAGTATTCTACTAATCCTGGTTACCAAAACACTCAAGAGGGGATGCGAGAGATTGTACGTGCAGAACGTATGAACGAGTTATATTTAGAAGGTCATAAATTCTTCGATATTCGTCGTTGGAAAATAGCAGAGCAACATTGTGGAATGCCCGATCGCGGACTGAATACTAATGCTACTAAGGTGGAAGATTTTACTCCGATGGATCTTCCATTACCGCGAAATTTCCATAAGGGACAATATCTAATGCCAATTCCTTATCAGGAAATTAACAAATGCCCGCATATTGTGCAAAACCCTTACTATAATTAAAGAAAAAGCTTTCTCTCTCATGTCTATTAGGGATGAGGGGGAAGGCAAATAAAGTATCTAATACAGAAAGAAAATATACTATGAAGAGTAATTTATTAAAAAAAATAGCTGGTTGGGTTATAATGGTGTTCTTTGGGATGACTATATTAACTGGCTGTGACGATTATAATTTTGATATACCGCTCACTCCGTTTTTGCTCTTAGACAGCTACAATGTGAACTTTGACCAAAACAGTGGAGAACGGATACTGGAGGTTCGTTGTAACGAAGAATGGACTGTAGAATTGAGCAAAGAACTACAAGGCTGGTGTAGTGTGACTCGTAATGAAGATGACAATTTGATTGTAAGTGTTATTTTGAGTGAAGACAAATATGTGCGTAGAGGTGAATTCTATGTAAAGGCATTTTCTCAAACAGATACTGTACGTGTAGCGCAGTTAGGTTACCAACAAGCTATTTTGGTATCTCCTCAGAACATGAATATCGATGCTGCCGGAGATAAAGTATTGGTGGAAGTAACTTCGAATGTAGACTATATTATTACCCTCCCCGATTGGATAATAAAAGAGACTCAACCTGATACCCGTGCTCCGCAGGAAACTGTTACCAAACAATACCTCTTTAAAATAGAGAGTAACAAGGGAGCAAAACGTATGGGTGAAATTGTGTTTGCCGATAGTGATGAAATGTCCGACTTGGAGCCAACCGTTATTAATGTGGTGCAAAAAGGACTGGATGTTTACGAACCTGTTGCACCTGAAGAGGGCAACGATATTCAACTGTTTCCCAACAGTGCGGAAGGTGATGGTGGTGTGCCCGGTGGAAATTATGATGCAACTTTCGATAATGATTTGACTACCGAATGGCAAGCGAATTGGAAAGCTCCAATAGGATTGGTATATCCTCAGTATATTGAATATACTTTTGATGAACCGGTAGATTTGGACTACATCATTTATCATTGTACCTATTCTGCTAATCGTTTTAAAGATGTGAAGATTGAAGTGTTGACCGATGTTAATAAAACACGTAGTGCAGAATATGTGAAAGTATACGAAGGGACATTTGATAACGCCAACTCTACACGTGCAGACTTCAATGCTTCCCAAAGCAATGTGACAAAGGTAAAATTTACTATCAGTACTTGCTATAATATGAGCAAACCATTGCGGTGTCAAGAAATGCAGTTCTTCCAAAAAGATCCCAATGCTTTCAAATATGATGAACTGTTTACTGATATCGCTTGCACTGACTTGAAGCCTACCGTCACCGAAGAGGATATTTTGAATTGTAAGAGTTCATTTTACAAGACTTTGGCTTGGTTTATGTATAATAATGAGTACCAACGTGAGTTCCGTATTGCCAACTATAAGGCTTATCCGCATCCTGATATCGATGCTGCTGTTAATAAAACAGCTAAATATAGTTTACTTGATAATCCAACAGGAATCTTTGTTCCTGCCGGAGAGAACTTGGTAGTAATGGCCGATTTGAATGGATTGGATAAAGTGAATATCCGTGTACAGAATCTCGACAAACCAGGACAAGATGGATTTGGAGGAACGGAATATACCATTGTAAACGGTGTTAATACTATTAGCATTAAAGAGAAAGGACTTGTGTATGTGATGTATCACAAAGATGATTATGAAAATGCCCCTGAAATCACTCTGCATTTTGCATCGGGTAAGGTAAATGGATATTACGATAGTCAAAATCCAAAACTGAAAGGACGTTGGAAAGAGTTACTCAATAATAGTGTAGATACTCACTTTGATGTGATAGGTAAATATGTGCATCTTACGTTTACTACGCGCAGTTTCTTGAATTATACTAAGGATGTAGATAACCTGATTAACCTTTATGATGATATGATTTATCGTCAGCAAGAGTTCTTGGGATTGGAAAAGTATGATCGTATGTTTCATAATCGTAGTTATTTCCATGTCCATTATAATAGTGGCTCATTTATGTATGCTACCGATTATCATACAGCCTACATTGAAAGTAGTTTGAATTATCTGGCTGATGAGACCCAAATGGCGGCCAATTGTTGGGGACCTGCACACGAATTGGGACATATTCATCAAACTCGTCCGGGATTGAAATGGCATGGCATGACAGAGGTAACAAACAACATTACTGCCATTTATGTACAAACTAAGGTCTACAACGAGCCGTCACGTTTGACTGTTCAGGATCGTTATGTGTCGGCTTTCAATAGCATTATGGCAGGTCAAAAGGCACATAATGCCGAAAGCGATGTATTCAACAAATTAGTTCCGTTCTGGCAATTGGAACTCTACTTTGGCGAAGTGAAAGGAAACACTCCGATGAAACGGACCGATCACGGAGGTTTCTATGCAGACATCTATGAGAAAGTACGTACCACAGCTAATCCGACAACCGATGGTTTGTGCCAACTCGAATTTGTTTATAACAGTTGCGTATCGGCTGGTATGGACTTGACTGGTTTCTTTGAGAAGTGGGGATTCTTATCACCCATCGATATGATGATTGGTGATTATACCAACAAACAATTCACCATCACTGAAACAGAGATAGCCAATGTAAGAAATCGTATCGTTGCCTTGGGATTACCTAAATGTACAGATGCTGTAGAATATATTGTAGATAACACCGTAGATATCTTCAAGGATAAGAAGAATGTTATAGCCGGTATAGCTTCATATCAAGAAGAAACCAACGATGAAGGAATCACCACTTCTACTATTACCGTTAATAACTGGCAAAATGTAGTAGCTTTCGAAGTGCTCAATGCCGACAATAAACTTATTTGTGTATTTGAAGGTAGTAAGAAATCCTATAAGATGAATACTGCTTGGGAAAATGGATATAAGTTGATGGCCGTACAATATGATGGTAGTCGTATAGCCGCTTCTATTAAATAAAATAGAGGCGCTATTTGAAATGAAGGCTGCTTATTTTAGCACAACCTGTTAGAATAGGCGGTCTTTTATTTATCTTTGTATATAAATTAATCTTTATTACGTTATAAATATGAAACAACTTCGCAAGTGGACAGTGGCTGCCTTTTGTAGTTTGGCGGGGGTACTCTATGCGCAAACACCCTCTTACTCCACCTATCAAGTAAACAAGGACCTTACTAACTTTACTGATTGGACAGCATCATCTCTGTCTAAGAACTTTAAAGACAAACATTTGAAAGGCATGGAATCCCAGCTAATGAAGCAATTGGCCGAGAAAATGCTGAGAGGTGATTATAACTCGGCCTACTTGTTACAGAGTTATAAGCCTATACCCTCAAATAAGGTACTGGAGCAACAACTCAAACTCACCAACGGATACAGTCGTTACGAAAACATTACCGGGGTCTATTTGGAAGCTGGAGAAAATGTAGTATTGGTGGGTGACCTTCACGGACGCACCGTAGGACTGCTCATTCCAGACTGGATGCGTCAACCTACTCTAGGCTATCAACCGACAAAAGACCCCGAAGGCTGGGGACTGAAAAAACAAGAGATACTGTTACACGAAGGTGTGAACGTAATCAATGTGAAGAAAGCCGGTAATGTGTATGTAGACTATTTCGCGGATGACCCCGACACTGCACCGGCAGTTACCATTCACTTTGTAACTGGGAAGGTAAATGGGTACTTTGACGCTACTGTACAGAGTAACGAAGACTGGAACCGTCTATTAGATAATGCGGTCAGCCCTGTTATGGATGTGAAGGGGAAATATATTCAACTAGCATACCCTGTGGAGCAATTAAAAAAGTTGGCTTATGGCAAAGGCAAGGAACTGGCTGAGAATTATGACAAGGTAATGCAGGTACAATACGATTTCTCGGGTGCCACGAAATATAATCGTATACCAAAGAAGCGTATTCTGGCGCGTGTCAACTTTAACTATTTTATGTTTCGCGATGGTGACGGTGTAGCTTTTGAGGGTACAGATGGCACTATGAAGGCAGCGATAGGTCCGGAAGTGACAACTAACTGGGGTATTCATCATGAGATAGGACACGTGATGCAGATGCGTCCTTGGCTTACTTGGGGAGGAATGACAGAAGTGAGCAATAATCTTTTCTCCGTGTATGGCACTATGAGTTTGGGTGATTCCAGTCGTTTGAGTAAGCGTCATATTTATGAGGCTGCTTTTAGTAAAGTACTTAATGCGCCAGAAAAGCAGTTTATCATGTGTGTGAAGGATCCTTTCCATAAGTTGATACCCTTCTGGCAAATTCAAATCTATGCCGATAAGATTGGTTATAAGGATTTCTATGCCGACCTGATGGAGCATTTACGTAACCAACCTCATAAAGGGGCAGGTAATGCATCTATTCATAATATGTATGAATATATTAAGCTTTGCTGTGATTTCCTGAAAACAGATCTTACGGACTTTTTCGATGCGTGGGGGTTCTTTCAGACCGGAAAATTTCACGTAGGCGATTATGGTAACTATGATTTTGAGGTCACTCCCAAGATGATTGAGGAAACAAAGCACTACATTGCTTCTAAAAACTATCCGAAACCGAGTATGGATGTGACAAAATTGACAGATTAGTTTTTGTATGACATAAAAACAATTCACGGGAGTTGCATTTAATTCTTTCAATATGAGAAATCTATTTTTTAATTCGATTGCAAATATGGGCAGATGCACTGTTGTTGTATTCATGTTGCTTTTTGTTTGCAATATGTATGGTCAGCAACGCTTTCTTTCCAATCACCCTCGCTTGCTGTTCACTGGTGCAGAAGAAGCTGCTGTGAAGCAGTTGATACAAAACAATCAGCTTGCCGGTGAGTTGGCGGAGTTCTTGAAAGCGAAAGCGGATACATTGGTGATTACTCCGCAGAAACCTTATTTAAAGGATAAATATGGTAATATATTGTGGACATCCCGATCTTATGTGAACCGCTTGGGTACGCTTGCATTAGCTTACCGTCTCTACGGTGAGCGGAAATACTTGGATGCCGCCAACGAGGCTTTATTGTGGGTGTGTAACTATCCCGACTGGGATCCACCTCACTATTTGGATACTGCGGAAATGGCAACTGCCGTAGCTATTGCTTATGACTGGTTGTATGATGCGCTGCCTACTTCGACTAAAGACTTGGTAAAGAAATGTTTGTACGAACGTGCCATTGTTCGTGTGTTGCGTGAATACGAAAAGGGTAGCTTGGGAAGTTGGGCGAAACGAGAAACCAATTGGAACGTGGTATGTAACACTGGTATGGTGCTGGCCGCTTTGGGTATTGCAGAAGATTATCCGAAAGAGGCCGCTGTCATTCTTGATAATGCTGCCAAGTATATGCCCAACTGCCTGAAACATTTTGCTCCGGATGGCGTATGCTATGAGGGCCCTGCTTATTGGGGATATACTACCAGTTATTTAACTCTCTACCTAAAGGCGGTGGCTGATAATGACAATGGAAAGGGAGGTATAGCACAACTACCCGGCTTGGAGCGCACGGCGCTTTATCAAAAACGGACACTTACTCCGTCCGGTCGTCTTTTTAATTTCGGTAATGCGGGGGCTGATGCTCAAAATTCTCCGGCATTTTTCTTATTCAGCCGTATGTATAACCAACCTGAAGTGGCTGAATGGTATCGGGAAAAGTTAAAATTGACCATGCAGGATAATTTACTTCTACATCAGCTTTTCTTTCTGTCACTTCCTTGGTTTGACAATGCTTCACCTAAAAAAGTGGAGAAAATACCTGCTTTAGAAATATACCACAACACAATTAATGATATAATAGTTTTCAATGGGAATAGAAATAAGAAAGGTTCTCTATTTTTGATAGCCAAGGGTGGAGAACCTCGTCAAGCGCATCAACATTTGGATGGAGGTACATTCATTGTTGAAAGCAATGGGGTTTGTTGGACAGAGGATCTGGGAGCTGATGATTATGCCCTACCGGGATTTTGGGACGGACGTCCTGACGGACAACGTTGGAAGTATTTCCGTAATAACAATTTTTCCCATAATACGTTGAGTATCGACCATAAGATTCAGTATGCCAATGGCGAGGCATTTGTTTGCGAAGAGCATACAGATGCGAAGCAGCCTTCTGTAAAGCTGGATATGACTACTCTATACAAAGATCAGGCTTCTTCTGTATTCCGCACGTTCAAATTGTTAAATGATTACACAATAGAGATAATGGATGAAGTGGACTTACTCAGTCCGCAGTCTATAGTCTCATGGATAGCTTCCACCAAGGCACAAGTGGAAGTAAAAGAGAACCGGGTACGCTTGACGCATGAAGGCAAACATTTTTATATGGAAATCATCGCTCCGGCAGGAGCTACCTTTAAAACTTATCCGGCAAAGAATACCTATAAGGGTGAATATCCCATTGAAGGTTACAATATGTTGGAGGCAGAATGTGGATTGGAAGGTGGTAAAGGAAAGGTTGTGGTGCGTATGAGCAGTAAAAGAAATATGAGATAGCCTACTAAGAATAATTTAATTAATAATTACGTATGAAAATAACAAATTTTTTAGCATTGGGCATATGCCTCTTGTTTGGTTCATGTACAATGCAGAAATCTACTGTACAAGTCAACGACAAGGGTACGGAATGGGAGTGGAATAAAGGAACAATTGTAGTGAAAACTCCCGAACGACCTGCCGGACAAGAGAGTGTCATCGGGCTGGCTCTTCCTAAGATGGAAGTAGTTCGTGTGGGATTTGTAGGGTTAGGTATGCGTGGGCCGGGTGCTGTGTCACGTTTCACTTACATTCCTGGCACACAGATTGTAGCACTGTGCGACTATGAAAAGGAGCGTGCTGAGAAGTGTCAAAAGTATCTGAAAGAAGCTTCTTTACCAAAAGCGGCTGTTTACTCGGGTGATAAAGGTTACGAAGAATTGTGTAAACGCGATGATATTGATCTGGTTTATATTGCAACCGACTGGTTGCATCATTTTCCTGTGGCGAAATGCGCATTGGAGAATGGCAAAAACGTAGCGATTGAAGTTCCTTCGGCTATGAACCTGAAAGAATGTTGGGAACTGGTTGATCTTAGTGAGAAGAACCGTAAGCACTGCATGATTTTGGAGAACTGTTGTTATGACTGGTTTGAGATGAATACCTTAAATATGGCACAACATGGAGTGTTTGGTGAGGTAATTCGCGCGCAGGGTGCCTATATTCATAATCTTGCTCCTTTCTGGAAGCATTATTGGAAGAAAGGTGAGGATGACAAATTGGGCTGGCGTTTGGATTATAATATGCGTCATCGTGGCGATGTATATGCTACTCATGGTCTTGGTCCGGTGGCGCAGGCCCTCAATATTCATCGTGGTGACCGTATGGAGACTTTAGTAGCAATGGATACCAAATCGGTCGTAGGTAAGGACTTGGTGAAAGAAAATGCCGATTCTGTTTGTAATAGTTTCCGTAATGGTGACCACACTACTACTTTGATTCGTACCGCTAATGGTAAGGTCATCGAAATCCAGCATAACGTGATGACTCCGCAACCCTACAACCGCCTTTATCAACTGACGGGTACTAAGGGTTTTGCCAATAAATATCCTACTCAAGGGTACGCCCTTGATGCAGAGCAGTTGAAGGCTTCCGGCGTTCAGCCTAAGGTGGACGACTTGAATTCACATGGCTTCATGCCGAGAGAGGAGCTGGTAGCTTTAGTAGAGAAGTATCAACATCCTATCCTGAAAAAGTATGGTGAGATGGCGAAAGAGGTAGGCGGCCATGGTGGTATGGATTTCATCATGGACAGCCGTTTGGTTTACTGCTTGCAGAATGGTCTTCCGTTGGATATGGACGTTTATGATTTGGCTGAATGGTGCTGCTTGGCAGAATTGGGTGAACTCTCTATGGACAATGGTTGCGCCTCTGTTGCATTTCCTGACTTTACCCGTGGTGAATGGAATAAGGTGAAAGGCTACAGACACGCTTATGCTGCTCCTGCTGACGAGGAAGCAGCGATGGAAAAAGCGAAGGCTTTCACTAGCAAATTGAAAGAACAAGGCGCCAAAGAATGGGCAGCAACCGAAGAATAAAATAAAATTTAAAAAACATGTAATCAATAGGCTCAGGGTATCAAAGAGTGAATCCCGTTCAGCAACAATAGCAGAACGGGATTTTTCACTTTCCTCTGTACTCTTGTGGTGACTGATTGAAACAGGCTTTGAAGCAATGCCGGAAGTAACGTAGAGAACTGAATCCTGCCTGATAGGCTATTTCCGTGATTTGTAGCTCGGGATGATTTCTCAACAGTTCTGCTGCGTATTTCAGGCGGGCATTCATAATGAACTCGTTAGGAGACATACAGCTCAAGGCTTTCAGTTTATTGTAGAATGCGCTACGGCTTAAAGCCATTTCCTTGGCTAGGGCACCGACGTCGAATTCTGAGTCTGAGAGATGGGCTTTGACCGTTTCCTCTAACTGTTCCAGAAACTTGGCATCAATAGGGTTAAGCGCTAGTGCTTGTATCTCAATTTCAGCAGGAGATTCACTAGTTGTCATTTTCTGGCTAAATTTCTGTTTTAGCAGTTTTCGGTTACGCAGTATATTGGCAATGCGAGCTTGCAGCATTTTGTTGTTGAAAGGTTTCCCAATGTATTCGTCGGCACCGCATTGCAGTCCTTCCAACTTTTTGTCGTTCGAAGTGAGGGCTGTGAGCAGTACTACGGGGGTGTGGCAGAGGTCGAAGTCGGTTTTTATCTTGGAACACATCTCAATACCGTCCATTTCCGGCATCATGACATCGCTTAGTATAAGGTCGGGACGTTCTTCCATTGCTTTTTGTAGTCCGTCCTTGCCGTTCATCGCAATAACTATCCGGTAGAGTGGCGAGAGTAGATCGGTGAGCAGTTGGAGCAGTTCTTCGTTATCCTCTACAATGAGTACGCAGTCCTTGTCCGTCCTTCCAATGGAAATAGGTTCCGGTGTTTCTGCACATTCTTCTGTTTCTGTCGTTTCTGTGAATGGTGCGAGTATTGTTGCAGATTCCGCTTTTGTTGCCTCTATGAAGGTGACATCGTTGTCATCTTTAAAGAGATTTTCTTTGGGTAGTATTACTGTGAAGATACTTCCATAATCTATTGCACTTTGCACTTCGATTTGACCGTGGTGTAGTTCTACAATACCCTTTGAAAGAGCCAGGCCGATACCACTACCGGGTGAAGAAAAGTTTTCGTCCGCCTGGTAGAAGCGGTCGAAGATGAACGGTAGGGCCTTTGGGGGAATACCTTTGCCGGAGTCTATCACCTTAATATAAATAGAATCTCCTTTATCGGTGATTGACAATTCTATCTTTCCTTTTTCGGGCGTATGTTTAAAGGCATTGGAAAGTAGATTGGTGAAGACTTTCCTCAATTGTCGTCCATCGAACCAGCACAACAAGTTTTCTGCTTCTGTATGGAATATGAACTGTATATTCTGTAAGTTCGCTTGGTCTGTGAAATCTTGATGAATTTGTCTCAAGTAGGGGATGAGGTCCATTTGGCAAACGTTTAGATGCAGTTTCCCACGTTCCATCTTCCGGAAATCCAGTAGCTCTGAGATCAGCTCTTTGAACTGGAATGTGTTTCTGTAGATTTTTGTCAGGCGACTGCGCAGAAAAGGAGAGAGGCTATTGACTTGTAACAGTGCTTCAATTTGTGCGATAATGAGTGTTAGCGGTGTACGAAACTCGTGAGAGATATTGGCAAAGAACTGCAACTTGGCTTGTATCAGTTCTTCATTCTTCTCTTTTTCCAGTTTTTCTTGTGCCAGTGAGGCGCGGAGTTGCATCTTGGAACGTGCTTCACTGAAAATATTCCAGCCAATGACAGTGATTGTGCAGAGATAAAGAATCCACATCCACCAGGTGTTCCACCAGGGATGATGAATAAGGATGGGGAGTTCGATAGCATGTATTTCGTCGAGTAGACTCTGTTGTTGTTCACGTATTACCAGTTTGTACTTTCCGGGGGGGATATTGGTGAATACCACAGTATTACCGTTGGTTTTGCTCCACTCTTTGCTGAATCCTTCCAACTTGTATTCATATATTTTTCTGTCAGTATTATTAACGTAATTGTTCGAAGAAAAACTGATGGAGAAGTTATTCTCTTTGTGGTTCAATTCTATTTGCCGGACAAAGGGTAAAGCACTTTTCAGAATACCATCGTCCGTTCCGACGGAGATAACCCGATTGTTTACTACTAAAGAAGAAAAATAAAGGTTGTAATTGGGGGCTATTTTCTGCAACGAGGAGTTCATGAACGAACTCATGCCTTCTATACCACCTACAAAGGTTTCCCCGTTACGGCAAATCAGAAGTCCGCAACCTTCGTTGATAGCAGAGAGGTGCAAACTCTCCACATCAATTATCTGCTTCTCCTTGGTCTGTGGATGATAAATGAGAAGACCATGGTCGTTACTGATTGCCAGATAACCTTTGGTGGTGATATCCATATTGTAGCAATAGTCGGCATCAATATCTGTGCAAGCTGTAAATTGCTCTTTTTTTCCGTCGAACCGATAGATGCCGCTTCCGGAGGTACCGAAATAAAGGGTACCATCGTGACTTTCCGCCATGCTCTGTACATAATAGTTTCCCAATCCTTTTTCACCGTATTGATAGATATATTTTTCTTGCGGATTGTTCATGTTGATACGTACAATTCTCCTCCAATGGGTTATCCAAAGGTAGTTTTGAGAATCTATCAGAAAATTGCTTCCTTCTGTATTTGCTTCCGGAGTTTGAGGGAATAGTTTTTGAAAGTTCCCTTTGCCTTCTTTGACAAACATCCCTTCTCCCGTAAGGAGATAGATTTTCTCATCTCTGAACGTTACCTTTATCCAGGTATTTCCAAATGCTTTGGAGTGGAAGACAACTTTCTTGCTTGGAATGTCGAAGCACAAGCCGCCCTGTTTGTGAGTACCTATGTAGAGTTGGTCGTTTGCGGCATCGTAGGTAATGCATTTCAGGTTGTAGAAAGGTCCGTGGGCTGATTTTGCGTCCATTAGGTAGTGAGTGAAACGTCCGGTTTCCCGTTCCAGACAGTTCAGACCACCTCCTTCGGTACAAATCCATACGTCTCCACGCTTGTCTTCCACCATGTTTCCGACAAAAGGAAAGCTTAATCCGTTTTCGTTGCCGATACTTTCGGTATAGTGGTGAAAGATATCCACTTCGGGGTTGAAGTAGTTGACACCACCATAGTAGGTGCCCACCCAGATAGTACCTTGCCGGTCTTTGTGAAGTGAAAAAATAGAAGAGTGGCATAGACTTCCGGGTTTGCTTCCTCTTTGATAGTATGAAATATGCCCTAAGGTATCTATCTTGTTCAGTCCGTTGAAGGTACCCAGCCAAATACTTCCCTCGTTGTCTTCCACAAAGCAACGCACATCATTGCTGGAGATACCGAATTCCTTTTGGATGGTAAATTGCTGGCTGATTCCGTTCTCTATCTTGTACATGCCGTTGCGGAAGGTGGCTACCCACATCGTTCCACGGCTGTCCCGGTATAATGAAAGCACGTTGATATTTGGAATCACGCAGACGGGGGATGAAGGATTATGGATGTTATCGGTTCTGTAAAGTCCGTTTCGGGTACCCAGCCAGAGACTGTTATTGGCATCTACATAAAGGCGGATGATTGTTTTATGGAAAGGGGCTTGGTAGACGAATCTGAATGTTTCTTGTTCTCGGTCCCATTGGAAGACACTATCATTAACAGCTGTCCATATTGTATGGTTGTGTGCGAATAGAGTTTGTGTGCGTAGTGGTAGAGATAAAAAACGATCTTTATGTAGATCATAACGGATCAGTTTCCCATCAGAAGTAAAGAATAGATTACCTTGTTTGTCACTTACTATGTGTGATATTTCATTACCGCCAAAATAATCTTTATTGTCCGGAGAAGGTTTATAGGTTTTCATTTGGTTCCCATCGTAGCAGTTCAAGCCTTCGAGTGTACCAAACCACATTCTGTCCAGTTCGTCCTGGCAGATAGAAAGTACAGATATTTGTGACAGACCATCTGATTTGCCTAAATGCTTAAAATAGATATTTCCGTGAATGGCAACAGATATGATAAGAAATAGGCATAGTAACGATTTGCTTTTCATAGCGGGGATTTTGAGATTAAGCGTGTTTATGATTACCATACAAAAGTAAAGCTTTTAGCCGAGAATGAGATGTTAAAAATGAGCTTTTTAATGGAGAGGACATAAATGTATCATGGAAAGGACGATTTCTCCTCTTATGGAGTTAAGGGCATTCTATCTGCTCACAGTGAAAATATTGTCAAGTATTAATACTTTAGCTGTCAGGTGCTAACGCCTCTTTTTCAGAGTATTAATACCTGAGTTGTTGGGCATATATACCCAAGGCGCTGGGTCTATATATCCACCACACTGGATCTATATGTCCAATAAATGTTGTGAGACAGCGTTATACGATGTGGAGGAGGCGAAGGATGATTTCTCTTCTATATTTTGTGTTTTGTTTTACAGTGGCTGGACAGAATATGATTAATGTTTGCTTAGTATTAGCAAACTTTCCGGTCCCATATTGAACAGCAAGTCTATAATACTCAAGTTAGGCAGGAACCCCAGTTTGGACTCGAAAACCTGGTAATAAGGCTGCGGAACGAACGCTGTATCGGCCGTCCGGAAGTCCTTTTTGGGATGAATGATTTCACGAAAGTCGGCTTCGTCGGCGGTAAACTCCATTTTATATTCGGCGGTACGTTCTATAACCGGATGAATATCTATCAGTTCGCAGACCAGTCGGCAGAGTTCTTCGTTGAAATCGAACAGAAACTCGTATTTCTTTTCGTAGAAGGGACGGAAATCGTCTTTGTAGTATTCGAAGAAAGGAGTATTGTTGTAGGCCGACTCAATAGCGTTCCAATGCAGGTGTCTCCAGTTGCCGTGGTCGGAAATCCGGATATCTTTCATTGGGCATTTCGGTGTATCGGGCTTTACGGTGGGGATAGAGAGAGCCAGTTCGCCGTCCGGTCCGGTAATTGTGCATCGGTTACGGTAGGTTTGTTTCATATAGTGGTCGTGCTGTTCTATAAAAATCTTGTCGTATGCCAATAGTTTGGTGTAGTACTCGACAGGAGCGAGGTAGGCTGAAGATAAATAAGCTGTTTTCATTTCTTTCATTTTATACGTTTTGAGAGTCGTTTATGTTACTGTTCGGGGGATTGTCGTGCTGCCCGGAAGATCATTTCACCGTCCGGAAAAAACGATTCCAACGGTAGCCGTCAAACACTCCGGTGTCTTTTTCTTTGGAGAACCAGACAAGAGAGGCTTTGCCGATCAGATGGTCTTGCGGAACGAATCCGAACAAGCGCGAATCAGTCAGGTTAATGGTGTTGTTGGCTCCCACCCAATAATAATCTTTGGTGAAATAACAGTGTTGTGTTGGTTTGCCGTCCACATAAAGAGTGTCATTCTTGATTTCCGCCTGTTTACCTTCATGCATCACGAGGGTGTTTCGCAGTAGTGTAATATTCCAAGGATGTACCCGGACGAACTTCCCTTTACCGGGGACGATAAGCGGTCGCAGCTCGGTGTCTTTCTTCCCCGCCAAAGGCTGAATCCAGTTATTCCCGTTTATGGCTTGTTCCAACAGGTAATATTCATAACGGCTGAAACTGCGTACATGGGTACTGTCACTGCTACCCATTAAACCGTCATCGTCAATGGAAAGAGTGTGCATGAGTGAAGTTATCAGATTCTCTTTGTCTACCGGATAAGCATAGAGCCGCTTCTTGTCCGGATTGAATTGTACCT
>ENA-OURV01002138-OURV01002138.1-human-gut-metagenome-genome-assembly--contig:-NODE-2138-length-14346-cov-48.460919_pt1 | contig 14346 bp, 12 predicted proteins | sample MGYA00242141_ERZ509072 | MGnify/ENA primary metagenome ERZ509072 (study PRJEB26280, sample SAMEA2338763) | human gut metagenome | biome: human gut; feature: human-associated habitat; material: faeces... | reverse complement strand
GAAACTTTTGCATTATTGCACACATTGACCACGGGAAGTCCACTTTGGCCGACCGTTTGCTGGAATACACGCAGACCATCAAGATTACGGAAGGACAGATGTTGGATGACATGGATTTGGAGCGTGAACGTGGAATCACTATCAAGAGTCATGCCATTCAAATGGAGTATAATTATAAAGGTGAGAAATATATCCTGAACCTGATTGACACTCCGGGACATGTGGACTTTTCATACGAGGTGTCTCGTTCCATTGCAGCATGTGAGGGTGCGTTGCTGGTGGTGGATGCTTCGCAGGGTGTACAGGCTCAAACCATTTCGAATCTGTATATGGCCTTGGAACACGACCTGGAAATCATTCCAGTAATGAACAAGTGTGACATGGCCAGCGCGATGCCGGAAGAAGTGGAAGATGAAATCGTGGACCTGCTGGGATGCAAGCGTGAAGATATTATCCGTGCTTCTGGAAAAACCGGGATGGGTGTAGAAGAGATTCTGCAGGCCGTAGTAGAACGGATTCCGGCTCCTCAGGGTGATGAGAATGCCCCGTTGCAAGCGTTGATTTTCGATTCAGTGTTCAATTCGTTCCGGGGAATTATTGCATACTTTAAGGTAGAAAACGGGGTGATTCGTACCGGTGATAAGGTGAAGTTCTTTAATACAGGGAAAGAATATGATGCGGACGAAGTCGGTGTATTAAAAATGGATATGGTGCCGCGGAAAGAACTTCGTACGGGTGATGTGGGATATATCATTTCGGGTATCAAGACTTCGAAGGAAGTGAAAGTGGGTGATACCATTACACATATCGACCGTCCATGCGACAAGGCCATCGACGGATTTGAAGAAGTGAAACCGATGGTGTTTGCCGGAGTTTATCCGATAGAAGCAGAAGATTATGAGAACTTGCGCGCTTCACTGGAGAAACTGCAGTTGAACGATGCGTCTCTGACTTTCCAGCCGGAATCATCTCTGGCCTTGGGTTTCGGTTTCCGTTGTGGGTTCCTGGGGCTGCTTCACATGGAAATTGTGCAGGAACGTCTGGATCGTGAATTTGACATGAATGTCATTACTACAGTGCCGAACGTATCTTATATGGTGTACGACAAGCAAGGAGGCGTACAGGAAGTGCATAACCCGGGTGGTATGCCCGATCCTACCTTGATCGATCACATTGAGGAACCTTATATTGATGCTTCCATTATTACGGCAACCGACTATATCGGTCCGATTATGACTCTGTGTCTGGGTAAGCGCGGTGAGTTGGTGAAACAGGATTACATTTCTGGAAATCGCGTAGAACTGCATTACAAGATGCCTTTGGGAGAAATTGTGATTGACTTCTATGACAAGTTGAAAAGTATTTCCAAGGGATATGCTTCATTCGATTATCATCAGTGTGGATTTCGTCCTTCTAAGCTCGTGAAACTGGACATCCTGCTGAATGGAGAGTCGGTGGATGCCCTTTCTACGCTGACTCATTTTGACAATGCTTACGATTTGGGGCGTCGGATGTGTGAGAAATTGAAGGAACTGATTCCTCGTCAGCAGTTTGAAATTGCCATTCAGGCAGCGATTGGTGCCAAGATTATTGCACGTGAAACCATCAAGGCAGTCCGGAAGGATGTGACGGCCAAATGTTACGGAGGTGACGTGAGCCGTAAACGTAAACTGTTGGAGAAACAGAAGAGAGGAAAAAAACGAATGAAGCAAATTGGTACAGTAGAAGTGCCGCAAAAGGCATTTTTGGCTGTGTTGAAGCTGGATTAAGTATAAAAGAAGAAAAGAATAGCGCCAAAACGACATTGTACGTGTTTGGCGCTATTTTTTTGTCGTGGCAAATGGTAAAATAAATTGACAAATAATTTGCAAATTAAAATAAAATCTAATACATTTGTCTAAACATAAAATCATATAGGCTTTTTTGAATGGGTTGTAACTTCATGAAAATCTGTTCTGTATTTTAATACTGGAAAATCTTTTATTGTCTTGTCATACTTTTAAATCTAATACTTTTATATAAATGGTTTGATGAGGCGCAAAAATTGTAAATATGGAAAGACTTGTTTTGCTTTCAGACCAAGAACTACTAGCTGCTTATCGCGCCGGATCCACAAGAGCTGGAGAGCTTCTTTTCCGGAAATATTCGTTGCTGGTGGAACGATATATCAGAGCACATGTCCGAGATGCGGAAGATGTATATAATTTACGTCAGGAGGTATTGCTAAAAGTACTCAACGGAATACGGACTACCTATCGGGAGACCGGTCGTTTGTTACCGTGGGTAATGACCATTACAGTCAATGTGGTGAATGATTATTACCGTCAGCGTGTGAAAGAATCTGAAATAATACTGGATGAATTTCCTTCGTCTTTGATGTTGTCGGAAGATTTCTCGGCCGAATGGGATTATTTGATGCGGCATGAACGTGCTTATAAGATACTCGAACAGGTTTGTACGGATTTATCATTGGAGGATAGAGCCTTGATTTATGCTTTTTTTTATGAAAATCAGAGTTTCCGTCAGATGGCTCTTAGTCGGGGAGTCAGTAAGTCATCGTGTTTTAAGTATCTTCAACGACTTTTGTTCAGACTTCGGAAGATGATGATGGCAGCGGGAGTGGATGAAAGTTTTTTAGAAGAGTGATAAGAAGAAAAGGTGTCGGAAATATAATTCCTTTCGGATACTTTTTCTTCTTATTTTATTGTTGTTTTCGTTTAAAATCCGATGTTTTTTGTACATTTGCACGCGAAAGAATATAGAATGATATCTTTATGCTAACATTAGACTGTATTTACAGGGCATCTTTTGCTCTTAAAAATGTAATTAGAAGGACAGATTTGATATATGCCCCTCAGATAAATAGTGAAAGTCAGATTTATTTGAAACCGGAGAATTTGCAATATACGGGTTCATTTAAATTGCGTGGAGCCTGTTATAAGATTTCTCGTCTGACCGATGAAGAGAAGGCCAAGGGAGTAATAGCTTGTTCGGCTGGTAATCATGCACAGGGAGTGGCGCTGGGTGCGACAAAGCACGGTATTAAGTCTCTGATTTGTTTGCCGGAAGGAGCTCCGATTTCAAAGGTGGAAGCAACCAAGCGCTATGGTGCAGAAGTGTGTCTGGTGCCGGGAGTGTATGACGATGCCTATCAGAAAGCGTTGCAGTTGAAAGAGGAGAAAGGATATACTTTCATTCACCCGTTTGACGATGAGTATGTCATTGCCGGACAAGGAACTATTGGATTGGAATTGTTGAACCAACTTCCGGATGTGGAGGTGGTAATTGTGCCTGTGGGTGGTGGCGGCTTGATATCGGGGGTAGCCTATGCCTTGAAGTCGCTGAAGCCTGACGTAAAAGTATATGGTGTCCAGGCGCAAGGAGCGCCCAGTATGTTGCGTTCCATCGAACATGCCAAACGTGAATGCCTTTCGTCCGTTTCTACGGTAGCCGATGGCATTGCAGTAAAAGAGCCGGGTGAGCATACGTTTGAATTGTGCAGCAAATATGTGGATGGCATTGTTACTGTCACGGAAGACGAAATCTGTGCAGCCATACTGGCATTGATGGAACAGCAGAAACTGATTGCAGAAGGAGCGGGAGCGGTTTCTGTAGCAGCTGCGATGTTCAATAAGGTACCGGTGGCTGGAAAGAAAACGATTTGTGTCGTTTCAGGTGGAAACATTGATGTGACGATTTTGAGTCGTGTAATCGGACGTGGCTTGAATATGTCCGGACGCTCTTATGCAGTGACACTGGATTTGCACGACAGACCAGGGGAATTGATGGGAGTGGCAGCCATTATAGCCCGCTTGGGAGGAAATATCATTTCCGTCTTGCATGAGCGAAACAATAACAACAGCAATGTGACGGCCTGTTTTCTGCGCTTGGTGATGGAAACTCGTAATGCGGAGCATATCATGCAAATCCATAATGCCTTGCTGGAAGCGGGGTACTCGATAGTGGACTGAAAGGGAACCATGCGGGACAGTGAGTTTTAAACTTAGACTGTCCCGATAAATTTAAATTTTTTAAGCAGAAATTCTCCGTTAACGTTACCAACGAAACAATATTTATCGTACATTTGCCACACATTGTAATGTGCGGTTTGCAAAAATGACTGATAAAATAAAACATCTAGGTATTGTGGAAAGCATTGACGGTTCTTACCTGAAAGTGAGGATTGTACAGACATCTGCCTGCTCTTCGTGCAGTATAAAAGGGCACTGTAGTGCGGCCGAGTCTAAAGAAAAACTGATAGATGTATACAATAAGGACGGCCTTGAGTGTCAGGTTGGCAGTCAGGTCACAATCAGCGGAGCGACATCCCTGGGAATGAAAGCAGTAATGTGGGCTTTTGTTTTTCCCTTTGTGGTGTTGCTCGTTTCACTTTTTGGCTCCATGTATTTTACGGGAGGCGATGAAGTGCTTTCTTCGCTGATAGCCTTATGTATGCTTATACCTTATTATCTGATACTTTTCTTTTGCCGGGAAAAATTCAGACGTACTTTTATATTTGTTTTGGAATCAATTAATAATTAATAAACTAACTTTATATTATGAGTTTAATTTTGGTTGCAGTGATTTCACTGGGTGCCATAGGCTTGATTTCAGCTGTTATCTTGTACGTGGCTTCCAAGAAATTTGCTGTGTATGAAGATCCTCGGATTGGACAGGTTGCCCAAGTGCTTCCTCAGGCCAATTGCGGTGGATGTGGTTTCCCGGGGTGTTCCGGTTTTGCCGCAGCTTGTGTGAAAGCCGGTTCTCTGGAAGGAAAAATGTGTCCGGTGGGCGGTCAGCCTACAATGGAGAAAGTTGCAAGCATCTTGGGGCTGGAGGCGGTTGCTTCCGAACCGAAGGTGGCAGTGGTAAGATGTAACGGAACCTGTGCCAACCGTCCGAAACTGACGCAGTATGACGGCGTGCGTTCGTGCGCGGTAGCCAATTCCACTTTTGGAGGTGAAACAGGATGTACGTTCGGATGTCTGGGATGCGGAGATTGTGTGTCAGCTTGCCAGTTTGATGCCATTCACATGAATCCTGAGACAGGTCTTCCGGAAGTAGATGAGGCCAAGTGTACGGCTTGTGGGGCCTGCAGTAAAGCTTGTCCGCGCAACATCATCGAGATTCGTCCGAAAGGAAAGAACAACCGGAGAGTGTACGTACAGTGTGTCAACAAAGACAAAGGGGCTGTAGCCCGCAAAGCCTGTGCGGCTGCTTGTATCGGTTGCGGCAAGTGTGTGAAGGTTTGTCCGTTTGAAGCCATTACTTTGGAAAACAACCTGGCCTATATCGATCCGGCAAAATGTAAATCTTGCCGTAAGTGCGAAATGGAATGTCCGCAACATGCAATTGTAGCGGTAAATTTCCCTCCTCGTAAACCGAAAGTGGAGACTCCGGCTGCGGATAAACCTGCCGCAGAGAAGCCTGCAACGAATCCGGTTAAGCCTGAAGCCGAGAAGAAAGTAAGCCCGGCTGAAACTCCGGTTGAAGAAGCTCCGAAAAGCACAGAAGCTTAATCTTATAATTGTATAATACTAAATAACATAACAGTGAAGACGTTTAGAATTGGTGGAGTTCATCCAGCAGAAAATAAATTGTCAGCCGGGAAAGCCATTGAAACGCTTGCGCTTCCGAAGCAAGCTGTGTTCCCGTTGTCTCAGCATATTGGTGCGCCTGCCACTGCCATCGTGAAGAAAGGCGATGTAGTGAAAGTGGGAACCAAGATTGCCGAAGCAGGTGGCTTTGTATCGGCCGCTATCTTCTCTTCCGTTTCCGGTAAAGTAAACAAGATAGACAGTGTGATTGATGCGAGTGGTTATCGTAAACCTGCCATATTCATCGATGTGGAAGGTGACGAGTGGGAAGAATCGATTGACCGCAGCACGGAGTTGGTCAAGGAATGCAATCTGACTCCGGAAGAAATTGTAGCTAAAATTAAGAATGCCGGTATCGTGGGTATGGGTGGTGCCTGCTTCCCGACGCATGTGAAACTGACCCCTCCTCCCGGATGCAAGGCTGAATGTGTCATCATCAACGCCGTGGAGTGTGAACCCTATCTGACTGCCGATCATCGCCTGATGTTGGAGAAGGCCGACGAGATTCTGGTGGGCGTACAAATCTTGATGAAGGCGGCCAAGGTGAACAAGGCTTATATCGGTATCGAAAACAACAAGCCGGATGCCATCCAACTGATGACGCAGAAGGCGGCTGCTTATCCGGGTATCGAAGTCGTACCTTTGAAGGTGAAATATCCGCAAGGAGGTGAAAAACAGCTGATTGATGCCATCATCGGTCGTCAGGTGCCGGCTCCTCCTGCCATCCCTATCAACGTGGGGGCTGTGGTGCAGAACGTAGGTACGGCGTATGCGGTATATGAAGCCGTTCAGAAGAACAAACCTTTGTTTGAACGTGTGGTGACCGTTACGGGTAAGTCATTGAAGAACCCGTCTAACTTCCTGACCCGTATGGGTACGCCGATGAGCCAGCTGATAGATGCAGCCGGGGGCCTGCCGGAAGATACCGGAAAAGTAATCGGTGGCGGTCCGATGATGGGTAAGGCGTTGGTGAATACCGAAGTGCCTATCTGTAAGGGTAGTTCAGGCGTCCTGATTATGAACGACAAGGAAGCACGACGTGCAGAACCGCAGCCGTGTATCCGTTGTGCAAAATGTGTGAGTGCCTGTCCGATGGGCTTGGAACCCTTCCTGCTGGCTACTTGCTCGGCTCACGGCGACTGGGAACGCGTGGAACACGAAATGATCATGTCGTGCATCGAATGTGGTTCATGTCAGTTTACGTGTCCTTCTCATCGTCCGATGTTGGATTACATCCGTTTAGGTAAAGGTAAGGTGGGCGGTATCATCCGTGCACGTAATGCAAAAAAATAATTGGAGAATCTTATGGCAAACAAATTAATAGTATCCTTATCGCCGCATGTACATAGTGGCGACAGTGTACAGAAAAACATGTATGGCGTGCTGATTGCGCTGATACCGGCCTTGCTCGTATCTTTCTACATGTTCGGCTTGGGAGCAGTGGTGGTGACACTGACTTCTGTCATAGCCTGCTTGTTCTTTGAATGGGCTATCACCAAATATATCTTGAAGCGTGAACGTACCACGATTACCGATGGTTCGGCCGCGTTGACGGGAGTGTTGCTGGCATTCAACCTGCCTTCCAACCTGCCGTTGTGGATTATCATCATCGGTGCGCTGGTAGCGATCGGTGTGGGAAAAATGACATTTGGAGGTTTGGGATGTAATCCGTTCAACCCTGCTTTGGTGGGACGTATTTTCCTGTTGATTTCTTTCCCGGTACAGATGACTTCCTGGCCGGTAGTAGGACAGCTCACCAGCTATACGGATGCGGAAACGGCAGCCACTCCGCTGGCCTTGATGAAGATGGCCGTACATGGCGATGCCAATGCTTTGAGCCAGCTTCCTGATACGATGTCTTTGTTCCTGGGTAACAATCCGGGATGTATCGGTGAGGTGAGTGCCTTGGCCTTGTTGCTGGGACTTATCTATATGTTGTGGAAAAAGATTATTTCCTGGCACATTCCGGTTTCCATTCTGGTCACTGTATTTGTATTCTCTGGCTTGATGCATTTGGCAAATCCTACGGTGTATGCTTCTCCGTTTGCTCATCTGTTTACCGGAGGTCTGATGCTGGGAGCTATTTTCATGGCAACCGACTATGTCACTTCGCCGATGACCCACAAGGGCATGCTGATTTATGGCGTGGCCATCGGTTTCCTGACCGTAGTAATCCGTACTTTCGGTGCTTATCCGGAAGGTATGTCGTTCGCCATTTTCATCATGAACGCATTTACTCCGTTGATTAATACCTATTGTAAACCAAAACGCTTCGGGGAGGTAGTGAAGAAATGAAAAAACTAGAATCATCTTTAAAGAATATGGCTCTGGCACTGACCGGATTTTCCGTAGTGGCCGGAGGTTTGCTGGGCTGGGTGAACGATGTGACCGCAGAACCGATTGCACAGGCTAACGCCAAGACATTGAGCGATGCCATTGCAGTGGTGGTCCCTGGTTTTGACAACAATCCGGCTGAAGCTCCTGAAACGGTGGAAGTCAATGGAGCTACGTATAAAATCTACAAGGCGACCAAGGGCGGACAACCTATCGGGGCCGCAGTAGAATCGGCTTCTAATGGATTTGGCGGTACGTTGACCGTACTGGTTGGATTCGATAATGAAGGTAACATCATTGATTATTCTCTTTTGAGCCATTCTGAAACACCGGGACTGGGTTCCAAGGCTGCCGACTGGTTCAAGAAAGGTGCCAAAGGCGATATTACCGGAAAGAACCCTGGAAAAGCTCCTTTGACCGTCAGCAAAGACGGTGGAGATGTGGATGCCATTACAGCTTCTACCATTACCTCACGTGCGTTCCTGCTGGCTGTAAACAATGCGTATGCAGCCTATATGAACCAGCATGTGGATGGAGCCAGTGGTGCTTCTCAGCAGAAAAAGGGTGCTGAGGAATATGAAAAAGCAGATACGACGAATGTAGAACCCGTTAAATAATAGGAGGACAGGCTATGAATAACTTTAAAGTGTTAATGAATGGGATTGTAAAAGAAAATCCTACATTTGTACTCCTTTTGGGTATGTGTCCGACTTTGGGTACAACTTCTTCTGCCATTAACGGTATGAGTATGGGACTAGCTACCATGTTTGTGCTGATTTGCTCTAACGTGGTGATATCCTTGATTAAGAATTTGGTTCCGGATATGGTACGTATTCCTATCTTTGTGGTAGTCATTGCTTCATTTGTAACTGTACTGCAGATGGTGATGCAGGCATACGTGCCGGCACTGTATGCTACCTTGGGATTGTTTATTCCGTTGATTGTAGTGAACTGTATCTTGTTGGGGCGTGCCGAAGCCTTTGCGGCCAAGAATAATCCGATACCTTCTTTCTTTGATGGTCTGGGTATAGGTCTTGGATTTACCATTGCCTTGACTTTGCTGGGTGGTGTGCGTGAGTTCCTGGGAACCGGTAAGTTGTTTAATGTAGCTATTATGCCGGAGAATTATGGAATGTTGATTTTCGTATTGGCTCCTGGTGCCTTTATTGTATTGGGATACCTCATTGCGATTGTAAACCGCTTGAAAAAAGCATAACCCTTAAAAATAGAAAGATATGGAATATATATTGATATTTATCACCGCAATCTTTGTGAACAACATCGTGTTGTCACAATTCTTGGGTATCTGTCCGTTCCTTGGAGTTTCCAAGAAAGTTGAAACCGCCATGGGAATGGGAGCCGCGGTAGCCTTCGTGCTGACATTGTCTACAATCGTGACATACGCCATCCAGAAATTTGTGCTGGATGCGTTTGGACTGGAATATCTGCAGACTATTGCCTTTATCCTTGTGATTGCGGCGTTGGTGCAGATGGTGGAAATTATTCTGAAAAAAGTTTCTCCTGCTTTGTATCAGGCACTGGGCGTTTTCCTTCCGTTGATTACTACCAACTGTTGTATCTTGGGTGTAACGATTCTGGTTATTCAGAAAGACTTTGATTTGTTGACGGGTGTGATTTATGCATTCTCTACTGCCCTGGGCTTTGCCCTGGCCTTGATTGTATTTGCCGGTATCCGCGAACAGCTGAGTCTGGTGAATATCCCGAAAGGCATGCGTGGTATGTCCATCGCATTGGTTACGGCCGGTTTGCTGGCGATGGCCTTTATGGGCTTCTCCGGTGTAGACAAAGGGCTGGCTGTCTTGTTCGGACTGAACTGATTTCGTAAGTTTCAGAAAATAAAATGTAGAAAGTGTTATCCGGGGCATTTCCGGGTAACACTTTTTTAATTTTTTAATGGCAGGTTGATGGACATTTCAATCCTTTTTCCTACTTTTGTAGAGATATCGTAAATGACTTTAATAAAGGAGTTAAATATAAGAAAAACCTTAGTGTTATGAAAAAAAGAATTCTCGTGACAGGTGGAACCGGATACATTGGTTCTCATACTGTGGTTGAATTGCAGAATAGCGGTTACGATGTAGTAATTGTAGATAACCTTTCTAACTCACGTGCAGACGTGGTAGATAGCATCGAACAGATTACAGGTGTGCGTCCGGCATTTGAAAAAGTAGACTGTCTGGATCAGGCAGGTCTGGATGCAGTGTTTACAAAATATCCGGGTATTCAGGGTATTATCCATTTTGCAGCTAGCAAGGCAGTAGGTGAGTCTGTACAGAAACCGTTGCTGTACTATCGCAATAACTTGGTTTCATTGATCAACCTGTTGGAACTGATGCCGAAACATGGAGTAAAAGGAATCATCTTCTCTTCTTCTTGTACGGTATACGGTCAGCCGGATAAATTGCCTGTAACAGAAGAGGCTCCTATCAAGAAGGCTGAATCTCCATACGGTAATACGAAGCAGATTAACGAAGAAATCATCCGTGATACTGTGGCTTCCGGTTCTCCGATTCATGCCATCATGTTGCGTTACTTCAACCCGATTGGTGCACATCCTACTGCATTGATTGGTGAACTTCCAAACGGTGTACCGCAGAACTTGATTCCGTATCTGACACAGACTGCCATGGGAATCCGTGAGAAACTGAGTGTGTTCGGTGACGACTATGATACCCCTGATGGTTCTTGTATCCGTGACTATATTTACGTGGTAGACTTGGCTAAAGCACACGTCATTGCCATGGATCGTATCCTGGGCGACAAGCAGAAAGACAAAGTGGAAGTATTCAACATTGGTACAGGTCGTGGTCTTTCTGTATTGGAACTGATTCACAAGTTTGAAGAAGCTACAGGCGTGAAACTGAACTACCAGATTGCTCCGCGTCGTGCAGGTGATATCGTGAAAGTTTGGGCCGATCCTGCTTATGCAAATACAGAGCTGGGATGGAAGGCTGAAACTTCTATCGAAGACACTTTGCGCTCTGCATGGAAGTGGCAGGAACACCTCCGTGAAAAAGGAATCATGTAATTGAAATATTAATAAATTAAAAAATACTGAACTAAAGACGTTTTATGAACGTTATATGTGATGTACAGCTCTTGTGATGGTTGTCTATGTGAATAGCTAATCGTGACGGCTGACTTCCATTGGGAACAAGCAGAGAGTTGTATTTTTGCATAGTAGTTTTGTCGTGTTTTATTTTGTGTTTGTGTTGTGGCTGTTCTCCGACGAGAGTCGGGGAACAGTTTTTTTTGTATTTACAGATTTTGTTATACCTTTGCAACCGATTTTCGAATCGAGGGAATGGGACTTCCCTGTGATAAACCGCTAATGAAGTAGCTGATAGTTCCTGCCGAGGTTGGTCTTTCCAAATGGCCGGCAGGGAGTATTGCATCTGCATCCAAGCCGTGGAGTGGCTGCCTTGGTTTTTGCGAAGACCAGCATGTAGGATGTATGAAAATAACAGACAATATGAAGACGTTGAAAAATCAGAATTTTTGGTGGAGATTTGAGCAATTTCCTTTATTCCTTTATTTGTTTAAATGGCTTTTCCTTTCCGTTTTGTCCGGTGCCTGCATTGGTTCTGCCTCTGCCTTGCTGCTTGTGTCACTGGAGTGGGCCACACAGTATCGTGAACACCATCTTTGGATCATTGCCTTGTTGCCATTGGCCGGATTAGTCATTGGATTGATGTACCATTACCTGGCTGGGTCCGCTTCCAGGGGGAACAATTATCTGATAGAGGAAATCCGTTCGCCTCATGACATCATACCGTTCCGGATGGCTCCCTTGGTGTACATTGGTACTGTATTGACCCATCTGTTCGGTGGTTCTGCCGGTAGAGAAGGCACCGGCGTACAGATGGGTGGGGCAATAGCCGACCAGTTTTCCCGCTTGTTTCGCATGCGGCGCAGAGACCACCGGTTGATGGTAGCCATCGGTATCAGCGCCGGTTTTGCCTCCGTGTTTGGTACGCCGTTGGCCGGAGCCGTTTTCGGTCTGGAGGTCATTGTGGTGGGCCGGATGCGCTACGAGGCCATTTTGCCCAGTTTTCTTTCGGCAGCTGTAGCCAGCATGGTGTGTCATGCCTGGGGAGTGGCACATACCCATTATGTGGTGCCGGAGGTGCCTGCGCTGGATGGAAGCAATCTGCTGTGGACTGTGGCCGTAGGTATTCTTTTCGGGCTGGCCGCCATGCTGTTCTCTCGCTCCATCGGTTTTTGGTCGGGAGTGGCCAAGCGTATCAGCTACCCGCCGTTGCGTCCGCTGGCAGGAGGTGTGGTGATAGCTGCTGCTGTCTGGCTGATGGGAACCACGAAGTACATCGGCTTGGGAGTTCCCACCATCGTGGCTTCTTTCTCCGAACAGCAGATGTGGTATGACTTCCTGCTGAAAACGTTATTTACGACCTTTACCATTGGAGTAGGTTTCAAGGGAGGAGAAGTGACTCCTTTGTTTTTTGTGGGAGCCACGTTGGGAAGTGCCTTGTCGGCCATCGTACCTCTACCCATGGGATTGCTGGCAGGAATCGGTTTTGTGGCCGTATTTGCCGGAGCAACCAATACGCCGATTGCCTGTACGCTCATGGGAATTGAATTGTTCGGGGCAGAGCCGGGCATTTATTTAGGAATTGCCTGTGTAGTGGCTTATCTGTTTTCCGGCCATACGGGTATCTATACAGCCCAGTTGATAGGGAGTCCCAAACATTTGGCTTACCTTCGGGAGAAGGGGAGGACCTTGGCCGAAAGAAGATAATTCTCGAAATCTTGGGAATGAAACGTAAGGGGAAATTTTCCTCGACTCGTTCGTGCGGAGACCTCGTCACGTTCGTGACGAGAGGTTGACACGTTCGTGATGAGACCTTGACACGAACGTGACGAGGTATGTGGACCAAGGCGTTTGACAAAATTTGCAGAGATTGTTTGGCTATCAGGCCGAAAAATTCTATCTTGTATCGGTATTAAAAACAGACAACGATGGAAATTAAGCATGATGAATCCCGGCAGGAGTTTTATGTGGAACTGGAAGGGCACCGGGCCCATGTGGCGTATCAGATTCACGACGAAGGATTGGACATACGGCATACCATTGTGCCGGAAGCGATTGGAGGAAGAGGCATAGCCTCGGCCTTGGTAAAAGCTGCCTACGATTATGCCCGTTGCAAAGGGTTGAAGGCAGTGGCGACTTGCTCGTACGCCGTCATTTGGCTGCAACGGCATCCGGAGTATCAGGGAGAAGTGGGTGAGGATTATGCCGGACAAGGAACCTGTGCCCTGTAAGGAAAGGGCACAGGCGGACTGTTTTCAGACGCGGTAGATTTTCTTTTTCTTGATGAAGAACAGCCACCGCAGGAAAGATGCAGTGAAGGTGTGGCTGAAGGAGTTGATTTCGTCCGTGCGGTCGTCAATGTCGTTCAGCAGTCTTTCTGCGTCTTTTTCAGACAACATACCGCTGTTGACCATCTGCCGCACGGTACGGCGTTCGTTGCTCAGCAGCATACGGATGGACTTGACGGTCAGTGCGTGACCGTATGCCTTCGGGAAATTTTCCGCCAGGTTGCCGATAAAGGTTCCCATACGGGTGATGTTGTCGTTAATCTCTGCGCGTAAGACTTCCAGTACGGGTTGCTGTTCACTGGTAACCCATTCGGACGACGTCAGGTCGTTCAGCAATTTCAGGCTTTCTTTCTGCAAGATGATGAATCCCCGCCCCAGATCATAGACCACCGTGATGCGTTCACGGAAATAGAAGGTCATCCAGTTCTGGAGGTAAGGAAGTCCCCGCAGATTGTTCAGCACATCGGTCCGTTGGCAGAACTTGAAGATGGAATGCCGCATGTTCAGCGGATACTTCCCGTCGTGGTCATACAGTTCGTCCAGTGAGTTCATCAGTCGCAGGAAGACCACTTTCGAGATAACCCCTTCTTCATAAATCTGACGGCAGACAGCCTTTTCCTTGTCCAGCACGCGCAGACGGATTTCCGGAAGCATGGCCTGGTTCTGCGGATTCTTGGCCGGTTCCTGCGGGCGGCTGGTCATGTAGCTTTCCACCTTGTTCCAGTTGGCCCCTTCCAAGGCGTCTCTCTTCTTCAAGCTTTCCAGGTATTTCTCGGAATTTTCGCGAACCGATTTTTCAATACGGTATTCCAGCATGGTACGAGCCGAGGGAATGTGTGTCAGTCCCAGTCGGTTCAGCAGTGCCCGCATGGTCGTGGCATTGATGCACAAGGTCAGGGTCACAATGCCGGCTGTGAAGAACAGCACCTGACTCCGGATATCCTCTGGAATGGCCGGGGTATAGGAGACCATCAGGGCCAGCGTCATGGCCAGTGCCCCTCGCAGTCCGCCCCAGGTGAGGATGACCGATTCCCGTTTAGTCAGTCCGTATCCCAAC
>ENA-OURV01002128-OURV01002128.1-human-gut-metagenome-genome-assembly--contig:-NODE-2128-length-14377-cov-2.631057_pt1 | contig 14377 bp, 12 predicted proteins | sample MGYA00242141_ERZ509072 | MGnify/ENA primary metagenome ERZ509072 (study PRJEB26280, sample SAMEA2338763) | human gut metagenome | biome: human gut; feature: human-associated habitat; material: faeces... | reverse complement strand
CCTATACCATGATAAACGGGTTATTGTCAATTCAAGAATCCCTTTCAATAAATATAAAGGTATAACCATTCTCTTGGAGCTAGAAACAGCCCAGACGACTATCGACAATGAATTCTCTAAGTGGCATATAGACTTGCAAAAAATCCGCACAACTCTATGTCCGGAAGGACGTGTTCTTTTAATAAAATCCAAACAAAAAATTGACCATATTTTTACAGAGATATTGAGCGTTGAGAACCAGATAAGATTGCCATATTACTGGCTGAAAATCCTGGAAATCTTACTTTTATTAAGCCAACTGGATAACAGTTATGTGGAGCCGCCCCAACAGTTTACGGAGAAAGTATCCCGGCGGACTCAACAGGTCTATCAGTATATTATTGAAAATCCTTTTACACAAAAAAATATTTCTGAGATAGCAGAGATTTATGGGGTTTCGGAATCAAGTATGAAACGCTGCTTTAAGTCAATTTCCGGTGCTTCTCTAGGCACGTTTATGAAAAGGAAACGGATGGAGGCTGCTGCGGAATTACTTAGGTCAGAGCCGACATTGAGTGTGGGTGAAATTGCCAGTCTTGCAGGGTATGAAAATCAAGGAAAGTTTTCTGGGGCATTCAAATCAGTATACGAAATGACTCCTATCGCATATCGTTTGAAATACTCGTGACCTAAATGGATTAAGACTTGACCTAAACAGTTATAGACGAATATATGATCTTGTGCTATCATAATTGACGTTAATTAGAGAATGGTGAAAAGAGCCGCGTTCAGCGGTTCTTTTTAAGGGTGTCAGTTAGAGATGTCTAACCGCGAGCGAATGGGGGGCAAATCAGTTGTTCAGTATGGGGATCAGTGCGCGAATTGTAAAACGTATTATAACCTTGCTAATTGTGATTTTGGGAGTCGTTACTCTCAGTTTTTGCTTGCAGATATTTACCGGTACAGATCCGGCAGAAATGCTTGTAAGAAAGACTACATTGTTCGCAACAGAAGAGCAAATCCAAGCAATGAGAGTTGAACTTGGCCTGGATGGTACACTCTCTGAGCAATATGCAGATTATATAAAAGGACTACTTACCGGGGACTTGGGTATTTCAATTACCAATCGAAAGCCTGTCATTGATAATATTAGAAATGCCCTTCCTGTTACATGTATGTTAGTTATTATGTCTATGCTCTGGGTTGCTATTTTAACCGTTTTAATATCAGCGTTTTCTGTCATATGGAAAGACAAAGCATTTGACCATGCAACAAGAGTTATCTGCATAATTGGTATATGTGTTCCGAGTTTTTGGCTGGCACTCATTCTGCTAATTGCTTTTGCAGTTGAGATTCCGATATTTAGTGTGATTTCAGACGGGAGTATTAAATCCCTTATATTGCCATCTATTTCTATTGCCATTCCAATTGCTTGTATTTCTATCAGAGTTTTGCGCGCTGCTGTAATAAACGAATTAAAAAGTGACTATGTTGCTTACGCTAAAGCGAGGGGGTTTTCCACATCTAAAATTGTATACGGCGAGGTCCTGAGGAACGCATTTCCATCGGCCATAACACTTTTCGCACAATATTGCGCATCAGTTTTTGGAACCTCTGCACTGATAGAAACTGTCTTTTCCATTCAGGGTCTTGGATACTATTTAACTGAAGCGTGCGAAAGTATGGATGTATATGGAATATCGGGTGTGGTACTTATTTGCGCAATCCTATTTGTTCTTTTTAATACTGCAGCAGACATCTTCTCGGGCATTATTTGCCCTGCGTATAGGAGGAAACGTGTATGAGGAAACATCCACAAATTGTCATTGGTGTTTTGCTTATTGCGTTATTTATTTGTATTGCGATAACTGCACCCCTCCTTGCCCCAAATGACCCAAATGCAACAAACCTTGCACTAAAAAATGCCCCGCCATCAGCCGAGTATCCTCTTGGATGCGATCAAATGGGGCGGTGTGAACTTTCGCGCTTAATTTACGGAGCGCGATATTCACTAAGCCTTACGGTGCCTGTGCTGATAGTACTAGCAGCGATTGCATTGTTTATTGGATGCTACACTTCTTATAAAGGTGGCCTAATAGATGAGGTCATCCGATTGTTGTGCGATATATTTATGGCATTTCCGCTTTTAGTAATAGCAATGTCATTAGTGTCAGTTATTAACAATTCTGTTGCGAGCATTATCACTGCAATTGGTATTTCTATGTCTGCGTGGTTCTTACGCATGGCGCGTTCTTATGCAAAGACCGAGTGTGGAAAGGGGTATGTAGAATCCGCAAGAGTATCTGGTGCATCTGCAATGCGGATCGTACTTCACCACATTATCCCGAATGTATTGCCACAGTTTGTTGTCTATTTTACCACGGGAATAGCATCAGCAATTCTATCGGTATCAAGTTTTGCATTTTTGGGTGTGGGCCTTATTGCTGGTACTCCGGAGTGGGGAGCCATGCTTAATGACGCTCGAAACAGCATTTATACAAATCCCGCCCTAATTGTTTATCCCGGCATATGCCTCATTATCTGTTGTGCGGGCTTTAATTTATTAGGTGAAGGTATTCGGGATTTTATTGGCAAGGAGGACCAGATCAGTGTTTCTTGACGTCAGAGATCTCACTATTACTCTCAAAACGGGTGAAGAAATTGCAAAGGATATTTCTTTTTCAATAGATGGAGGAGAAATGTTGTCCATTGTGGGCAGCTCTGGGGCAGGAAAAACGACGGTATGCAAGGCCGTTATGGGCTTACTTAGTTCTAATTATTCCATTTCAGGTGAGGTGCTTTATAGGGGGGAAAACTTGCTGCACTGTTCAAAGAAACGATTGCAGGCAATCTACGGTAAAGAAATATGCTATATTATGCAAAACCCCATGACAGCATTTAATCCATCGCTGCGTATTGGAAGGCAATTAGAAAAAACATGTTACTTACATAACCCCCAAATATCGCGGCAGGAATTACAACTATTAGTGAGCAACACACTACAACAGTTGGGCCTTGATGATTTGAAACGGATACTGAAGAGTTACCCTGATGCCCTTTCAGGTGGGATGTTGCAGCGGATTATGATTGCAGCAGCACTAATCAATCAGCCTACTATATTGGTTGCTGATGAAGCGACTACAGCAATAGATGCCTGTAACCGAATTGAATTGATGCAATTACTTAGGCAGTTATGCAGTGGCGGCATGGCGATCTTATTTGTTACACATGATTTAAGAGCGGCGTCAATGGCGGATCGAATTTTAATAATGAATGATGGCCAGTTGGTCGAGGCAGGGACAACAGAGCAGATCTTCAATGAACCTAAAGAAGAATATACAAAATATCTGCTTAGTGCTTGTACGTTGGAAAGGCGGTGATTATCTATGATTGAGGCGAAAGATGTAAGTTGCACTTTTGCCCGCAATCCGTTTTCCAAAGAGGGATTCATGGCGGTTTCCCCAGTTTCAATCCAATTCATTGATGGTGAACGGTATGCCATCGTTGGTGAGTCAGGGTCAGGTAAGACAACACTCGCCAGAATGATTGCGGGCCTCCAGCGTCCTACGACGGGGAATATCTATGTCGATGGGATGCCTGTTTACGGTAAACACAAGGTTCATACAAATTACTTCAAGGAAGTCCAAATTATTCAACAGGACTCTTCATCTGCATTAGATCCTAAAATGTCCGTGGGTAGATCAATCGAAGAACCTCTTTTGTGTTTTTTTCATTTAGACAAAGGAGAACGCAAAAAAAGGTGTCATGATCTGATGGATTTATGTAATTTGCCTGTTGAATACTACTCGCGTCTTCCCGCAGAATTATCTGGGGGCGAGCAAAAACGAGTCGCTATTGCAAGGGCCTTGGCAGCAGAACCTAAGTGTCTAATTTTTGATGAGGCAACAAATGGCTTTGACCTTCCTTTACGCAAGAAGATCATTGAAGAAATTGTTGACTTGCAGAGGAAACTCGCATTTACCCTTATATTTATTACACATGATATGGAGTTAGCCGTCGTTATTGCTGACGTAATTTTGGTTATGAGAAATTCCACCTTGATTGAACAGGTTGAATTTTCTGGAGATATATCAGTATTTACAAGCGAATACAGCAAGACGCTTTTATATGCGAGTGGAATTACTGATACATAATCATTGTTGGAATTGATCATAGCAGAAATAAAATGAAAGGATAGTTTGCGATGAAATTCAAAAGACTTGCAACGATTCTTATGGCTGCGGCCATGATGGTTTCGTTGGTTGCCTGTACAGGCGACAATGGCGAAAACTCAGAAACGCCTGTTACTTCGGGCAATGATGTTGTGGAGGAAACGGAAACCAACCACATCACTTTGGCCGAAAGTTGGGGATTTGAAAATTTCTATACAATTATGACGCCCGATGTATCGGCAAGCAACTTCGGTATCACATATTATCTTAGCAATTTCTACGATGTGCTTGTAGAATATCAAGATGGAGAATACGTTGGTGGTCTGGCCGAGGATTGGACAATTAGCGAAGATGGAACGGTCTACACATTCAATCTACGGCATGATGTGAAATTTTCTGATGGTAGCGATCTGACTGCGGAAGATGTTGCCAAATCGCTTTTGGCCGTTCCCATCAATTTGGGGCAATACAATGGAACCTATGGCCGCCTGTCTACAATTATTGAAGATGCAGTGGTCGTTGATGACTATACTGTTGAAATGCATCTGACGCAACCTTATTATAATGCGCTGCGGGAGCTGTGTTTGGCGAATCCATTCGGAATCGTATCGAGTGAACAACTTAATGATGATTTAACGAAAAAGGATACTTTTGAAACTGCAACCTATGGTACAGGTCCCTATATGTATGCTGGAGATAATGACGGGCAGACCTGGAATTTCGAGAGCAATCCCTACTATTGGGGTGAAAGACCTGATGTTGAGAGTTTTTCTATCAAGAGCATTCCTGACAATGATGCTAAAATTCTCGCATTGAAAAACGGGGAGATTGATTTTGTCGCAGGAATCACGAACGTCTCCAACGAAAGTTTTGTGGAAATGCAAAACACTGAGGGATTTGGCGCCAAGGTTGACGACAAATCTTTCCGCACCGGATATATTGGTTATAATTTAAGTAGTTCCATGTTTGGTGATGAAGTTGTTCGCCAAGCCATTACATTGGCCTTAGACAAAGATGCAATTTCTGAGAGCATTTATGGCGGCCTGTATGAAAAAGCAGATACATTCTTCCCGAAGACCCTACCCTATTGTGATGTAGAGCAAACCGTATACTCTTATGATATAGACAGGGCAAACCAATTGCTTGATGAAGCAGGATACATTGATACGGATGGCGATGGCATCCGTGAAAAGGACGGTGAGAAACTATCCTCTCCGTTCCAGTACCAAGCAGGTTCCGCTTCTGATGATAACTTGGTTGTTTATATCTGCGACCAGTTAGGGAAAATCGGAATCGAACTTACACCGCAGTCTGCACAAATGATGGACTGGTATGCAATGATTACAACTGGAGAGTACGGCCTTACCTTATTTAAAACACAAGGCGGTTTCTATGATCCGGGCAATACGATCGGTAATATCGATCCCAGCATGGCCATGGACCCAATTATCTCCCAGGTCGCTGCATACTTGCCGGGCGGTGCCGATCTGATTACAGAATTGGAATCTACTACTGACGAGGAACGAATCCAAGAGATTTATGGAATTATTTTGACTACGATGGCGGATCAGTGCCTTACTACACCTCTGGTGTATCCTCACCAACTTGCAGTATATAGTGATAAGATTGCAAACTACGATTTTCCGCCTGATGCAAACTTTACTGCTGTACAAAATATCACATTAAAGTGAGCATTTTCCCATTCTGCAAACGGCGTGCTATGCAAAACATAGCACGCCGTTTGTAGAAAGAGAAACGACATATTGCAAATAGATTATAGAGAAGTTATGTTAAACCATATATTTGCTCTGCCGGTTGAAAGGAGTCCAGATATTGGTGAGCAATCAATCAAAAGGAATTAAGCGGATTCTCAGTTTTGCCGGCAGATACAGGGGCCTCTTGACTTTTGCCCGTTGCCTTTCCGGCATCAGTGCGTTGTTTATTATAGGCCCTTTTATCTGTGTATATTTTGCGGCAAGAGAACTTATCGCTGTATTTTTAGGCGATCAATTGAATGGCCAAGCATTATTGAATTGGGGCCTTTTTGCATTAGGATTAGAACTCGTGGGAGTAGTACTCTACTTTTTGGCTTTGCTATCTTCTCATATCGTTGCGTTCCATATTCAAAAAAACCTGCAGATGGCAGCATTAAGGCACCTTGCTCATATGCCAATTGGCTATTTTAATGCCAATCCAAGCGGAAAATTGCGTAAAATAATTGATGAAAACAGTTTTCAAACGGAGACCTTTATTGCACATCAGTTGCCAGATTTAACAGGCGCCCAAGTAACCCTGATTGCTGGTGTTTGCTTTATGATCATTTTTGACTGGCGTATTGGAGTTCCACTTATTATCTTATATGGAATGGCCTTTTATCTGCAAAGCTCTCTCATGGGAAAGAATAGTGCTGAGTTTATGAGAATTTATCAAGACGCTCAAGAAACAATGAACCATGAGGCTGTTGAATATATTAGAGGAATCGCCGTTGTCAAGGTGTTCGGACAAACTGTAAAGTCGTTCGCCAAATTTCATAATGCGATAGAGACCTATAAAAAGTACGCACTTGCTTATACTATGTCTTGCAAGAAAGGCATGGTTGCATTTAATGCTATCGTAAACTCATCCTTTTTAGTGCTGGTTCCGATTGGCTTTCTAGTTGGATTTACGACCCCGACACTCAGAGATTTTATTCAAAGTTTTCTGTTTTACGTGATTTTCTCTCCGGCATGCGCAGTGATGCTTAATAAAATTATGTATATGACTAGTTATAAAATGCAGGCAGAGGAGTCTATGCGTAGAATCGATATGATTTTAACTTCTAAACAGCAACCAGAACCAGCGATCCCCCAATATCCTGATACATATGAGGTCGCTTTTGAAGATGTGACATTTGCATATGATAATACCGATCACCCCGCAGTTTCACATCTCACTTTTATGGCAAAAGCAGGAGCAATAACGGCCCTTGTGGGACACTCCGGGTCAGGTAAAAGCACAGCGGCCAGTCTGATCCCTCGGTTCTATGACGTGCAGGATGGCGCAGTAAAAATTGGCGGCGTTGACATCAGGGAAATCCCACAGGGTGATTTAATGAAAATGGTGGCATTTGTGTTCCAAGACCCCAAGTTGTTTAAGGATAGCCTATTAGAAAACATAAGAGCCGGAAGACCATCGGCAACCCGTGAGGAAGTTCTAAAGGCAGCTCATCTGGCGCAGTGCGACGACATACTGAAAAAGCTTCCAAACGGAATAGATACAATTATTGGAAGTCAAGGTATATACCTGTCCGGGGGCGAAACACAGCGCATTTCTATTGCCCGCGCTATTTTAAAAGATGCTCCTATTGTAGTTTTAGATGAGGCGACAGCATATGCTGACCCCGAAAATGAGCATCAAATCCAGAAGGCCTTTGATGGACTTATAAAGAATAAAACGGTTATTATGGTTGCACATCGGCTTTCGACTGTCCAGGATGCAGACCAAATATTGGTGATGAAAAACGGTGCGATAGCGGAAAGCGGAACACATTCTGATTTGATAAAGCATCAGGGCGAGTATGCTAAAATGTGGGACAATTATAACAAAACGGTGCAGTGGCATATAGAAAGTTGAGGTGCTGTCTATGCTAAAACGTGCGTTTGCATTAAGCGATCAAGGCGCAAAAGATTTAGCGAAAGGAATTATAGCAACTGCCTGCGCCAATTTGATACAGATCATTCCAGCAAGTTTGTTGTTGATGGTAGTAATGATGCTTTTAGAAAAAGCGGCGGGGACTCAAGTTAATGTAGGTCGGAATATTCCGTTCTTTGTCGGAATTACCCTGGTGCTTTTTGGCATGATCGCGATTGCCCAATTAGTACAATACAATTTGACATACACTGCTGCATATAAGGAAAGTGCAAACCGAAGAATTGTGCTGGCTGAAAAACTCAGAAAACTTCCACTGTCATTCTTTGAAAAGAAAAATTTAGCCGATCTGACAACTACTATTATGGGGGATTGTACAGCATTAGAAAGGACATTTTCTAATGCGATTCCACAGTTGTTAGGCACAATTCTTATGTTTGTTATTATGTCCGTGGGGCTGGCAGTTTTAGACTGGAGGATGGCTCTTTGTATTATTGTCCCGGTACCAGTTGCCTCAATTGTTGTTGTTCTTGCTCGTAAGGCACAGAGTAAGGCGGAACTTGAAAATCTGGAGGCAAAAAGGTGCGCCTATGACGCAGTACAAGAATATATTGATACTATAAAAGAATTAAAAGCATACTCAAAAACGGATGTATACTTGGATGAACTTGATAAAAAGTTAGAGAATGTTATTCGTTGTTCCTTCCGAAATGAGTTAGCCCCCGGAGCATCTACAACAGCTGCTCAGTTCATCCTGCGCTTTGGTTTAGTTGCTGTTTTGCTTATAGGGGGAAACTTGGTGATTGAAGGTATGCTTTCTATTCCCATGCTCATACTGTTCCTTCTTTTCGCTGGTCGAATCTATGATCCATTCACCAACTGTTTCATGCTATTAGCGGAGGTTTTTGCCGCACTTGTAAGCATTGGCCGGATGAAACAGATAGACAATACACAGGAACAAACCGGCTCAGACTGTTGCAATAACATTGGCTGCGATATTGAGTTCAAGGATGTTTACTTTTCTTATAACGAGGAACCAGTTCTGACAGGAGTATCTTTTGTAGCAAAGCAAGGCGAAATAACTGCTTTAGTCGGGCCATCTGGCAGTGGAAAATCAACAGTTTCAAAATTAGCAGCGCGTTTTTGGGACGCCGATTCCGGACTCATAACACTTGGAGGCATAGATGTCAAAACTGTTGAACCAGAAGTATTGTTAAAAAACTATGCAATTGTATTCCAGAATGTCACCCTTTTTGACGAATCGGTAATGGAAAATATACGGCTTGGCCGTAGCGGAGCTTCTGACGAAGATGTTAGAGCCGCAGCAAAGGCCGCCCAATGTGATGAGTTTATTGATCGTTTACCGCAAGGCTATGACACGAATATCGGGGAAAACGGAAGTAAATTATCCGGTGGCGAGCGCCAGCGCATTTCTATTGCCCGTGCCTTGCTAAAAAATGCTCCTGTTATTCTTCTCGATGAAGCAACTGCATCTATGGATGCAGAAAGTGAAACAATGGTACAAACTGCCTTGTCAGCGTTATTAAAAGGTAGGACAGTGATAGTTATTGCGCATCGAATGAGGACCATAGCAAATGCAGACAAGATAGTTGTTTTGGACAAAGGAAAAGTGACTGAAGTGGGGACTCCCAGCGAGTTGGCTAAAAAAGGCGGGTTGTATGCGCATTTGGTTGCACTCCAGCAGAAACAGCAAATGTCTTCCTTACCGACATGAACGTCCTAAGAGGGAAATATGAAAAGAAAACAGCAAGCCACCACATCGGGTGAAGATTATTTAGAGGCAATTTTAGTGCTCCAAATGCAGAAAGGAACAGTGCGCTCTGTTGATGTCGCCCGGCATATGGAGGTGTCAAAGCCCAGCGTGAGCCATGCGGTGGCGACCCTGCGGGATGGAGGTTTTCTGACGATGGACAGCGACTATTTCCTGCACCTGACCGACATTGGCCGGGAAGTAGCGGAACAGATCTATGAAAAGCACCGCTTTTTTACTGAGCGCCTGATCGCTGCTGGCGTAGCACCCGAGACAGCCGAGCGGGACGCCTGCCGCATTGAGCACGTAATCAGCGACGAGAGTTTCCAAAAATTAAAGAAACAACTCATGTAATCTGTGGAGATTGAACTCATTCCACCAAGAGTGTCTTTGAAATTGAGGATGACCAATATGCAAAACGCTCCGCGCTCCCGAATTCTCCTATTGCTGCAACTTCTCCTGGAGCAGACCGATGAGCACCACTACGCAACTGGCGCAGATATTCTCCATTTTTGGGAGACTCATGGCATCCAGGCCAACCGGAAAAACGTCTACAGCGATATCCAGCTGCTCATGGAATTTGGGTTGGACATCATCTGCATCAAAAGCACGCAGAACCGTTACTTTATCGGCTCCCGGCTGCTGGAGCTGCCGGAACTGAAACTGCTGGTGGACGCCGTGGAGTCCTCCCACCTCATCACGGAGAAGAAAAGCGCCGCCCTCATCGAGAAGTTGGGCCACCTCACAAGCCGGCACAACGCCGCGCTCCTGAACCGCCCCGTCTACATGGACGGCACGGCCAAGCCGGACAACGAGGCCGTGTACTACGCCATCGACGCCATCCAGACGGCGATCCACGAACAGCGGGCCATCTCCTTCCAGTATTTCGAGTACACGCCGAAAAAGGAAAAGATCCTGAAACATAAGGGGTACCGCTATGGCTTCAGCCCTTACGCCCTCATCTGGAACCGGGACTTCTACTACGCCGTGGGCTGGTCGGGAAAGCACGGCAAACTGGCCCAGTTCCGGGTGGACCGCATGACGGCCATCCAGGATTCAGATGCCCCTTACATAGCGGATCCGTCCTTTGACCCAGCATCCTACATCCGGGAGGTCTTTGGCATGTACCACGACGCACTCCAGAGGGTGACGCTGCTGTGCGAGAACCGCACCATGCGAAACATCATAGACCACTTTGGGGAGGACGTGAACACAGAGATTGTGGACGCCAAACACTTCCGGGCTACCGTGGATGTGGCGCCCACCCCGACGTTCTTCTCATGGGTATTCACTTTCGGCGGCGCCATCCGCATCGAGGGGCCTGCGGAGGTGCTGGAGAAGATGCGGGATATGGCCGCGTGGCTGCGTACATAAAAGCAAGAGGGATCCGCCCAGAAAAACGTGGGCAGATTCCTCTCACCTTTATGGGGCAGGAGAACCGCTGCGGGGATGTATCCCCGCAACAGCCCTTCCTGATTTTAGTCCGAAAAATATACCGGCCTGCCAATGGATGTAAAGCCCTCGATGCCGGTGATCACCACATTGTTGTATCCGCTGGCGCAGTGGATGATGAGCAGATTGCCGCTCTCATCCCTGCCGCCGACGATGCCCACATGGGAGTCCTCTGGATAGAATACCAGATCGCCGGGCAGCGCCTCGTCCCAAGAGATAGCGGAGCAGTAGGTATGCTGCGCGGAGGCTCCGCCGCCGTGCCCGATGATGTACTCGCCGCCTGTGGCATTATAGAATACCCAATCAACGTACCCTGAGCAATCCATCCCGTAGGGCCGGTAGGTGCCGGAACTGGAGCTGCCGGGGGCAGTGACCTGCATGGTGGTACCCCAGCGGGAGTCCCAGCCGATCACCAGGGACTTCCCGCCCCAGAAGTAGTTGACCTTGCCCACCAGTCTGCAGGCGGTCTCTACCACGGCCCGGCGCTCCGGGTCCAGGTCAGCGGGCAGATCCGCCAGCAGCTTCTTTGCCGTGGTGTCGGAGATCGTGAGATCTCCAGCCAAGGTGGCCAGCATTCTCATCTTTCATCTTGTAGTATTCAGTGAGCAGTGATGCGATGTACTGGCTGGTGGTCATCTCCAGGCGGTCTTTTTCTTCTGTTACCCGGTTGTGCAGGGCGATGTCGATTTGGGCGCATAGATTTTTCTTGTCTGCCATGGTCTGCGCTCCTTTCCTCGTTTTGCAACGCAAGTATATCCAAAACCATGGCAGAAAGCTATTACCAAGACCACCAAGGAACCAAGGACAAAGCAAGCAATACCACCAACTGAAACAGCCGCGCAATACAAAGAGAGAAGCCCCCCTTGGCCGTTCGATTTGAACTACCAGCGGGGGCTTCTCTCGCTGTTTTCTCTCTGCTCAGAGGTTCGAATCACCCCACATCACGAAAATGGCCTTTTGCATCTCCATCTCGTCTGGTGCTCGATTTTGTCCTCTGAAACGGCTGAAACCCTTGCCGCAGCAAGGGTTTCATGGGTTACACCTTTTTCAGCAACCTTAGTTGTCAGGTGGCTTCAATTCGGATATTTCCCTTTTTGATGTAGAGAATTGCTGGTGCTGAAAACTACGCCTGTATAAATTTTGAAATATCTCTCAGCCATCCTATAACCTCATCAGCAGGATCACGGCTGTGAAGCAATTCCATTGTCATTCGGGGAACTCCTAACTTGTTCAATTTCCTTTTTACTGTTTCGGGACTATATGCCGTTGGATTTCTCGCCTGCAATAGTGCGGAGATTTCACGTGGCACGTCCATTGTGTCACTTATCTCAATCTGGACACCAAAGAGATCCCTTACAACATCGCTATGTATGTAATTTTCCATTTCGCGTTTTGTTGTTTCTCTTGCAGAAGAACCATCGCTGCGGCGATTAATTTGGTCGCAAATTCCGGCGTGTACATGTGTATTATCACTATCATATATGTGATACTCAGGCGTGTTAAGCTTTTGAAGATAATTGTGATTTACCCACTCTTTTAGAGTGTTGCCCCCTAAAGGAATAATCACAATGTAAGGTGAGCTATTCAAATCAACAATACTTGGGTCCGCTTGATGTGCAATTCGACTAATTGCTGTGAGAAACGCTACATCATTTGGTCCCTCTACGCTGATAACAAGTTTTACATCATGATACTGCGGGGCCAATGGCGGAGTTAAATCTGGAAGTACCCCTAATGTGTCAGCAACTCGTGCCAGAATTCCAGCGTCTTCTGTTCCGACTGCGACCTCGGGAGAGCCTTCGCTATTTGTAATATAGCGCAGGCTCTGAATTGGAAGCAGAGCTGCTAATCCCGGAACGTGAGTTGTGATAATTATCTGACACCCGTTTTTTTCCGTCATCTCTTTAAATGTGTTTACTATCATCCTTTGGGCATCTGGGTGCTGGGAGGTTTCAGGTTCCTCTACTGCATAGATAATATTTTTTCCTTCAAAAAGGAGATGAGGCTATGCCAATAAAATACCCAACTGAGTTCAAAGTCAAAGCAATCCGGCGCTATGAAAAAGGCGAATCCATTAAGGAGCTCTGCAAAGAATTGAACATATCTCAGAGTACCCTTTACCATTGGAGAAAGCAGTATTGCTCCATTCAAACAGATACCCGCACCTATACTCCAGCAGAATTTGATGCTATTTCAAGGCGACTTCGAAAAGTAGAACATGAGCTAGAAGTCATCCGCTTATCAGGTTATATTGCCCGTATCCCTTTGTAGGATAAGCTGGCAACTTTAGAACACTTGCATAATGAAATGGCAGATCTATACAGCGTCCATGAACTATGCGAAGCGCTGGATGTATCCCGTGGCACATTTTATAACCACATTTTCCGCCGGGTAGACCGCAGCAAGTATGAAGAGGAAAAAACTCAGCTCATGTTGAAAGTAAAACAGATCTTCGATGATAGCGAACAGCGGTATGGCGCTGATAAAATCCGTGCTGTTTTGGCTGAAAATGGTCTGCGCATCAGTGCAAAACGAGTCTTGTCCATTATGCACGAACTCGGCTTATACAGCATCCGCACAGATGCAAAAAAGCTATACAAAACTCAACAGCAGCGCAAAAAACAAAACCTGCTAAACCGTGAATTCAATGCTGATCATCCAAATCAAATCTGGGTAAGCGATATTACTTATTTCAGAATTAAAGATTCTTGGATGTACCTTTGCGCAATCATTGACCTGTTTTCTCGTAGAGTGGTTGGGTATCGTATATCCCGCACCGCCAGTACACAGCTTGTGACAACAACTTTTCGGGACGCTTATGCCAAACGCGGAAATCCTAAAAATCTGACTTTTCATAGTGACAGAGGTGGACAGTACATTTCTGATGCACTTTCTAAACTGCTGCAACAGTTTGGGGTTAAACAATCCTTTTCCGCAACCGTCCGCCCTCATGACAATGCTGTTGCAGAAGCGTTTTTCGCAACATTTAAGAAGGAAGAAGCCTATCGGAGGGAATATACATCTGAAAAGCACTTCCGTAAAAGTGTGGATGAGTATATTCGCTTTTACAATGAAGTCCGGCCACATCAAACCCTAAAATATAAGACACCACAAGGGTTTGAGGCTGCATACGATGGCAATTATATCGAAAAGTTGTGTTCAAATAGCGGCTCTGAATAGAAAAAAGTTCTTTGCAATTTTATCATTTCACAAAAACCGCGTGGAAATATAGAAAAACGGAAAACCCTAATAAATCAAGGTTTTCCGCATAAGAAACCACCCGTATTTCGATAAAAAAGTTCGAAACACGGGTGGTATTCATTTGGTACGCCCGACTGGATTCGAACCAGCGGCCTTTAGAGTCGGAGTTATCAGG
>ENA-OURV01002126-OURV01002126.1-human-gut-metagenome-genome-assembly--contig:-NODE-2126-length-14388-cov-2.960511_pt1 | contig 14388 bp, 12 predicted proteins | sample MGYA00242141_ERZ509072 | MGnify/ENA primary metagenome ERZ509072 (study PRJEB26280, sample SAMEA2338763) | human gut metagenome | biome: human gut; feature: human-associated habitat; material: faeces... | reverse complement strand
TTTATCAATAAGGACGGAACTGTATTTGTAGATACCTACATCGACGGTATCGCCGACCTTTGAGCCGATTATCGCGCTTCCGATAGGCGAACGGTCGGAAATTTTGTCAAGAAGCGGGTCTGCCTCGGTCGAACCGACGATAGTATAGGTGATCTCTTCGTCAAACGACTCGTCATACACCTTCACGATATTTCCGACGTTTACGACATCGGTGCTGACCTCGCTGTCGGAAATGACCTTCACGTGCTTCAGATTTTCTTCAAGCTCGCTGATGCGCGCCTCGGTCTTTGCCTGCTCGTTCTTTGCCTCGTCGTATTCGCTGTTCTCTGAAAGGTCGCCGAAGGAAAGTGCGACCCTTATCGCCTCAACGACTTCCTTTCTTTTTGTGGTCTTCAGGTACTCAAGCTCATCCTGGAGCTTTTTAAGGCCTTCTTCGGTTACTGTGATTTCTTTTGACATGATGTTATTCTCCGTTTTCCGGCGGCGAAACTGTAATTTTCCCTGAATCCCCGGATGCGCCGCCGCTCTCCGTGGCTGATTGGATTATATAATGATTTTTTACTTTATTGCATTGACAGCCGCAATCAGCTGGTTATCGTTTTCATCGGTCAGCTTATAGAATCCGACCGAAGCCGCTTCCTCAGAAAGCTCTATGACGATATCGGGAGTGATACCGATGCCGTCGTAGTTTTCGGAATACGGCGGATTGTATTTTCCGGTTGAGATCTTGAACGCCGAATCGTCCTTCAGCTTATAGAAGCTCTGTAGCACGCCCTTACCGTAGGTTTTCGTACCGACAAGAACAGCGTCGTAATCGCCGTGGCGGGTGTAGTCCCTCAGTGCAGAGGTAAAAAGCTCTGCTGCTGATGCCGTTCTTCCGTTTGTCAGGACTGCAACTCGCGCCTCAAGACAGGCGGCATCGGAGGTATAATGGCTCTCTTTGCCGGTCCGATAATAGATATGCGCAATCGGCCCCTCCGGAAGCAGGTAGTCAAGAACCTCAAGAATGCTGTTCAGCTCTCCGCCGCCGTTGTTCCGCAGATCAAACACAAATCTGTCGCACCCGTCATCCTTCAGCTTTGAAACAGCGTTTTTGAACTGCTCCGGGGTCGTGGAATTGAATTCGGTAAGACGTATCACACCGACGTTTCCGCTTCCGCCGAAAACGTGATATGTGACGCTGAGCGTTTTAACGGCGCGTCTTTCACAGGTAAACGGTATCTCTGTACCGTCGCGGACAACCGTCAGCTCAGCTTTTGTGCCCTCCTCGCCGCGTATCATGTCAAGTGCGGCATAATACCCGATGTCGGCGACCTTTTTTCCTGCGACGGAGACAATAATATCCCCCTCGCGCATTCCTGCTTCCTCCGCCGGTGAGTCGGGGAGGACGTTGATTATTTCGATGATCCCGCTTGCGTCGCCGTATATGACATTGACACCGATACCGACGGCGTTTCCGCTCTGTTCCTTCATGAACTCGTCGTACTCAGTGCTTGTCATATAAAGCGAATACTTATCGCCGATTCCGGACAGATACCCGCGCACGACCGAAGCCTTCAGCGCGTCATCGTCGATATCGCCGATGTAATTGGCTCTTACTATTTCATCGACGCTGAGCAGCTTGTCGAAATAAGAGTATCCCGCAAGCGTTTCGTTCAGCTTTGAGTTGTATTTCTGCTCAAAAAACAGAAAAGATGCGTTGAAGGTGACGACCGCGGCGATCACCGCAACTATCACGACAACATACAGTGGCGTTTTCTTAGTCATTTGACCGATCACTGACCTTTCCCATTCCGCACCCTGACGCCGCGTCACGGAATTTCCGCAAGCGGCGTCAGGGAGAAATGCTTAACAGTAATATTTCAGAAGATTGTTGGCAACCGGATCAACCATTTTGCCGTTGTTTTTAATGACAAGCAGACCTTTTGTCAGGGGATTTGTGGTTTTTCCGCTGACCCTGACCTCAAAATGGAGGTGATAACCGCTTGAATTGCCGGTAGAGCCGACCTTGGCGATAACCTGACCGCGCGTGACCTTCTGGCCGGCAACGACAAGCAGCTTGCTCGAGTGCGCATAAAGCGTTGCCTTTCCGCCTCCGTGGTCGATAAGGACATAATAGCCGTAACTGCTGTTGTACTGTGCCTTAAGAACCGTTCCGTCCTTTGCCGCATATATATTCGCCCCATAGGGTGCGGAAATATCCGCCCCGAGATGGAAGTCGCGCTCACCCCAGAGGATCCTCCAGCCGTAGCGGGAAGTGATCGAGCGATAGTTGCTGTCAAGCGGCCAGAGATATGCGCCGGCCTGCTCCGCCTGCTGCTGTTTTTCGTATTCCTTCAGCAGTTTTTCAAGCTCTTTGTCAAGCGCGGCATCCTGCTTTGCGGCATTCTGCTGTGCCTTTTTCGCGGCATTTTCGTCGCTCTGGAGCTTCTTTACCAGCTGCTCGGCTTCCTTCAGCTTGCTGTTAAGATCCGCCCTTGACTGGCTCTGATATTTTCCGAGCTCGACATACTCGTTCTTCTTGATATCAAGCGACTTTTTAAGCTCGTCAAGATCGCTGACTTCCTTTTCAAGCTCATCCATAGTCCTCTGCTCATATGTCAGCACCGAGCCGAGATTGTCGATCCGGGTAATAAAATCGACAAGGCTGTCGGAGCTTATAAGCAGTTCAAGATAGTTCTGCGATCCGTCTTCATATGATATGCGGAGACGCTCGAGAAAATCATTGTATTTATCGGAAATCTGACTTTCCCTGTCGGCGATAAGAGCCTCCTTCTCCTTTATCAGCTGCTCGTATCTGACGATAAGCTCTTCCGTCTCCTCCACATTCGACTGAATGTACTGGATCTGCTGATCAAGCTGAGCCTTGGCTTCAAGCGCACTGTCAAGATCCTTCCCGATCGACGCGAGCGCGTCCTGATATTCCTTTATCTTTTTTTCGTTTGCCTTGATTCTGTCCCTGACGGCGTTTATGTCAGCCTCGGTGATCTTTTTCGCCGCCTCCGTATCCAAAGTGTTGAAAGGCAGGCAAAGCGCCATAGTCAGCACGGTCGCCGCCGCAATTGCAAGTGAAACGACCGGTTTAAGCATTCTTCCGGCTTTTTTCATTCAGCTGCTCCTTTCACGCGATGAACGCAATTTATGCCTTGAGATATTTTCTTATCGCTATGCGGCTTCCGATAAAACCGGTAAGCGCACCGATAACGACACATCCCGCAAGCAATATGATCCTGATATCCCCGAACGGCATGACCTTTATCATCTGAATGTCTGTCATGACCATCTTCTGGACGTATCCGTACATATACCACTGAAGGAAGAACGCGGCAAGTCCCGAGAAGAGCCCGATTATGATCCCTTCAAGCTCAAACGGAAGCGCAATGAACCACTTCGTTGCACCGACATAGCGCATGATCGTGATCTCCTTGCTCCTTCCGACAACGGCGAGTTTGACGGTGTTTATGATAACGAAGATACTGACGATGAAGAGTATCGCCATAAACCACGTGAATATCAGGATTATGCCGTTTTTCAGATTCTGAATATTTTCCGCGATATCGGCGCGGCACCGGGTCTTATAAATCCCATCGATATTTTTGAGCTGAAGGTTGAGTGCCGAAACCGAAGCATTGTCCTTATAGGTTATAACAAACGAATCCGGGTAAGGATTGTCTCCCTCCTCAAGAGTTGCGAGCAGGCTGGGATAATCCTTGAGCTTTTCCTTCTCGGATTCAAGCGTTTCTTCCTTTGAAACAAATTTAATCCCGTTTTCGGCGATATTCTCAAGTCCGTCAAGCTTTTTCTTTATATTGTCAAGCCTGACGGCGGAATCGGTCGGCATTTCGCAGTCAACACCGTTTGAATCGTAAACAAGAGCATACTCAGAGAAGGAAGCAGGGGTGCTCCATATCGCATAGAAGGTAATTACCCCGCCCTTTGCGTCTGCGGCAGAAACCTTGTACTCATCACCCGGAGCATAGAGCTTTGTATTCTCATCGGCATCCGGAACAAGCGCCCAGCCGACAAATTCGATCGCGCTGCTCCTCGCCTCGGGAGCTTCCGTCAGAGCATAGCTCTCGTCGGCGGCAGCATCTGCGTCATCCGGAAGTTTACCGTCAACGGCAATGCCCGCGGCGCTGTATCTTATCTTCAGCCCGTCGCGCGTCACTCCGCCTTCCCACACGGCATACACGGTAATGACACCGCAGACAGCCTTATCGCCGGTGACCCTGAAGGAGGAACCGGGCTGATATTCAGCGGCTGTGGCATCAGGATCGGTCGACCAGCCGAGAAACGTTTTTCCGTCAACCCTGACAGCCGGTGCAAGCGGAGCCGCAGAATCGGCTGCATACGGCTTATCGGTGTCGGCAAATGCAACGATCTCGTTCAGATTTTTCAGCTGTCCGAGGTTGAAATCGATATTTACGACAAGCATGGAGAAACACCCCATGACTATGAGACAGGAGAGAAGCACCGTTACCGATGCAAGCGTCATCATGCCGTTGCGCCACATTCCCCGAAATGCCTGTCCGAAGAAGTATGAAACCTTATACCTGCGCATTGAACATACCTCCCACCCTGTCGCTGACAACAACACCGTTGTCGATGGTCACGACTCTTTGCTGGAAATAGTCAACAAGCTGTTTTTCGTGCGTTACGACGATAACCGTCTTGTTGCGCTTATGTATCTTGACAAGCAGGTTCATGATCTCAAGGCTGAGCTTGGGGTCAATGTTTCCGGTAGGCTCGTCCGCGATTATCGTTGCGGGATTGTTGGCAAGAGCGCGGGCAAGAGCCACCCTCTGCTGTTCGCCGCCGGAAAGCTGCGACGGAAAACTGTTTACCTTATCCTGAAGCCCGACGATGTTGAGTATCGTCGGCACTCTGCGCTTTATGGTTTTCTTTGATTCGCCGATTATCTGCATGGCAAACGCGACATTTTCAAATACAGTCATATCCGGAAGCAGTCTGAAGTCCTGAAAGACCACACCGATCTGCCGGCGGTAGTACGGGACCTTGCGTTCCGGCATCTTGACAAGGTCAAATTCGTTGACTGTCAGCTGTCCCTCGGTGATCTTTTCTTCTCTTGTCAGCAGTTTCGTCAGCGTGGATTTGCCCGCGCCGGACGCACCGACAATGAAGACAAATTCACCGTCGTCTATTTTCAGATCTATCCCGTTCAGGGCTTCCGTCCCGTTCGGGTAGGTCTTTTTTACGTTTTTAAATTCAATCATCTGTGTGTAGCTCAGCTTCCGTGACTGAAAGCCTCCTTGTTCGTATAAATCGTATTCCGATGCATTCGCCGGACGCCCTCCGTGTCAGCAAAAAACGCAGAACGAATCGCCGGTATGTGCAAAAAAACAGCCGGGCACTCCACGGTGTCAAGCAAAAACCGGAATAGCGGCAGTTATGCCGCTACTCCGAATTTTACGAGTCTCAGACAGTGAAGTTATCAGAATTTGACCGGCTTGGAGGTAAGGTATTTCTTGACCATCATGGCGACCTTGAAGGTGATGGCGTGATCAAACTCACGGAGGTCAAGTCCCGTCAGCTTACGGACCTTTTCAAGTCTGTAAACAAGCGTATTTCTGTGGACGAAGAGCTTTCTCGATGTCTCGGAAACATTGAGATTGTTCTCGAAGAAGCACTGAATGGTGAGCAGGGTCTCCCTGTCAAGTGTCTCGATGCTTCCCTTCTTGAACACCTCGGAGAGGAACATCTCGCAAAGAGTGGTCGGGAGCTGATATATAAGTCTGCCGATGCCGAGGTTTTCGTAGCTTACGATATTCTTTTCGGTATCGAACACCTTTCCGACCTCGATGGCGACCTGTGCCTCCTTGTAGGAGCGGGCAAGATCCTTGATGCTCTCGACAGCGGTACCGATACCGATGGATACCTTTGTATAGAACTCGGTCCCGAAGGTGTCGGAGATCGACTGAGCGATCTTTTCGATAGCTCTTGTGTCATAGTTCGGCTTTACTTCCTTGACAAGCACGATATCGCTTTCACCGACGCTTATTACATAGTCCTTGTTCTTGTCGGGGAACATATTCTGAACCATCTGGTAAGGGATGATCTCGTTCTTTCCGATGAACTTGATAAGCATTACGATGCGCATGACATCGTTGCTGAAGTGAAGCTCCTTGGACTTGAGGTAGATGTCGCTCGGAAGAATGTTGTCAAGTATAACATTCTTTATAAACGAAGCCTTGTCGTATTTGTCGTCGTAAAGCCCCTTGATGCTGCCGAGGGAGATGGAGAGGATCGCGGCAAGTCTTTCAGCCTGCTTGTCCTCGCCCTCGACAAAGACAATATATTCTGTCTTTGCGCCGGAACCGATCGGCTTGTATGTATAGCCGCCGGACATAACGGTTTCGGAGGTATACGAAAGCTCGTCCCTCACGCCCTGTCTTGTTCCGCCTATCTTTGCAAGATCACTGCACGAAATGATGATACCGTTCTCGTCAAGCACGCCGATGACTCTGTCGACAGCGTCCTTCATCTGATGAATGATACCCTGGAATAATCTATTTGACATAATACTGCCCTCCGGAATTGTTTTACAAATAATTTTTATATATCAGTCAGCACAGCTCTCTTGCGAAAGATATGCAGGAAAGAACAAATACTGGCGCCGTCTCACACCGCAGGATCCTTGTACCGAGCCCGGTAACGGTAAGCCCGCACTCCCCGGCAAAACGTACCTCTTCGGGAGAAAAGCCTCCCTCGGAACCGACGACCACCGAAATCGTGTCCGGATCGCTGCCCGTCAGCACCTCGCCGAGCTTTTTGGCGCGCTCGTTTTCATAGCAGAATATCGCAAGTCCGTCCTCCGACGCACTTTTCACGGCGTCTCTGAACGAAACGGGAGGCAGAACCTTCGGTATAATGCTCCTGCCGCACTGTTTTGCCGCCTCGTATGCGATGCGGTTCCAGCGGATCAGCTTTTTTTCGGGATCCTTCACCTTTGCAACACAGAAACTGCTTTCGAACGGAATTATCTCCGCCGCGCCGCACTCAACGGCCTTCTGAATTATGACCTCAAGCTTATCCCCCTTGGGAAGAGCCTGAAAAAGCCTTATTCTTGCCGGCGGTTCTGATTCCGATCTGCTTACCGAATCGATGACCGCGGTTACGTTTCCGCCGGCAAACGATTCAAGTGTGCAGAAGCAGTCATTCCCGTCAGGAAGAGCAACAGTTATGTGTTCTCCGACCTTCATGCGCAGCGAAAACGAAATATGGCGTGCATCATCGCCGGACAGAACTATTCTGTTGCCGGAAATTGCGTCTCTGTCGGCAAAAAATTTGTGCATATCGGCAAATACTCCCGGTCAGACGAAAAATCACGGTGCCGGAACTGTGGCACTGATTAATATAATACATTATTATCGCTGATTTGTCAAGATATTTTCGAGTTTTTTTGTAAAAAATAATAAAAGGGTTAGTCGTATTACACAAATCGGAGGCTCTGTATTTGTGCGCATTGCCCTAAGACAGGCTCAGATCCTCACATGAATCTCCGTCTCAGCCATCCGACTGAAGGCTTTTTCCCGTAAAAAATCTCTTTCGGGAACCTGTCTGCAGTAACGGCACAGATTCCGATATTCCTGAATCTGCCCTTGATGAGCATATACTGTCTGAACATCCCCTCAAATTCCATTCCGCACGCCTGCATGACGTGAAGGCTTCTTTCGTTTCCTTCAATGTAGTGCGCCTCGACCCGGTTCATTCCAAGCTCGGAAAAGGCGAATGACGTCACCGCCATAACCGCCTCCTTCGCAATTCCCTGCCCCCAGAACGCGGGATTCAGCACATACCCCACCTCGGCTCTTGCATGGGAAAGCTCAAAGCTGGTGAACCCGCAGGTTCCGATCATCTTCCCGGTCGTGCGGAGCACCACCGCCCAGTCGAAAAACTCCCCGCGCCGATAGCTGTTCTGAAGCGACTCAAGATATCTGTATGTCTGATCCGGAGACTGATGCGGCGACCACAGGAGATATTCCGTAACGCGTTCAAGCGACGCATATTCAAACATATCGCGGTAATCTTCCGGGAGCAGCTTTCTCAGGGTAAGTCTCTGCGTCTCAAGCGTCGGTATTTTCGAGAAGATGCGTGTCAGCCTGCCTTTTGACATTTCCATTGTCAGATCACATTCGCAGTGCGAAGTCCTTTCGTCCGGTATGCACCGGAATTCCGGTACACTAATATTTTACCCCCGGAATGCGAATATGTCAATAGCCGCTTTTTGCTGCCGGTGTAACACGGCACGCTGCGCGGCATAGACTTATAGAGGCTGATAAAAGCAAAACGTTGGGAAAACGAAAAGTGAGGAAACAGAACATGAAAAGGAAAATGTCGGAGCTGAAACCGGGGCAGTCCGGAAGAGTCACGGAGCTGCACAACACCGGTGATATCAGAAGAAGGCTTCTTGACCTCGGATTCACGCCCGGAAGCGTTGTCAGATGCATCGGGAAAAGTCCCCTCGGCGACCCGACGGCTTTTTCCGTAAAGGGCACGGTAATAGCCATCCGCCGCGCCGACTCCGAAAAGATAACCATAGCAGCCGAAGAAAGGAAAGACAATGACCGATAACGAAAAAACAGTGACCGTCCTCGCCGGAAACCCGAACGTGGGAAAAAGCACGGTGTTCAACAGCCTGACCGGCATGAAACAGCACACGGGAAACTGGACCGGAAAGACGGTATCCTGTGCCGCCGGACAGAGGATAACGGACGGACATACATATGTTTTCACCGACCTTCCCGGCTGCTATTCGCTGAACGCAAGATCATCGGAGGAAGAGGCCGCGCGCGACTGCATATATTTCGGAGAGTATGACCGTGCGGTCGTAGTATGCGACGCATCCTGCCTCGAGCGCAACTTTTTTCTTGCCGCCCAGATACTTGAGGTCTGCGGAGACGCGGTCATCTGCATAAATCTTGTCGATGAAGCCGGAAAGCGCGGGATCTCGGTTGACGGGCAGATGATTTCCGAACGCCTCGGTGTCCCCGTCGTCATGATGAGTGCAAGACGGCGGAGAGAAGCCGCAAAGCTGCTTCCGGCACTCGGCAAACCGTCAGACAGCGTCCCGGAAATCAGATATCCAGAACCGATAAAGGAGTATATAACCGCAGTACATACCCTGCTCATCGGCACCGGAACAGCGCGCAGACAGGCAACGGTTTTCGCCCTCCGGCTTCTCGACAGCGGGAGTGACTTCACCGACAGACTTGCGGAAAAATACCGGATATCCGACGAAAACCGCTCCGGGTGCAAAACCCTTGCAAAAAGATTCATAGACAGCCACGGCGGCTCCGACACCGTCAACGACATGATCTCCGGCGCAGTCTCCGCATTTGCCTCTGACGCTGTCTCCGGAGCGGTCAGAACAGGAAACGGAGCCGGAAAGGGTTCCCGTGCCGACAGGATCCTTACCGGAAAGCTGACGGCGTTCCCGGTTATGTTTCTTCTGCTGATGGGCATTCTCTGGCTGACCGTGACCGGGGCAAATTATCCCTCGGAGCTTCTTTCGCACCTGTTTTCGCGGCTTGAGGGCGGTGTTTCATCGCTTCTGACCTCAGCCGGTGCGCCGGAGGTGCTGACCTCTCTTCTCTGTGAGGGAGTGATACGCGTCGTCGGATGGGTAGTATCGGTCATGCTCCCGCCGATGGCGATATTCTTTCCGCTTTTCACCCTGCTTGAGGACGTCGGCTATCTGCCGAGGATCGCATACAACCTTGACCGCGGCTTTGCCGGCTGTTCCGCCTGCGGGAAACAGGCGCTGACGATGTGCATGGGCTTCGGCTGCAACGCGGTCGGTGTCACCGGCTGCCGGATAATCGATTCGAAGCGCGAACGGCTGCTTGCGGTGCTGACAAACAGCTTCATGCCCTGCAACGGAAGGTTTCCGATCCTGATAGCGGTGATCTCCATGTTCTCCGCCTGCGTCGGTCTGTGGGGCTCGGCGATACTTGCGCTCGTGATAGTCCTTGCCGTAATGATAACCCTCGGCGTGTCAAAGCTGCTGTCGGAAACAGTTCTGCGGGGTGTGCCGTCGTCGTTCACACTTGAACTGCCGCCATACAGAACCCCGCAGTTCGGGAAGGTGCTGATCCGCTCGGTGCTTGACAGAACGCTCTTCGTCCTCGGCAGGGCAGCTGCCGTCGCCGCGCCGACGGGACTTGTGATATGGCTGCTTGCAAACACCGGCTCAGGCGGGATATCGACGCTTTCCCGGCTTTCGGGATTTCTTGACCCGGTCGGACGGATAATGGGGCTTGACGGGGTGATAATACTGGCATTCATACTCGGGCTGCCGGCAAACGAGATCGTCATTCCGATAATCATGATGTGTTATGTGTCCGGCGGCTCGCTCGTCGGCTACGCTTCCCTTCCGGAGCTGAAAAATCTGCTTGTTTCAAACGGCTGGAACACTGTCACGGCAATAAACACAGTCATTTTCACCGTGTTTCACTGGCCATGCTCCACAACGCTGCTGACGGTTAAAAAGGAAACCGGAAAAGCCCGCTGTGCAATAGCCGCCGCTCTTATCCCGACTGTCATAGGAACGGTTCTCTGCATCGCGGTAAACCTTGTTTCACATATTTTCGCTTAAGTAAAAAGGAGCTGTTGAAAAACACCGTTTTTAACAGCCCCTTTTCCGTTTCAATACTCAGCAGTACATTCCGTTGCTCTTCATGAACGCCGCTATCTGCTCGCCGTGCTGCTGCTCATCCGCCTGAATGTGATTCAGCATTTTGCGCGCCTTCGGGTCGGTGAACTCGAAAATTCCGGTATCATAAAGCCCGGAGGCGTGCTTTTCCGACGCAAGCATATCACTGCAGAGAAAGCTGTCGTTCTTCCGGCTGTTCTCGTCGCAGTAGCCTGCACAGCCGCAGTTGCAGTTGTTCGCCTTTACTGTCGGCGGCACATCGGCAACCGTTCCGCCGGACATCTCGTTTATGGTTTTAAGATGCCCGCGCTCCCTGTCTGCCAGCTCACCGAAAAGGCTTTTAAGCTCTGTACTGCACGCGCAGGCGGAATACCTGTCGTACTTTTCGATGCAGAGCTTCTCCTGCGCCTTGAAATCGTCAAGAAAGTCAATTTCTTTCTGGGTAAGATTCATGTGAATCACTCCTTCATATTAATTTCACCGTTATTATCGGCAGTTATCAGACACAATATTCAGAATACGAAGCAGCTTCCGGCAGTATAATTGAATTATAATTCAGAAAAATCCGGAGAACGCACAATGAACGGAAAGATCAGAAGAAAAATCGTGTCGGGAGTCATCACAGCCGCTCTCACACTCACCGCAATTGCGGCGGCATCACTTGTCAAGACCGCTGAGCTTGACAGCCTGAGAACCGGCGGGTACATAAAATGGGTTGACTTCGGCGTGACCGCCGCGGCGATGAGCGATGCGCTTGCTGTCGATATCAGCACCTACGGCACGGAGAATCACATAAGCTGGCTCGACATTCTCGCATACCTCGGAGCGAAATACGGCGGCAATTTCTCGCATTACAGAAAAAGCGACACCGATAAGTTTGTAAAGCTGCTCGGGTCGGGGGAAAGCACGGACAGCCTTTCGGTGAAAATGAAGTATTTTTCATATTACCGTGAGGCTTACGGCGCGGCTCTTTGCGGTTTTGTCGGAGATTTTTACCGCGACGGCGAAAAGCTGTACGGTCTGCGCGCCTTTTCGCCGATAGCCGACGGGTATTATTATCAGCATTACGACGATTTCGGCGCGGCAAGGAGCTTCGGGTACAGAAGAGAGCATCTCGGTCACGATATGATGGGACAGATCGGAACCCCGATAATAGCGGTGGAGTCCGGCTATGTTGAGGCGATCGGATGGAACCGCTACGGCGGCTGGAGGATCGGGATCCGCAGTTTTGACAACAAACGGTACTACTATTATGCCCACCTGCGGAAGGATCACCCGTATGCCGACCTGTCAGAGGGCGATATCGTTACCGCCGGGGACGTTATCGGATATCTCGGAATGACCGGGTACAGCGATAAGGAAAACGTGAACAACATAAACATTCCTCACCTTCATTTCGGGCTTCAGCTGATATTCGATGCCTCCCAGAAGGACGGAAACGGTGAGATATGGATAGATGTCTATGAGCTGACAAAGTTTCTTTACCGGAACCGCATGGCGGTGACAAAATGTGATAACGGCGAATACCGTCCGAAAAGTCAGATCGTGATTTACGATATGCCCGACTGATTTTACCGATTTTTAATAAAATGTTATCGCAATATTAACGATAAGTGTTGTATCATAGTATGATATCACACGGAAGGAACGTTTTTATCATGAGAGAATATATCGGCAACAACTCACAGCTTTTTGACGTAAGGCAGTATACGCTGACAGACGGGAAAGCAAACGGCACAAGGGCGATCTCTGTCTGGAACGGAGGCGGTCTCAGCTTCACTGTCCTCCCCGACCGGTGCCTTGACATCGCAGAGGTCAGATACTGCGGCAACAATATGTCATACATCACTCCGAGCGGCATTGTGGCTCCCCAGTTTTTCGATCCCGACGGAATAAGCTGGCTCCGCTCCTTCGGAGGCGGATTTCTCACCACCTGCGGACTTGAAAACATCGGTGTCGCCGACGGCAACTCCGTCATCTTGGTCGACCACGACACGCAGATTTTGAAGGAGGCCGACTGGATCGTCGAAATGGGCCCCGAAGCGGGCGCTAAGGGCGGCCATGTCATCGCCGAGGGGAACATCCCAATGATCGAAGAAAACTCAAATTCGCAGATTGGGCCGTTCCTCTCTGGCAAGGCTGAAACAAAGCTGCGCGAGCGCGCCAAAAAGGACGAACTGTTCGCAAACGGCACGCTTCATCTGTCCACTTCTCAGATTCACACTGTCAAGCCGCTTGAGGTCGACATCCCCAAGGGCCGCTTCACGGTCGTCACCGGCGTGTCCGGTTCGGGCAAGACGACGATGGTGCTCGAGAGCCTTGTCCCCGCGCTGGAAGCGAAGATCAACGGCAATCCCCTGCCCGCGCACATTCGCTCGGTCGAAGCCGACGGCATCGCGCACGTCAAGCTCATCGACGCGACGCCCATCGGCATCAACGTCCGCTCCACGGTCGCGACCTACGCGGGCGTGCACGATGAGCTGCGCAAGCTCTACGCCAAGTCGCCCGACGCGAAGGAACACGGCTATAAAGCGAACGATTTTTCCTACAACACCGGCTCTCTCCGCTGCCCCGGCTGCGACGGCACGGGCGTTGTAAGTCTCGACGTGCAGTTTCTGCCCGACGTCAACATTCCCTGCCCCGACTGCCGCGGCTCGCGCTACGCAAGAGCCGCCTATGGCGTGAAGCTCATGAACAAGGCGGGCGAAAACGCCTCGCTTCCTGAACTCATGGACATGGACGTCAACTCCGCCATTGAATTCTGCGCGGACCGGAAGACCGTCAGCCAGAAGCTCGGCATTTTGAAGCAGCTCGGCCTCGGCTACCTGACGCTCGGCGAGGAAACGCCGAGCCTGTCCGGCGGCGAGGCACAGCGGCTGAAGCTGGCCAGCGAGATGGGCAAGGCCCAGCATGACGCAGTGTTTGTCTTTGACGAGCCGACCATCGGCCTGCACCCGCTGGACGTGCGCACGCTGCTGGGCGTGTTCCGAACCCTGATCGAAAACGGCGCGACGGTCATCGTCATTGAGCATGACCTCGACGTCATCCGCAGCGCGGACTATCTCATCGACATGGGACCCGGCGGCGGTGAGGAGGGCGGACGTGTCGTCGCCTGCGGAACCCCCGCCGAGGTGAAGCGGAACCCGGAGAGCAGGACGGGGAAATTTATCTGAAACGTATCATGCCTTCCCCCTTGGGGGAAGGTGGCCGTAGGCCGGATGAGGGGCGAGCTTGCCGTGATTGCCCGTAAAAGGGTTGCTGCGCAAACTCGCCCCTCATCAGTCACCTTCGGTGACAGCTTCCCCCGAGGGGGAAGCCTTTTTTGTTTTGTACATCCTGCACAAAAACTACCCTTCATTTTTGGTGAGTGAAAATGACCGAAACTGATTGATTTTGACGGATAATCTGCTATAATAAAGCTACAGTCAATCAGAAACATCCACAAAACACCAAAATCGGTCAAACAAAGACCGGGAAAGGAGCAAAACCCTATGTTAGCCGAGGAACGCTTTGCCCTGATCCTGAACCTGCTGGCGGAAAAACGCACCGCCACCGTGCAGGAGCTGTGCGAGGCACTTAACGCCAGTGAATCCACGATCCGCCGCGACCTGACCGAGCTGGCGCGGCAGGGCCGTTTGAATAAGGTCCACGGCGGTGCGACCCTGCCGGACGGCCAGTTTTTGGCCGATGAGCCGACGATGGCCGCCAAGGAGGCG
>ENA-OURV01002124-OURV01002124.1-human-gut-metagenome-genome-assembly--contig:-NODE-2124-length-14399-cov-8.678054_pt1 | contig 14399 bp, 6 predicted proteins | sample MGYA00242141_ERZ509072 | MGnify/ENA primary metagenome ERZ509072 (study PRJEB26280, sample SAMEA2338763) | human gut metagenome | biome: human gut; feature: human-associated habitat; material: faeces... | reverse complement strand
GAGCGTCGCCTTGCCATGGCGAATGTCGCGAGTTCGAATCTCGTCTTCCGCTCCATATACGGGTTATTAGCTCAGCTGGTAGAGCACCTGACTCTTAATCAGGGTGTCCGGGGTTCGAGCCCCCGATGACCCACCAAAAGCACTTGCTTAAAGGCAGGTGCTTTTTTGTTTCCGTTTTACGCAGGTATTGGCTTTGCGGCGGATATAAGATGTGTTTTGCCGCCGATGCCGATTGTGTGGGATATTTGATGTTTTCTTCGCAAAAAGCGCAAAAAAATCCTCTTTGGGGTATTGACTTTGGGTATCCGGGCGGCATAATAATAATAACAATATACCATATTGCATAATATGCAAAAACAAGAGGAGGAAATACAAACATGAAAAAGTTCGTGATTGCGCTTTGCGTATTTGCGCTGTGCTGCACGCTGTGCGTAAGTGCGTTTGCGGCTCCCAAGCAGGGCGGCGTGACAGTGGGTGAAAACCACATCAATGTAACGGTTATTGAGGATTTCACCGGCACGTCCTCAAGTGATAATTTTGCAAACGGCAGCGCAGGTGACGAGTACTGGAAGTATGAGTTTAACGGAAAAACCATGGCCATCACGCTTACCGGCAAGGACGGCGTAAACTGCCTGTATCATATGGCTGCTGGTGAGGGCCCGGCGCTTTCTGCGGACAATGAAACTAAGGCTGCATGGGGAAATGCGAAGTATGTAGGATATCAGATCAAAAACGGAAGCAAATCCGAAATCGTCATGGTAACCGAAAGCACCATTGTTAATGCTGACGGCAGTGCTAACGAGTGGGGTGCGCTTTTTCAACACCATAACACCGAGGACGAGATTGCGCAGTGGCCGATTGTTCTTATTGCTGCTGACGGCACTCGGTCAAACGGCACCGAGAAAACTGCCGGCAACGGACGCGGAACGGGCGTTGCCATTCCTGCGGGCTTCACCGGCTGGGTATTCTTCCCCACCGCAAGAATGAACGGACTGGGAGAGGGCTGCTACTTCAAGAACACCTGCTTCTATATGGATTATGATGCGGAAAACACCCCCTTTACTTTCCTTGTAAATCGCATTGCTCTTGCTGACACTATGGAACTGGCACAGGGTGCCGGCGATCTGGATGGCTTTGAAAGCACCGATACCGCTGACTTCTCCGTAATCGCCTATGCCGTTGCCGCCATTACCGGCTGCGGCGCACTGGTTGTTGCAAAGAAGAGAGGATAAGCCTTTAAGCAAAAATAATAATGCGGTTTATGACCGCACGGCAAGCCGCCTTCGGGAAAACCGGGGCGGTTTTCTTATTGCGCGGAGCAAAACCGTGCAGAATAGTGTTGAAAAAGGGAAAACGATGTGCTATAATATATATGTATGCCTGCCGCAGCGGCGGCATGGAACGAAAAACGGTTCGGAGTGATAATATGAACAACGAGTATTACGACTGCCTGGTTGTGGGCGCAGGCCCTGCGGGCATATTTACGGCAATTGAGCTTACGCGCCTTAATAAGGACGCAAGAGTGCTTATAATTGACAGCGGACGCAATATTGACAGCCGCCGCTGCCCTGCGCGCGTTACGGGGAAATGCGTACACTGCAAGCCCTGCGCGATAGTAAGCGGATGGTCGGGCGCGGGTGCGTTTTCCGACGGTAAGCTGTCCCTTTCCAGCGAGGTGGGAGGGCATATAACGGATTATATCGGCCAAAAGGAAGCGGCGGAGCTTATTTCCTATGCCGACAGCATATATTGCGATTTCGGCGCGAGCGATGAGGTACACGGCCTTAACGATAAAAAGGTGGACGAAATACGCTACGAATGCTCCAAGCACAATATTCAGCTGGTGCCCTGCCCGGTGCGGCATTTGGGCACCGAGCGCGCCTTTGATGTGCTCAGAGCCATGTATGTACATCTTGTAACCAATACTCACACCACATTTATGGAGCTTACCACCGCAAAGGAGATAATAGTGCGGGGGGGCAGAGCCTGCGGCGCGGTTCTGGAGCATGCCGGCGAGGAATTTACCGTGGAGGCAGGCTGTGTTGTTGCGGCGCCGGGACGCGGCGGCGCGGACTGGCTGAATCACACGGTAAAGAACCTCGGAATAGTTACGGAAAACAATGAAGTGGATATCGGTGTGCGCGTAGAGGTGCCCAACAGCATAATGGATCACCTTACAAAGCATCTTTACGAAGCCAAGATGGTGTATTATTCCGACACCTTTGAAAACAAGGTGCGCACATTCTGCATGAATCCGGGCGGAGTGGTTTCGGAGGAGCATTATGAAAACGGCATAGCAGTGGTAAACGGCCACAGCTACGGCGATGCCGCACGCAAAACGGAGAATACAAACTTTGCGCTGCTGGTTTCCTCGAAATTCACCTCCCCCTTTGACGACCCGATAGTATACGGCGAATATATTGCAAAGCTGGGCAATATGCTTACGGGCGGCCCGATAATGGTACAGCGTCTGGGAGATTTGGAAAAAGGGCGGCGCACCGATGCAACAAGGCTTAAAAAATCCACCACCCGTCCCACGCTTGCCACGGCAGTGCCGGGGGATTTGTCCTTTGTGTTGCCGCACCGTCATCTTACCAGTATTATTGAAGCACTGCGCGCCTTTGATAAGGTGGCGCCGGGGCTTTACTCCAAGAACACCCTGCTTTACGGAGTGGAGGTAAAGTTCTACTCCAGCAAGGTGAAGGTGGACAACCGCTTTATGACGGCGGTGGAGGGGCTTTACTGCATAGGCGACGGAGCAGGCATTACCCGCGGCCTTATGCAGGCTTCGGTAACCGGCATTGTTGTGGCGCGGGATGTGGCCTCCAGGCTGTAAAAGCCGCATAAAATCAAATATAAGCGGCATCACGGCGCAAATTGTTACGAATTGTTAAGCGATTTCGTAATATAATTGTAATATTTAGCGAAACAGCGCGAAAAAACGAGCAACAGTCAGTATAAGCGCGGTATTCTTGCATAATCGACAACAGACGACTTGCGTTTAGCGCGGCCGTCTGTTATTATTATAAAAAAGCTGTATGCAAAAAATTCGGCTTAATGCGCTTTTTTGGGCGAAGGGCTTAATAATATTGACATATGCAATACGCAGGCGCGGCTTTGCGGTGTTGCGCCATCATTTTTTTACACCGGCTTTATAAATAAGGCGGAGAAGGGAGTATCCGATGAAATCAAAAATTGCGGCAGTGCTGGCTATAATGCTGCTGTTTACGGCACTGAGCGCATCCGTGGGAACGGTAACTGCTCAGGCCAAGGATAAATGCATACTGAGAGTTAAAATTTCCACCATAGGCTCGGTAAAAACGCTGGCTTTTACGCCGGAGGGCACCTATGCCACGGATAACGGCAAGACACTTAAAAAGGGTGTAGTCTGCACCGTGAAAATTGAGGGGAGCACGGCGGTGCTGTATCAGGAGGGCAAGGAGGTATGCCGCGGCAGCAACGGCTATTTCCGGCTGTACAAGACTGATGCGGGTTATAAAGGGCTTAAAATACAATCCAACAGGTACGGACTTTGCAATTATTTGGGGGATATGGTATTTGCGAAGTCCGGCAGCTATCTGCTGGCTGTTAACTATGTGGATATGGAAACATATCTTGTGGGCGTTGTTGTGGGCGAGATAGGAGAGGGTTCTCCGCTTGAGGCGATAAAGGCGCAGGCCGTTGCCGCCCGTACATATGCCTACAATCTGCGCAAGAGCGGTACCTCGCCCCTGACCTACGATATAGGAGATACCTCCTCCAATCAAGTATATAAGGGCTATTCCACATCGTGGAAGCGGTGCATACAGGCGGTTCAGGAAACGGCGGGGCAGATACTTACCCACAGCAACGGGAAGCTGTGCGGTGCATGGTATTCCGACAATAACGGCGGTCAGACGCGTACGAATGTGAATGCATGGGGCGGCACGAAGGAGCCGTATCTTGAGGTATCGGACGACACGTATGATTACAACTGCGGAGCCAGTGCGTCCATTTTGTACATGGCAAAGCAGGAGATGGAGGGGCGCGGAACCTGTTATATTATAGATGAGAGAATACGCAAGGTCATGGAGACCGAGCTGAAGATTGCGCTTTACGAAAAGGGATACAGCACGCTTGATGACAATTATGTAATCAACGGCGTGACGGGAGCGCAGCTGCATACACAGCGCTTCCCCTATGAAAGCAATTCAAAATGCTATAATTTTCTGCGGGTCACCGTAAGCGTGAACGCAATCAAGGGTCAGCAGGGCAGCGGAACGGTAAAGAAGGAGTTTATGCGCGTTTCGGGAGTTACGCGCAACGCCGGATTGTACGACGGGCCGTCGTCCTCGTATGAAAAGCTCGCAAGCCTCTGGGCGGGGACGCGCGTAGAGGTTCTGGACAAATCGGGTAATTATTATAAAGTGATAACGGCGGGCGGCACGATAGGCTATATGAGCAAAAGCTATCTTTCGGGCAGCGTGATTGCGTATACGGATGTAGCCGGAATTGAGCCGGAGCCATCGCCTACTCCTACGGAAACTCCGACAGTGACTCCTGCGGAAACTCCGACCGCGACCCCTGAAGCGGACCCGTCACAAACGCCCGAGCAGCCTGCGGGAACGGAGGAACCGCAGGAGACTGTTGCGGCTCCGAGCGAAACACCGACGGAAGCCGAAACCGAGCGGCCTGCTGCGAACCCGAGCACGACCCCGGAGATTACGGAGGATACAACGGTTCAGCCTGAAGAAAGCGTGCCTGTGCAGCGCAAAAAGTGCGCCATAGTGGTAAATGTTAATGTTTCGGTAAATATGCGTTCCGCCCCCAGTGCTTCGTCAACGAAAATAGGCACTGTGGCAAAGGGCGTTGAGGTAGAGGTGCTGGAGCAGCTTAACGGCTGGGCAAAGGTGCGCACCGCAGACGGCACGGTGGGGTACATAAGCACGGATTATCTGAGCATATATTATGTGGATAACGGTGTTGAAACGCCGGAAATAGGCGAAGAGGCAAGCTTTGAGCTGGATCTGTTTATTGATGACATCCGTCAGGTGAGCCTTGCGGCGGGGCAGAACCTGAATTCGCGGCTTATGTATTATGTATATGAATATGAAGATTATTTCGTGTTGTCCATGCGCGGCAACGGACACGGAGTGGGACTGAGTCAGCGCGGTGCAATTGCGCGCGCTAAGGACGGACATGACTCAAACCAGATAATGGGCTTTTACTATCCCGGCGCCGTTATAATGGACAGCCTATATGTTGTTACCGACCCGAACAAAGAGGAGCCGGAGGATCCGTCCAAGGACTACGGAACCGTGACCACGCAGGATATGCTGGACTCGGTGAATGTGCGTGCAGAGGCCACTACGGACAGCGCGGTGCTGGGAATGTTGGCATACGGAGCCCGCGTGGAGCTGATTGAAAAGCAGGGAGAATGGTATAAAGTAAATACGCGCTACGGCGAGGGCTATATCTATGCGGCATATATAACGCCGGACAAGCCGGAGATTGTGGAAACCCCGACGCCCTCGGAGGAGCCGGCGGCAACGCCGGATATAACGCCGGACAATACGGCAGAGCCTACGCCGGGAAGCAGCAGTGAAGCGCCCACGCAGACTCCAACGGTTGAGCCCACTCCTACGGCAACGCCGGTAATAGTAACCAAGGGCAAGGTAATAAACTGCAATGTGGCGGTGAATATGCGTTCCGGGCCCTCCACAAGCCACATTAAAATCGGGCAGGCGGCAAAGGGAACAATAGTAACGATACTGGATAAAATCGGGGATTGGTACTATCTTGTGCTGCCCAACGGCACAAAGGGGTATATAAGAGGGGATTACTTAAGCATATATACCGAGACGGTAACACCCACGGCTTCCGCGACGGCAACACCGACAGCGACACCCACGGCAAAGCCCACCCCCACGCCCACGCAGTCCGCGCCGACGGGCGGCGGGCTGAAGGCGAGGATTGAATGTAATTCTGCTGCAAATGTCAGAAGCGGACCCTCTACATCCTATCAGGGAATAGGGTCGGTTAAAAAGAACAGCACCGTTACGGTGCTGGGCAAAAAAAGCGGTTGGTACAGAATACGGCTGGATAACGGTCTTGTAGGGTACACAAGCGGCAGCTATGTTAAGCCGATTGCTACCTCCGGAAAAATTACGGCAAACGGGGTAAATTTAAGAAGAGGCACCGGTACCGGGTATTCTCAGGTGGCGGTTCTGCGAAACGGCGAAGCGGTTACCGTGCTGGATGTTTCCGAAAACGGTTGGTATAAGCTGAAAACCGCAGAGGGCAAAACGGGCTGGGTAAAGGGAGATTATCTCTCGGTATAATACCGTTTTGAAGCTGCGAAAACAAAGAGCGAAGGGCGTGCCGATCAGAACACGACCTTCGTTTTTTTCGGATTTATATACGGTGAATCAGTATACGGTGAATATATAAGGATTACGGTCTGCGCTGCATTATCGGCGGCGCGACACAAATAAAAATTGCGAAAAAGAAATATAATCGTAACACAATTGTAACAAATAGAGCTATGGGCAGTATGCGGGAGAAAAACAGAGCATACGGCGGATAATCGGCTCAGAGCGGATTTGCATAGACAAACGGTCTCTGATAGTATATGATCAACTTATGGTACAGATCAAGATATTTCAGCTTCAAAATGTGCGTAGGCATAACGAAACAGATAAAAGCCTGCATATGCGTATGTGCAAAAATCAGACGGATTTTAACAGGCGCAAAGCCCCGTGATGCGAAGCTCGCGGGCCGGAGCGCCGACCTCAATACTCAGAACAGGATGTGACAAACATGAATAAACACTTTTGTTTTGGCACGGTTATTGCATTGGCGTTATGCGCCGTAATGCTTTTTTCGCTGTTGCCGCTTTCAGCGGCGGCTGCAAGTGTAAAATTCGTAAGCGGAGACAGCGGAGATGTCGTGAAGGCTATACAGACTGCGCTTAAGGATGAGGGCAAATACAGCGGCAGCATTGACGGCAAATACGGCACGGGCACGGTGAATGCGGTAAAGGCGTTTCAGAAGGCGAAAAAGCTGACTCAGGACGGAAAATGCGGCGTCAATACGCTTAAAGCACTGGGGCTTTATTCCGACGACAAGGTAACCGGCACTGCCGTGACCGATGCTGCGGTCAGGCTGCGCAGAGGCCCCAGCACTTCGCATCCGGCATATTATGTCATGGCAAAGGGCACAAAGCTGTCAATCATCAGCAAAACCGGCGAATGGTACCGAGTGCGTACCGGGGACGGAATTGAGGGCTATGCCGCGGAGAGCTATATAAGTGTGGACGGTAAAAGCGATGCTGCCGGCAGTGTCCGCGAGGGCAAGGTAACGGGCATTGTGAATTATGTAAACATTCGTAAGGGACCGAGCACCGCTACGGAGTCCATAGGAAGACTGACAAACGGCACGGCGGTATATGTGCTAAATGTCGGCAGTGACTGGCACCAGATAAAAACAAAAGCCGGGCTTACCGGCTATGTAAGCGCGACATATATTAAGGTATCCTCAATTACCGTAGCTCCGGATGATACTGATATAAAAGCGCCCACCTACACCCTTAAGCGCGGAATGAACAACAATGCCGATGTGCGGAAAATGCAGGAGCGCTTGAAGGAGCTTGGGTATTTTGACAGCGGCTGCACCGGAAACTATGCAAGCGTTACCTTTGCTGCGGTAGTGGATTTCCAAAAGGCAAACGGGCTGACGGCCGACGGCGTAGCGGGTGCCAAAACTCTTGCAAAGATATATTCCTCCGATGCCGTGCCGAAAAAGGACGGTAAAAACGAAATAAAGGGCGATGACGATCTGATACACCCTCTTCCCTCAACAACGCTGCGCAAAAACATGAAAAACGATGATGTCGTGACCATGCAGAAGCGCCTTAAGGAGCTTGGCTATTTCACCGCTACCTGCACAGGACTTTACGGGGACAAAACGGTGGCGGCGGTAAAGGCTTTTCAGAAGAAGAATAATCTTACGGCGGACGGAATAGCGGGATCCAAAACGCTCAGCGCAATGTATTCCGCATCTGCCGTGCCGGGCGCCATGACGGAGGATGAAAAGCTCAAGGCAAAAATCGATAATATGATCGAAATTGCACAGTCTTATATGGGCGCCAAATATGTCCGCGGCGGAAACGGCCCCAAATCCTTTGACTGCTCCGGCTTCACAACCCGCGTGTTCAGGGAGGCTTACAGCTATACGATGCCGCGCACGGCATATACGCAGGGCTACAATAATTTCGGACGGAAAATCAATAGCATGTCGGAGCTTAAGCGCGGAGACCTTGTGTTTTTCAACACAAACAAAAACGACAGCGATCGTTGCGATCATGTAGGCATATATATGGGCAAGAATCAATTCATTCATGCTTCCTCCACCGAGGGCAAGATCGTTATTTCCGATATAAGCAAGCGTTGGTGGGCGGAGATATTCTCATGGGGCAAAAGAGTTATAGAATAATAAGCTTTAATACGGTTCAAAGGGTACCGCAGGCGGTGCCCTTTGTGCCGCCGAAAAACAAGCGCTTTTTGTGCGTATAAAAGCAAAAAACGGTTGCTTTTTTACGGAACATACGATATAATAACCTCTGCTTGAGTGATCGGGCATAATTTAATATCACACAATATGCATGGAGAAGTCGCCTAGTTTGGTCGAGGGCGCACGACTGGAAATCGTGTAGGCGTTAATAGCGTCTCGAGGGTTCGAATCCCTCCTTCTCCGCCAATGTCAGCAGGTATTTAACGATATCTGCTGATTTTTTTACATTTTTTCTTACCGTTATTTTTTCATTTGAGTGGTCGGGGTTTGATCATTCGCACCTTTCTGATTATTTTTTTTGCATTTTTGCCCCTGTGTCTAAGGTTTTGACACGGGGGCTTTTATGTCTATTGTAAATGCCGGAAAAAAGGGTATAATCAAAGCATAAAAAGAATTCAGGGAGGCAAAAGATATGTATTATTCCGCAGGAACTTATGAAGCATTCGCACATCCGGAGAAGCCGAAGGATGTTGATAAAAAGTCGGCGTATATAATAGGTACGGGGCTTGCCGGGCTTACTGCCGCTTTTTATCTTGTACGGGACGGGCAGATGAAGGGTGAGCGTATTCATCTTCTTGAAAAGCTGGATCTTGCAGGCGGCAGCTGCGACGGCCGCAGGGATGTGACCAAGGGCTTCTTTATGCGCGGCGGCCGCGAAATGGACAACCATTTTGAGGTTATGTGGGATACCTTCCGTGATGTGCCCTCCATTGAAACGCCGGGAGTATCGGTGCTGGATGAATACTATTGGCTTAATAAGCATGACCCCAACTATTCCCTTTGCCGTGCTACCGTTGATTGCGGCAAGGATGCTCATACCGACAGAAAGTTTGAGCTGGATAAAGAATCCGCAATGGCGCTTTCCAAGCTGTTTATGACTCCGGAAAAGGATCTGGAGGATAAAAAGATATCCGATGTATTGCCTGAGTCCTTCTGGAGCACGAATTTCTGGCTGTACTGGCAGACCATGTTTGCTTTCCAGAAATGGTCAAGCGCGCTGGAGATGAAAAGGTATCTGTGCCGCTATGTGCACCATATCGACGGCTTGCCGGATTTCAGCGCACTGCGCTTTACAAAGTACAATCAGTACGAAAGCATGATTCTGCCCCTTGTGAAATATCTCCAGGATCACGGAGTAAGCATCGAATACGGAATCGATGTTAAAAATGTGATTATCCAAACAGTGGGCAGCGAAAAAATTGCCACGCAGATCGTATATGTCAAGGACGGAAAGGAGCAGACCAAAGACCTTCTCAGGGACGATCTTGTGTTTATTACAAACGGCTGCTGCACCGATACCTCCTGCTACGGCGACCAGGAGCATGCGCCCGATCTCTCCGGCGTAAAGAACGGCTTCGGGGAATCATGGGATATGTGGAAGTCAATTGCCGCGCAGGCTAAGCACGGGGAGTACGGCAATCCGGAGGCTTTCTGCAGCGATGTTGAGGCCACAAACTGGATGAGCGCCACGGTAGAAACCTCGGATGAAGAGGTTATCCGGTATATTACGGATATATGCAAGCGGGACCCCCGTGCGGGCAAGGTGACAACGGGCGGCATAGTAACGGTAAAGGACAGCGTGAACAACTGGTATCTTTCCTGGACCGTTAACCGTCAGCCGCAGTTCCGCTCCCAGGATAAGAATACGGTACTGGTATGGCTGTATTCCCTTAACACAAACAAAGAGGGCAACTATGTAAAGAAAGCAATGCGCAGCTGCACCGGATACGAGGTGTGCAGCGAGTGGCTGTATCACATAGGAGTTCCGACCGACCGTATCGACAGGCTTGCAAGGGAAGCGTGCAATACCACAACCTGCTTTATGCCGTATATAAACGCCTTCTTCCAGCCCAGAAAGGAATCGGACCGTCCGAAGGTGGTGCCGGAGGGCGCAGCAAACTTTGCTTTTATAGGCCAGTTTGCAGAAACCCCCAGAGATACGATATTCACTACGGAGTATTCGATGCGTACCGGTATGGAATCGGTTTACACGCTGCTTGATATAGACCGCGCCGTGCCGGAGGTATGGGGCAGCAAGTACGATGTAAGGGAATTGCTGCGCGCCTGCTATTATGCCATTGATAAAAAGCCCATTACCGATATAAAGCTGTCCTTTGCTGAAAAGGAAATGCTCAAGCTGGTAATGAAGAAGGTGCAGGGCACCGATATTGAGCTGCTGCTTAAAGAAAGCGGACTTATACGGTAAAAATGCCGATATAAAGCAAAAACAGCGCGCAGAAATGAACTGCGCGCCGTTTTTGTTTAAGCGGTATGAATGTATACGGTATGCATGTATATATACATATATTATATATAGGTATATAGGGGCGGGATAAAGGCGTTTATATATCCGAAGGCTTCACCGTATACAGCCGGCGTCCGCCGTGCCCGCCGAATATCTGCCATGTGCCGGCGCCCAGGCGGGAGAATATTGCTCTGCGCTCTTTTGCGCAAAGCTCGGGATCGGTATCCACCGAGGTCATAAGTATTGGTGCGTAACGGTTGTATTCCGACTGTTTTGCCGTCATATCCTTTATATTTACAAAAATATCGCCGCTGAATACGACCCTGTTTTCATAATCTATCAGCACCGATTCTCCCTTAAGATGTCCGCCGCCTCCCTGATACAGCTCAAAGTGAAGCTCGCCGAAATCGAAGCGGACGCAGCTTTCCAGTATTTCCGGGGTTATGTCGTTTCCGACGGCAACAAGCCGGTCGGGGCTTACGGGACGGTAGGAGGTGAGAATTTTGCATATGCGTATATACGGCTTGTGCAGCGGGTTTGCTTCGCGGTAGCCCTCGCCCGTTTCGTATTCCGACTTCAGGCATTTCGCCGTGCCGGGGCTTGCATAGACGGTGTCGAATTCCGTAAGCAAACCGCAGTGATCCACATCGGCATGGGTGATAAACGCCTGCTTTTTTATTGCATCAAAATTCGGTATAAGCTCGCGCAGCAGCCGGTTCATTTCGTCCCGGCAATAGGCATAGCCCGTATCGACAAACAGGTATTCCCCTTGGCTTTTTATTATTGCGGTGTTGCTGCCGCAGGGAGGCTCAATAAGAATTATCTCGGTATTGTCCGTTATGCCGTATACGGACACGCGCGCGGTAAAATCCGCCCCGCGCGATTGGGCAAGCAGCCGGCAGAACCTGCTTATGCTGTCAAAGGTGCGGTAGGGGGACACTCCGGCTTCATCCAACTGCTGCATGGCAAGGTTTGTGTTTACCATCAGGGCTTCTCTGGAATCGGAGGGTATATTCATAAGGGAGGACAGCTCGCTTACAAAATGAACATAGAACAGGCTGTTATCGTATATTTTATCCGCGCGGTTATAATCCAGCACGCGCACCGTACACAGCTTTTCCGCCTCGGCCAAAAAGCTGCTTATGCGGCTTTTTTCTTCGGCAACAATGCCCATTTTGAAATACTGATAATCAGAACCGTTCTCCTGCGAGCTCATATATGCAATATTGAAGCTGAAACGGCTGATAAGCTCCAGCACTCCGGTAACGCTGCCCGGTGTATCTTTAAGACGGAATTCCAAAAGCAGCACGCTTTTATGGCCGTCGTCGCATTGCAGATAGCCTATCTGCGCAAGCTTTCGCGCCGCGTCTTCAAGCTGCTGCTGTGTGCCCTCGGCATCAATAAACAGCATGTTGGCATCCACGGCTTTATTATAGCTTACTCTTGTTATATTAACGCCTATGGCCGCAAAGCAGCGGCTGGCCTTAAGAAAAGCGCCGATATGGTCGGGCATTACCGTAACAAATGTTCTTTTCGTAGCCTTTACCTCCGTTTGGTTTTGTCAAAAGAGTTTTTCCTTATTGAATATTCTACCACGCTCTCGCTGTTTTTTCAAGCATCACGGTGTAAAGAATGATTATTATCTCGCTTCGCTGCGAAATGCTCTCTTATGCCGCAAAATGCGAAAATCCGTTTTATGCAAGGAAGAGGACACAAAGAACTGCCGGGACGGAAAAGAAAAATCCTCACTTTCAAGTGAGGATTTCGTGGTAGCGGCAGTTGGATTCGAACCAACGACCAATCGGGTATGAACCGAGTACTCTAGCCAGCTGAGCTATGCCGCCGTACAACATGCGCATTATATCTTATATATAAATACTTGTCAAGGATTTTTTTGCAAGCCGGTATTATCGGAGCAAAGCGGATTTTTCCAAAGCTGTTTCGCAGTGAAAAATAAAACATTAAGTGCGAAGGCTGCCGGACAACACGGCTTGCCCGGCACCGGAGGAGGAAAGCGGGAAAAAAACAGCGCCGGGGACGTATTTCTTATGTGCACGCAATAAAGAGTGAACAAGAGTATAAACAGCAATTGGCGCAAAAGGAAATCGAGTTTTGGTTTCATGGAAGTATGGCAGAGTTTGCACAGACATTATGCGCAGCCGCTCCTCTTACACATGAGGAGTGCCAGAAACTAAGAAGATTGCTTGATCATGTTGAGGAAAAATAGTAATTACATTTCACGCGTCATGCTACGAAAGCCCTTCAACTTTAGGCTTTGCTTTAAATTTTGGCTTATCAGTGAAATGTTACAATAATAAGAAATGAGAGCTGTCACACGACAGCTCTTTACTTTTTAAGAATAATGAAGTAGAATGTCACTAAGAGTAGTTAAACGTTAAAGATTGACTGTTGTAGTAAAACGACTATCAATAGGAGGGAGGGAAAAAGTATGAATTATACATTTGAAAAGCTGCGCGACATAATTGAATGCTTTGATCCTTGTATGGATAATTATCTGTATGTGTATGATATCATTCAGGATTTATACTTTATATCGGAAAGGGCACAGAAAAGATTTGCACTTTCGTCTAATTGTTTTACAAATGCAGTGGAAGAACACCGCAAATTTGTATATTCAGAGGATTATGATGCGTTAAAGGTTGAGCTTGAAGAAGTTGCTCGGGGAGAACGTGACAGGCATAACATGCAATATCGCTGGCTAAACAAAGAATGTGTTCCAGTTTGGATTAACTGTCGTGGAAAGGTGCTTAGGGAATCAGATGGCAGACCACATTTTTTAATTGGCAGCATTAATGAGATTGGTCAGCAGCAGAAAGCAGATAATATCAGCGGGCTTTTGGGCGAAGCTTCTTTTAAGAGCCGGATGAAAGCGTTTGGAACAAAGTCAGTCGATGGATTTGTGCTAAGGATTGGCATTGATGATTTTAGCGATATTAATGAGCGGTTTGGAGTTGAGTATGGAGATCGTATTCTAAAGACTGTAGCAGATGATATTAGCTCTCAGCTGACTGGGAACCAGAAGGCATATCGCATGACAGGAGATGAATTTCTTATTGAGGATCTTGTCGAGTCTAATGTGTTTGGTATTGGACCGGACGAAAATGATGCAGATGAATTGTTTCACAGGATTCGAAAAGCTGTAGATGAAAGTATTTGTAAAAGTGGTTATGAGGCAGTGTATACAATTTCGGCAGGAATTATTAGCAGTGAGAATACATCAGTAAGAGGCTATAAGGAATTGATGAAATATTCACAGTTTGCGCTTAGTGAGGCAAAAAAACGCGGAAAAAACAGAGCGTATCAATTTCAAATGGAAGATTATGAGAAATTTTTACACAGAAGGGAAATTCTTCGTTCCTTGAGAGAGGCAGTTTCACTTGGATATCAGGGATTTGAACTATATTTTCAGCCAATTGTGAGAGCAAAGGATGAAAGCTTATATGCGGCAGAGGCATTGCTTCGCATTCATGATAAGAATGGGAATTTTATTTCACCGGCAGAAGCTATTCCTATTTTAGAGGAAAGCGGATTGATTATTCCTGTTGGAAAGTGGATTATTCAAAATGCATTTTCTATGTGTACA
>ENA-OURV01002118-OURV01002118.1-human-gut-metagenome-genome-assembly--contig:-NODE-2118-length-14418-cov-3.048319_pt1 | contig 14418 bp, 8 predicted proteins | sample MGYA00242141_ERZ509072 | MGnify/ENA primary metagenome ERZ509072 (study PRJEB26280, sample SAMEA2338763) | human gut metagenome | biome: human gut; feature: human-associated habitat; material: faeces... | reverse complement strand
GCTTATCTGGATACGAAAGATATTCCGGATCCGGATCTGTTGATCCGCACCAGTGGGGAACAGCGCTTATCGAATTATCTCTTATGGCAGCTGGCTTACAGTGAATTTTATTTTACGGAAGTTCCATGGCCGGACTTCCATAAAGAAGAATTAGAAAAGGCAGTTGAAGCATATAATAAACGTGACCGCAGGTTTGGCGCACTCTCAGAGGAGGATGGAGAAATATAATGTTTAAGACAAGATTATTAAGTGGAATCGTGTTAGTGATCGCAGCGCTTGCGCTGATCATTACAGGCGGAGATGTCTTGCTGATCTCAACACTGGTTATTTCCTATATTGGAATGTTTGAATTATACCGCATTTTTCACATTGAAAAAGAGGCGGTTGGAATCATTGGTTATCTGGCAGCGACCGTGTATTATTGTAATCTGAAATTTGCATTTTTGCCGGATACAATGGTGTTTGTATTAGGTGTTTTGATTCTTATGATGTTCGCATATGTATTTACATATCCGAAGTATAAGACGGAACAGGTACTTGCAGCATTTTTTGGCGTGTTCTATGTTGCTGTGATGCTGTCGTATGTGTATCAGACACGTATGATTGAGGCAGGTGCCTACATTGTATGGCTTGTTTTTTTGTGCTCCTGGGGATGCGACACCTGTGCATACTGTGTAGGAATGTTGATTGGGAAACATAAAATGTCGCCAAAATTAAGTCCGAAGAAATCAGTGGAGGGTGCTGTCGGCGGTGTTGTAGGTGCAGCGCTTCTTACGATTATTTATGGCATGATCTTTAAAAGTGCCATGCAGATTGATCAGACACATGTCTGGATCATGGCAGGAATCAGTGCGGTTGGAGCTTTAATCTCTATGGTGGGGGATCTGACTGCATCCGCCATCAAGCGTAATTATGAGATCAAAGATTATGGAAAACTGATTCCAGGGCACGGTGGTATTTTAGACCGTTTTGACAGTGTGATCTTTACTGCACCGATCATTTATTTCCTTGCAGTGAACTTTATTAAATTATAAGATAAGGAAAACATAAAATATGAAAAAAATTGCAATTTTAGGTTCTACCGGTTCTATCGGTACACAGACACTCGATATTGTAAGAGAGCAGGGGGATATTCAGGTAGTTGCAATGGCTGCCGGAAGTAATATCAGTTTGTTAGAAGCGCAGATGAGAGAGTTCAAGCCATCACTTGTCAGTGTATGGGATGAAAAAAAGGCGAAAGAACTTCGTACAAACACAAAAGACCTCGGCATAAAAATCATGTCCGGCATGGAAGGACTTCTTGAAGTATCGGTGATCCCGGAGAGTGAGATTTTAGTGACTGCAATTGTTGGTATGCTTGGAATCAGACCAACGATTGCTGCAATTAAAGCAGGAAAGAAAATTGCTTTGGCAAACAAGGAAACACTTGTCACTGCCGGACATATTATTATTCCGCTTGCAAAGGAATACAAGGTACCGATTCTTCCGGTAGACAGCGAACACAGTGCGATTTTCCAGTCGCTGCAGGGTGCCGGAGATAATAAGATCAGCAGGATTTTACTGACAGCTTCCGGTGGACCGTTCCGTGGAAGAAAAGCAGATGAACTTAAGAATATTCAGGTGGAAGATGCCCTGAAACATCCAAACTGGAGCATGGGAAGAAAAATCACGATTGATTCTTCCACATTGGTAAATAAAGGACTGGAAGTGATGGAAGCAAAATGGCTCTTTGATGTGGCTTTAGATCAGATTCAGGTTGTAGTACATCCGCAGAGTGTCATTCATTCTGCTGTGGAATATGAGGATGGTGCAGTGATTGCGCAGCTTGGAACGCCGGATATGCGTCTGCCGATTCAGTATGCACTGTATTACCCAAAGCGGAAACATTTATCCGGGAAGCGTCTGGATCTTTTTGCTCTTCGTGACATTACGTTTGAGCGCCCGGATACGGATACCTTCCGTGGGCTTTCCCTGGCATATGATGCTGCCAGACGGGGAGGAAATATCCCAACGGTTTTTAATGCCGCAAATGAAAAGGCAGTGGCAATGTTTCTGGACAGAAAAATCGCTTATCCGGAAATTACGGAAATGATTGAAGCTGCAATGGAAGAAGTCAGCTATATCGCACATCCGGATTTAGAGCAGATCTTAGAGACAGAGCAGGCAACATATGAATATATAGGGGGCAGGTGGTAAAAAAAATGAAAATTGTATCATTTCTTATCGCATTTGTAATATTTAGTATTGTAATTTTATTTCATGAACTGGGGCATTTTTTGCTTGCAAAGGCAAACGGAATCCGGGTAAATGAATTTTGTTTCGGCCTTGGACCGACTATCTGTGGGATACAAAAAGGCGAAACCAAATACTGCATTAAGGCATTTCCGTTTGGAGGAGCCTGCATGATGGAAGGGGAAGACGAAGATTCGACGGACAATCGTGCATTTGGTAAAAAGCCGGTATGGGGACGTATGAGCGTCGTATTTGCAGGACCTTTTTTTAACTTTATTCTTGCATTTATTTTCGCGTTTATCCTGATGAGCTGTGTGGGATATGATAAGCCGGTTCTTTCCGGGGTAATGGAAGGATATGCCGCAGAAAAGGCAGGTCTTCAGGAAGGGGATGAGATTATCCGGATGAATCATTTTTCGGTTCATTTCAGCAGAGAAATCACTGCATACGGAACATTTCATTCCGGGGAAACCATTAAAGTCACTTATGCAAGGGATGGGCAGAAACATACGACAACACTGGTTCCGAAACTGGATAAAGAGACCGGAAGATATCTGTACGGATTTCAGACCATGGGAAATGTCCGGGTAAAGGGAAACGTGCTCACAAACTTAAAAAACAGTTTTTATGAGGTGCGATACTGGATTTATACCACTATCCAGAGTCTGAAAATGCTTGTGACACGTCAGGTATCTCCAAACGAACTGAGCGGACCGGTCGGTATCGTAAAATCAATCGGAGACACCTATCAGCAGTCTGTAAAAAATGACGGGTATTACTATGCACTTTTGAATATGCTCAACTGGACGATTCTTTTATCTGCGAATCTGGGCGTTATGAATCTGCTGCCGCTTCCGGCACTGGACGGAGGCCGGCTGTTATTTCTGATTATTGAGGCGATCCGCAGAAAGCGGATTGATCCAGACAAAGAAGGCATGGTAAATCTGGTTGGTATTGTATTGTTGTTTGGACTGATGTTTATTGTTATGTTCAATGACATTCGAAAACTATTTATCTAAGAGGCTAGAGGCGTTATGATGGAGAGACATATCACAAAGGAAGTACAGATTGGAAACAGATGGATTGGAGGAAATCATCCGATTGCGATTCAGTCTATGACAAATACAAAGACAGAGGATGTTGCGGCAACGGTGGCACAGATTAAGCAGCTGACAAAAGTCGGTTGTGAAATTATCCGCTGCGCGGTTCCCACCCAGGAGGCAGCTGCGGCGCTGACGGAAATCAAAAAACAGATTACCATCCCGCTGGTTGCGGATATCCATTTTGATTACCGGCTTGCGATTGCAGCCATGGAGCACGGTGCAGATAAAATTCGTATCAATCCCGGAAACATTGGAAGTCGTGAGCGTGTAAAAGCGGTTGTGGATGTGGCAAAAGAGCGCCGGATTCCTATTCGTGTGGGCGTCAACAGCGGATCTTTAGAGAAGGGTCTCGTGGAAAAATACCATGGTGTGACCGCAGAGGGAATTGTGGAGAGCGCAATGGATAAAGTGAAACTGATCGAAGATATGGGCTATGATAATCTTGTGATCAGTATCAAATCCTCGGATGTCATGATGTGTGTCAAAGCACATGAGCTGATCGCAAAACAGACGGATCATCCGCTGCATGTGGGAATCACAGAGGCGGGAACACTGATCAGCGGGAATATCAAATCCGCAATCGGTCTGGGACTGATTTTAAACCAGGGAATCGGGGATACCATCCGTGTTTCTCTGACCGGGGACCCGTTGGAAGAGATTAAATCCGCAAAACTGATTCTTCGTACCCTCGGACTTCGCAAAGGGGGCGTGGAAGTGGTTTCCTGTCCGACCTGCGGAAGAACCCGCATTGATCTGATCGGGCTTGCCAATCAAGTAGAAACGATGGTTTCGGAATTTCCGCTTGATATCAAAGTGGCGGTAATGGGATGTGTGGTAAACGGACCGGGAGAGGCAAAGGAAGCCGATATCGGGATTGCCGGAGGTGTCGGCGAGGGTCTGATTATCAAACATGGAGAAATTTACAAAAAGGTACCGGAAGCAGAACTTCTGCCGGCACTGCGTTATGAATTGGAACATTGGAGTGAAGACTGATGTCAAAAGCATTTCGTGAAGCCTTTCCGACACTGAAACTGGAGGAAGAACTCGAAGGGCTGTTAGATACAACTGAAGTGACAAAAATAAGTGCGAATCATGAACATACTCATATTCGCATTTATTTGCGTGCAAAAAGACTTATTTTCAAAAAAAACATATGGAAACTTGAAAAAGCGATTACCGAACAGATTTTTCAGAACCGGGCCATACAGGTAAAGATCATAGAGTCTTATGAGCTTTCCGAACAGTATACCCCGAAGTCTCTGATAGAGGTGTATAAAGACAGTATTTTAGATGAACTGAATGCCTACAGTGTGCTCGAATACAATCTGTTGCGGACGGCGGACATGGAATTTCCGGAAGAGGACCGTCTGATTCTGACGATGGATGAGACTATTATTGCCAAAACCCGTACGGATGAGATTATCGAATTTTTAGAGAAAGTGATCTGTGAGCGCTGTGGAATGAATCTGAAAATATTTCCACAATACCGGAAACCGCAAGAGAGCAAATACCGGAAAAATTCCGAAGAACAGATCCGGCAGGAAGTGGCAGGAATTGTTGCGCGGACGAAGCTTGTTATGGAAGGAAAATCCCAGAAAACGGAAGAAAAAGAGAAAACTGTCGAAACAGAAGAAAAAACAAAGACAATTGCAAAAACGGCAGGAAATCGTGCAGACACTTCAAAAAATGGTACAAATTATGCAAAACCAAAGCAGAAGTTTGAAAAGCGGGGAGAGTTCCGCCGGAAATTCGAGTCGGATAACGGCAAAAAATCCATGAATCCGGATGTAATATACGGAAGAGACTTCGAAGAAGAGAGCATGGAGATTGAGAAGATTGACGGACCGATCGGAGAGGTTGTGATCCGCGGAAAGATTCTGTCGGTAGATACCCGTGAGATCCGCAATGAAAAGACCATCATTATTTTTTCCGTGACGGATTTTACCGATACGATTGTTCTTAAAATTTTTGCGAGAAATGATGATGTACCGGAGCTGTTAAAAGAAATCAGCGGGGGAAAGTTTGTGCGTGTCAAAGGTGTTGCAACCATTGATAAATTCGACAGTGAACTTACCATCGGTTCTATCGTCGGAATCAAGAAATGCGCCGATTTTACAACGGTCCGTATGGATACTAGCGTAGAAAAACGCATAGAGCTGCACTGCCATACCAAAATGAGTGATATGGATGGTGTTTCAGATGTCAAGGATATTGTAAAGCGTGCCATGAAATGGGGGCATAAGGCGATTGCCATTACCGATCACGGGGATGTGCAGGCGTTCCCGGATGCCAATCATACCGTACCGTCCGATTCGGATTTTAAAGTCATTTACGGCGTGGAGGCATATCTGGTCGATGATTTAAAGGGGATGGTGACGGACAGCCAGAACCAGGATCTGGATGCAGATTATGTGGTATTCGATTTGGAGACAACCGGATTTAGTCCGGAGACCAACCGCATTATAGAGATCGGGGCGGTGAAGGTGCAGAACGGAAAGATCGTGGACAAATTCTCAACGTTTGTCAATCCACAAGTGCCGATTCCGTTTCGGATTGAGCAGCTGACGTCGATCAATGATTCCATGGTGATTGATGCACCTGTCATTGCAGACATTCTTCCGGAATTTATGAAATTCTGCGAGGGATGTGTTATGGTTGCCCATAATGCCGATTTCGATATGAGTTTTATCAAGAAAAACTGCCAAAGGCTGGATATTCCATGCAAGCCGACGATTGTGGATACGGTTGCCCTGGCGCGTGTCCTGCTTCCGAATCTGAACCGTTTTAAGCTGGATACGGTTGCAAAAGCGCTGGGCGTATCCCTGGAAAATCACCATCGTGCAGTGGATGATGCCGGATGTACGGCAGAGATTTTTGTGAAGTTTATTGAGATGCTCCGGGATCGCGGTATGTCTACCCTGGACGAAGTGAATGCAATGGGAACCTCATCGGTGCAGAATGTACAAAAGATGCCGACTTATCATGCGATCATTCTTGCCACCTGCGATCAGGGGCGGACAAACCTGTATAAGCTGATTTCGCTGGCGCATATCAAATATTATCACCGGCGTCCGAGGATTCCGAAGAGTGAATTTATCAGGTACCGGGATGGACTTCTGATCGGGTCTGCCTGCGAAGCGGGAGAGTTGTACCGGGCAATTTTAAATGGCCGTCCGGAGGAAGAAATTTCTAGACTGGTAAACTTTTATGATTATCTGGAAATCCAGCCGCTCGGAAACAATGCATTCCTTGTAAGAGATGAAGATTCTCCGGTTGCGTCCAATGACGATCTGATTGAGATCAATAAAAAGATTGTCCGGCTCGGTGAACAGTTCCATAAGCCGGTGGTGGCAACCTGTGATGTGCATTTTTTAGATCCAGAGGATGAAATTTACCGGAGAATTATCATGGCAGGGCAGGGATTTAAAGATGCGGATGAGCAGGCTCCCCTTTTTCTGCGGACGACGGAAGAGATGCTGAAAGAATTTGCTTATCTTGGAAGTGAAAAAGCAGAAGAGGTTGTTATTACAAACACAAACCGGATTGCGGATATGTGCGAAAAAATTTCTCCTGTTCGTCCGGATAAGTGTCCGCCGGTCATAGAAAATTCGGACCAGATGCTGCGTGACATCTGTTACAACAAAGCACATAAAATGTATGGAGATCCACTGCCGGAAATTGTGCAGGAACGTTTAGACCGGGAATTAAATTCCATTATCAGCAATGGGTATGCTGTGATGTATATCATTGCGCAGAAGCTGGTTTGGAAATCCAACGAAGACGGCTACCTGGTCGGATCGCGTGGATCGGTCGGAAGTTCTTTCGTTGCGACAATGTCCGGTATTACGGAGGTGAACCCGCTGCATGCGCATTATCTGTGCAAACATTGCCAGTACAGCGATTTTGATTCGGATCTGGTAAAATCTTTTTCCGGCCGAAGCGGATGTGATATGCCGGATAAGCTCTGTCCGCGCTGCGGAAAACCGCTTTCCAAAGAAGGGTTTGATATTCCGTTTGAGACGTTCCTGGGGTTTAAGGGAAATAAAGAGCCGGATATCGACCTGAACTTTTCCGGAGAGTACCAGAGTAAGGCACATAAATACACCGAAGTTATCTTCGGGGAGGGACAGACCTTTAAGGCAGGAACGATCGGTACGCTGGCGGATAAGACGGCATTCGGTTATGTCAAAAATTATTATGAAGAGCGCGGCGTACATAAGAGAAACTGTGAAATTGACCGGATCGTACTTGGATGTGTCGGGGTGCGTCGTACTACGGGACAGCATCCGGGTGGTATCGTTGTTCTTCCGATGGGGGAACAGATTTATACATTTACCCCGGTTCAGCATCCGGCAAATGATATGACGGTCGATATTACGACCACACATTTTGATTATCACTCGATTGACCATAATCTTTTAAAACTTGACATTCTCGGACACGATGATCCTACCATGATCCGTATGCTGCAGGATCTGACGGGCGTAGATCCGACGCAGATCCCGCTGGATGATAAGGCTGTCATGTCGCTGTTTCAGGATACTTCCGCACTTGGCATCACGCCGGACGATCTGGTGAATTGCCAGCTGGGGGCATTGGGTATCCCGGAGTTTGGTACAGACTTTGCCATGGGCATGTTAATTGATACACAGCCAAAAGAATTTTCGGATCTGGTGCGTATTGCAGGGCTGTCCCATGGTACGGACGTATGGCTTGGCAATGCACAGACATTGATTCAGGAAAAGAAGGCAACGATTTCTACCGCCATCTGTACAAGGGATGATATCATGATCTATCTGATTGGCATGGGACTGGATTCCGAGGAATCGTTTAAGATTATGGAGAATGTCCGGAAGGGAATTGTGGCAAAAGGAAAATGCGACAAATGGCCGGAATGGAAGCAGGATATGATCGATCACAATGTACCGGACTGGTATATCTGGTCCTGTGAGAAGATTAAGTACATGTTCCCGAAAGCCCATGCAGCCGCGTATGTTATGATGGCATGGCGCATTGCCTACTGTAAAGTGTTTTATCCGCTGGCTTACTATGCAGCATATTTTTCTATCCGTGCGACCGCTTTCAGTTATGAGCTGATGTGTCAGGGAAAAGAAAAACTGGAAGGATATATGCATGAGTACGAAAAGCGCAAGGACGAGCTCTCCAAAAAAGAGCAGGATACCTACAAAGATATGCGTCTGGTACAGGAAATGTATGCCAGAGGATTTGAATTTCTTCCGCTGGATATCTATAAGTCAAAGCCGCATCATTTTCAGATTGTGGATGGAAAACTGCTGCCGGCGCTCAATACGATTGACGGACTTGGCGATAATGCGGCAGTTGCGATTGCAGAAGCGGCAAAAGACGGAATTTTTCTTTCCAAGGATGATTTCAGGGAACGGACAAAAGTATCAAAGACAACCATAGAACTGATGAGTGATCTGGGATTGTTTGGCGATATGCCGGAATCCAATCAGCTTTCCCTGTTTGATTTTGGCGCGTAATGTTATGGAAGTTTTGAAAAACAAAAGAGGAGGAACCGCATTTTTGGGTTCCTCCTCTTTTACAGTCTTATAAATTTATTTTTTGATAACGCCGGGATGGAAAGCGGTGAGTGTTCCCGGATGATCGGTCGGTGTACAGAACACTTCTTTTGTCTTAAAATCGGTAAAATAGATGTAACTGGAAGTGACGTTGATATTGGAGTAATTGCCCTGTGCCAGTTCCTGATATCCACTGCCGTCATTTTTGATCATACAAAGGGCCGGATTGTCTTCGGAATAGCGCTGATAAAAAATACTGCTTCCGTATACATTGTAGAGATCCAGACTGTCCTTGGTAAGTGTAACCGGATGACCGGATTTCATATTGGTATGTACCAGGGCGTTGTTCTGATCCACATCCATATAATAGACATTGTCATCACTGGTTACAATCGGTTTGAAAGAATTACATTCATAGACTTTGCTTAAACTGTCACTGGCGGTATCCAGCTGATAGATGGCACCGTCACTTTCGGTTCCGCTGGTATAAATATACTGACCCAGCGTGCTGCATGTAAAAATGTAAGGCGAATATACTTTTTTGCGTCCTTCGCCATCGATTCCGATCTTGTAAAGCGTTGTAGCATCCTTGTCATCATAGTGCAGATAATAAATGTAGTTTCCGACAAGCGAGGCATACAGGCAGGGATCTTTGTCTAAAATTTTAGTGTTTTCTCCATTCTGGTCAATTCTGCACAGACTGTTTCTTGCGTAGGAGAAGAAATCAAATCCGGTTCCATTATTTTCATTATTGCGTACATAGTATACATAATGGTCATCGGCGTTGATATACATGACACGGTCATAACTGAGTTTTTTCAGATGATTGCCGTTTGTATCCATGGAATACAGCCGGTAATCGTCATCCGGATTGGCAAAATAAACGGTTCCGTTTTTCTCACAAAACAAGCCGGCATTGTAAAGGTTTCCGGCAGTATTTCCGTTGACATAGCTTGTGTTGTATTTGATCTTACTTTTCTGATGGCTGTAAAATCCCAGTCCTGCAAATACTACGACCAGAACAGCAATTATAATTATGGGCAAACGTTTTTTCATAATATCGAGTCCTCCTTGGTAAGTTGTATCTTGCCTTTTATACCTTTGTGTTATAAAATTTTATCATAAATCATGAAGGAGCGCTATATGAAAGATTTACTAGATATCCGAAAAGATATTGATAAAATTGACGAACAGATCGTAAAACTCTATGAGGAACGGATGAAACTGACCTCGGATGTGGCTGAATACAAAATAAATACCGGGAAGCAGATTTTTGACAAGGAGAGAGAGGAATCCAAGCTGGCAACGCTGCAGAAAAAAGCGGAAAGTGATTTTACCAGACACGGAATCCGTGAACTTTTTGAGCAGATCATGGCGATGAGCCGTAAGAAACAGTATAAACTGCTGACGGAGCATGGAATTATGCCTCCGCAGGAGTTTGAGCTGATTCACACGCTGGATTATTCCAATGCAAGGATTGTTTTTCAGGGACTCGAAGGTGCCTACAGCCAGCTTGCCATGGAACAGTTTTTTGGAGAAAACTGCAATAATTTCCATGTGGAGAGCTGGAAAGATGCCATGGAGGCCATTAAGAACGGGGAAGCGGATTATGCGGTACTCCCGATCGAGAATTCTTCGGCAGGAATTGTCTCGGAAAATTATGATCTTCTGGTGGAATATGATAATTATATTGTCGGGGAGCAGATCATCCGTATTGATCATGCACTTTTAGGACTGGAAGATGCGGATGAGAGAGATATCCGTACCGTGTATTCGCACAAACAGTCACTGATGCAGTGCAGTGAATTTCTGGACAGTCATGCGGACTGGGAAAAATTCAGTGTCAGCAATAATGCCGTTGCAGCCAAGAAGGTCAAAGAGGATGGGGAGATTTCCCAGGCGGCGATTGCCAGTGCAAAAAATGCCCAGATTTATGGGTTGAAAGTATTACGCAATTCCATTCAGAATAATAAAAATAATTCGACCCGGTTTATTGTTGTGACAGGGAAAAAAGTATATACCGATCAGGCAGACCGGATCAGCATCTGTTTTGAGATCAATCACGAAAGCGGTGCTTTATATCATGCACTGTCGCATTTTATTTATAATGGACTGAATATGACAAATATCCAGTCACGTCCGTTACAGAATAAAAACTGGGAATATCGTTTCTTTGTTGATTTTGAGGGAAGATTTGAGGATCATGCAGTGCAGAATGCGCTGCGCGGACTTCGGGACGAAACAATTGCATTCCGGATTCTTGGTACGTATTAGTCAGAATTGGTGAAAGAAGGTGGGCGTATGGCAATTCACACATTTGCAGCAATTTATATTGGCACATATGATGTGAGCCTGAAGGTATTTGAGTTTACAAACAGAAAAAAGTTTCATGAGGTGGATCACATCCGGTCCCGGCAGGAACTGGGAAAAGGCACTTATGGCACAGGGACAATCGGATATGAGCAGGTGGAAGAACTCTGTGAAACACTGGCGCAGTTTAAAGAGATTATGGAAAGCTACAAGGTAGACAGTTATGAAGTCTGTGCAGCAGCCGCACTCCGGGATACCACAAATGAGATATTTGTCCTTGACCAGATTTATCTTAGAACCGGATTCCGGGTAAAGGTGTTAAGCAACTCGGAACACCGTTTTATCAGTTATAAAGCGGTGGCTGGCAGTCCGGTGTTTGAGGAGATGATAAAGACGAGTGCAGCAGTCGTGGATGTCGGCGGGGCGAGTGTGCAGATCACATTATTCCGTGACGGGAAAATGATCACGACACAACACATGGAAACAGGCATTATGCGCCTGCGGAATCTGCTTGGAGACCGCGGATACTCCCTGAAAATGTATGAAAACCAGATTGAGGAATATGTCAATAAAAAACTCGAGGGATTTCGCTCCATGTACATGAATACGCCGGTGGATTATCTGATCCTGATCAGTGACTATGCCGGCGGCCTGGTCAAAAAAATTGAGGAAAAAGGCGGAAAAAGCCGGCAGGTAAAGCTGGATAAATTCTCTAAATTTATCGATAAACTGCTCAAAAAAACGCTGGAGGAGATCACAGCGGAATTAAATCTTTCAGATGAGAGGGAACCGCTGATCATTCCGGCACTTGTGCTGTATAAGATGATGGCACAGAATGTGAATCCAAAAGAGGTATGGGTGCCGGGAGCAAACATTCAGGATGGTATGGCATTTGATTATGCACAGCACAATAAACTGCTGGCATCGACACATGATTTTGATGCGGATGTCATTTCGGCGGCCACATTTTTATCGGAGCATTACCACAGTTTTTCTCCACACATTCAGACACTTTCCAAGCTATCCATTAAGATTTTTGATGCGATGAAACAGGAACACGGACTTGGAAAGCGAGCGCGTCTGCTGCTTCAGGTGGCTACAATCCTGCATGACTGTGGAAAGTATGTCAGCTTTGCGGAAGCATCGGAGAGCACGTATCATATTATCATGTCTTCGGAGATTATCGGACTGACCCATCAGGAGCGGGAGATTGTTGCACAGATCGTGCGCTACAATACTCTTCCGCTGGATCCGTATGAGGAAGTCGCCGATGTGCTGAGTCAGGAAGAATATCTTTGCGTGGCAAAACTTTCGGCAATTCTTCGTGTGGCAAATGCATTGGATCAGAGCCACAAACAGAAATTTAAAAATATCCGGATCGCGGTAAGGGAGAGAAAACTCGTGATTACGGTCGAGGCATTTGAGGATATTGCGCTGGAACAGGCATTGTTTGACGCAAAGACCTCTTATTTTGAAAATGTATACAGCATGAAACCTGTTTTAAAAGAGAAGCGTATTTATAACTATTAGATCGGAGGGCTTTTATGGACACAAAAATAGATTTTAAAGATCCGGCATATTATGAAAACCGTGAACTCAGCTGGATTAAGTTTGACCAGCGTGTATTAAGTGAAGCAAGGGATAAATCCATTCCGCTTTTGGAGCGGTTGAAATTTGTCAGTATTACCTCTTCCAATCTGGATGAATTTTTCATGGTAAGGGTGGCATCCTTAAAGGATATGGTACATGCAAAATATAAAAAGCGTGATATCGCCGGAATGACCGCAACGGAGCAGCTTTCCGCCATCAATAAACAGGCAAGGGAGCTGGTCAATATCCAGTACAGTACATTCAGCCGTTCCCTGATGCCGCTTCTGCACAAAGAAGGGATTTATCTTCTGGATGCGCATGAAGATCTGAGTGAGGAACAGGCGCGTTTTGTGGATCGCTATTTTATGGAAAATGTATATCCGGTACTTACTCCGATGGCTGTGGATGCATCGCGTCCGTTCCCGCTGATCCGCAATAAAACACTGAATATTGCAGCACTTCTGACCGGAAAGAAAACGGAGGATGAGACCGTGTTTGCGACCGTGCAGGTGCCAAGTGTTCTGCCGCGTCTGGTACAGATTCCAAGCGAAGGGGAGACAAAATCGTTTATTCTCCTCGAGCAGATCATAGAACGCAACATCGGCATATTGTTTTCCAATTACAAGGTATTGTGTGCATATCCGTACCGGATCATGCGAAACGCAGATCTGACGATTGATGAGGATGAGGCATCAGATTTGCTGAAAGAGATTGAAAACAAATTAAAGATGCGTCAGTGGGGAGAAGTTATCCGTCTGGAAATTGAAGAGAAGGTAGACAAAAAGCTTCTGAAATTTTTAAAGACCGAGCTGAAAGTATCGGATGAGGATATTTTTCAGATTGCAGGACCGATTGATCTGACTTTTTTAATGAAAATGTATGGGATTGACGGATATGACCATCTCCGCTATAAACCGTATACGCCGCAGCAGGTGCCGGAAATTACACCGGGAAGTGACATTTTTGCCGCAATCCGCAAAGGGGATATTTTTCTGCATCATCCATACGAAACCTTTGATCCGGTTGTGGATTTCATCCGGCAGGCATCCAAAGATCCGGATGTCCTGGCGATTAAACAGACACTGTATCGAGTCAGCGGAAATTCCCCGATTATCAGCAGTCTGGCACAGGCAGCGGAAAACGGCAAGCAGGTGTCGGTTCTGGTTGAGCTGAAAGCCCGTTTCGATGAGGAGCACAACATTGTATGGGCGAAAAAACTGGAACAGGCAGGCTGTCATGTGATCTATGGTCTCGTTGGTCTTAAAACACACAGCAAGATCGCACTGGTGGTCCGCCGGGAGGAGGATGGAATCCGCCGCTATGTTCATCTGGGAACCGGAAACTACAACGATTCCACTGCAAAACTTTACACAGACTGCGGAATCATGACCTGCAATCCGATGATCGGAGAGGATGCGACTGCGGTCTTCAACATGCTCTCCGGATATTCCGAGCCGTTAAACTGGAACATGCTTTCGGTTGCCCCGCTGTGGCTCAGAACGAAATTCCTGCATCTGATCAACCGGGAGACGAAGCATGCAAAAGACGGAAAGCCGGCATCGATCATCGCAAAGATGAATTCCCTCTGTGACAAGGAGATCATCGCCGCGCTGTATGAGGCGTCCTGCGCAGGGGTGAAG
>ENA-OURV01002116-OURV01002116.1-human-gut-metagenome-genome-assembly--contig:-NODE-2116-length-14425-cov-4.164788_pt1 | contig 14425 bp, 14 predicted proteins | sample MGYA00242141_ERZ509072 | MGnify/ENA primary metagenome ERZ509072 (study PRJEB26280, sample SAMEA2338763) | human gut metagenome | biome: human gut; feature: human-associated habitat; material: faeces... | reverse complement strand
ATGGGGCTGGCTTTAACGCTTGCCGCCCTCAGTTAAAGGAAAAATGTACAGGCATCTTTTTGAAAGCCAAAAAAACAACAGAAAAAAACCCGCCCTGCATTTTGTCGGGCGCGATATAACCTACGGTCAGCTTTTCAACGAAGTGGAGGCGCTGTGCTGCGCGTTCAGAAAATACGGCTGCAAAAAGGGCGACATCGTGACCATCGCGTTGCCCAACATTCCTTCCGCGGTGACTTTGTTTTATGCAGTGAACAAGCTGGGCATGACCGCAAATCTCGTCCACCCGCTTCTGCCTGCGGAGCAGATTATACGTTACGCTACGGAAACAAAGAGCAAATTTCTTTTCGTGTTCGACAAGCTGGCGGACGGATACATTTCCAAACTGCTGGATTGTCCCGTGCCCATTAGGATTTGTCAGGCACAGGATTACATCACGTCGTTTGAAAGAGTGTTTTACAATCTCTTTACCTGGCGGGACAGAAGAAATTTGAGAAAAAACCGCACCGATTATCTCAAATTCAAATATTTCCGACACGAGGGCGCGCGGCTGTCAAAGTACATGATAAACAGATTCGCGGGCGGGGACGACGATGTAGCCGCTATTATGCACAGCGGCGGCACAAGCGCGGAGCCGAAAAGCATAATGCTTACCAACGCCAATTTCAACTCGGTCGCCGTCAACACCAAACGCGCAATCGTGGGAGAAAAGGCGCGGGAGAAAGACGCTATGGCTATGGTGCTGCCCATGTTTCACGCATTCGGGCTGGGCGTGTGCGTGCACACCGTGCTTAGCGGGGGCGTCAAAAGCACGCTTATTCCGCGTTACGCACCGGAAAGAATCGTGCACTATCTCAAACAGGGGCACATTACCATGATTTCGGGCGTCCCTACCATGTACCGCGGGCTTGTGGACAAAAAGGAATTCAATTGCCGCAGTCTCAAAAATCTGCGATTCGCTTTCTGCGGCGGCGATATGCTGACCGACGAGCTGAAAAGGGATTTCGATTCCGTCATGGCAAAGAGGGGAAGCAGCTGTGTTTTGGACAACGGGTTCGGACTAACTGAGGTTACGGGCGTGTTTTCCGTCAACAAAGCGGGCGCCCGCAGAGAAGGCTCCTGCGGCAAGCCCATAGGAGAGGATTATCTCATAGAAGCCTTCGACGACGACGGCAACATGCTTGAAAGGGGCGGCAGCGGCGAGCTGTGCATAAGTTCTCCCACGGTCATGAAGGGGTATCTTAACGATACGGAGGCTACGGAAAAAACTTTTCTTGATTACGACGGCAAAAGATGGCTGAAAACGGGAGATTTGGGTTTTGTCGATAAGGACGGATTTATTTTTATTCAGCAAAGACTCAAACGCATAATCAAGGTTTCGGGCGTGCCCGTGTTTCCCGCCGAGATTGAACGGCTTGTCAATACGCTAAAAGACGTGGACGAGTGCTGTGCCGTAGGAATAGAGCACAAGCTCAAAGGCAAAGTAATCAAGCTGTACGTAAAGTCGTCCGCCGAGCCGACAAAGCTTAAAAAGACGGTCAAGGAGTTTTGCCGTCAGAAGCTTGACAAATGGTCCTGCCCGAAAGCCGTAGAGGTGCTGCCGGAGCTGCCCAAAACTCTTATGGCAAAGACAGATTATCGCCTGTTGGAGCGCAACGGCATGAAAAAATTCGTGCAGGAAGAAACGGACAATGATGTAAAAACGAAAAAATAATGTAAAATTTTTTCAATAAAGCGTTTACTTTCATTAAAATTTGTTGTATACTGCAAATACAGCGGCGGAACGTCGTCGCGGCGGATAAATGCTTTTTTGTCTTTGGGTGTTCTTAAAAACATAAATGTGGTATCCGAAAATATTTAAAGGAGGTCCATGTTTATGCAAGATATAGAACTCAAATGCAGAGACTGCGGCGAAACGTTTACTTTTACTGCCGGAGAGCAGGAGTTTTATCAGCAGAAAGGCTTTACAAATCAACCCACAAGATGTCCCGAATGCCGCAAAGCCAGAAAAGCTCAAAGAAACAATTTCAATTCAGACAGTCATTGAAAAAAAGCGTCCCTTTCGGGACGCTTTTAAAATTACTTTTATTCCACGACTACGATAATTTCGGTGGAAATATTGGCGTACAGCCTGACTGAAAGGGGATACTCTCCCGTTTCCTTTATCGGAGCTTTCAGCTCGATGTCCTTTTTGTCGATTTTTTCGCCCGCCGAAAGCAACGCTTCCGCAATTTCCTTTGCGGTTATGCTGCCGAAAATCTTGCCCTGCTCGCCGTGTCTTGCCTTCAAAACTATTTTTCTACCTTTGAGCTGCGCGGCTTTTTCAATCGCGGCAAGACGCTCCTGCTCCTTGTGGTAAGCAAGGGTTTTGTTTTTGATTTCCACGCTGTTTATTACGTCCGCGGTGGCGGGGCTTGCAAGATTTTTCTTAAAAAGAAAATTCTGCGCGTAACCGTCGCTTACGTTTATTATTTCGCCTTTTTTGCCCTGTCCCTTGACGTCTTCAAGCAAATAAACCTTCATGCCGCTTGTCTCCTTTTATTTTTCTCAAATTATTTTAACTCAAACCGAATAAAAAGTAAAGCGTTGACCAACACTAAAAGAGGTAAAAGAAAGGAGGATTTTGATTATGAACGATCAAAAAATCAAGTGCAAGGTCAAGGCTTGCAAGTACAATTCTCAAGGCTGCAACTGCGATTTGGAATCAATCACCGTTGTACCCGAAAGCGATTGCCCTACGGCTCATTTCTGCGGCGATTACTGCAAAAAAGAGAATTACTGAAATTTTACCTGAAAGGGCGGAGATACTCCGCCCTTTTTACTTGACAAAAAGCTTGCGCGGCTTTAAGATAGAGTTACAAAAAACCAATACAAAAGTTGAGGTGTGACAATGATAAATATGACGCACGGCACGGTCAAGATTTTCGCGGGAAACGGATGTCCCGACCTTGCCAAAGCTATTGCCGACAGGCTGGAATTGCCCTTGGGACAGCTTGAAGCCACTCGCTTTTCCGACGGAGAAATTTGCGTAAACATCAAGGAAACGGTGCGCGGCTGCGACGTTTTCGTGGTTCAGTCCACAAGCACTCCCGTAAACGACAATCTTATGGAGCTGCTCGTTATGATTGACGCTTTCAAACGCGCGTCCTGCAACAAGCTGACGGTGGTTATGCCTTATTTCGGCTATGCGAGACAGGACAGGAAAGCGCGCGCGAGAGACCCGATAACCGCCAAGCTGGTCGCCAACCTTCTTGAAAAGGCGGGAGCCGACAGAGTGCTCACAATGGATTTGCACAGCACTCAGCTTCAAGGCTTTTTCGATATACCAGTCGACAACCTGCTGGGGATGCCCGTTCTTGCGAAATATTTTCTTAAAAACGGCTTCAAAAACGACGATTTGGTGATTGTATCTCCCGATGTGGGCAGCGTGACGCGCAGCCGTTCCATGGCGGCGAAATTCAACGCTCCTTTGGCAATCATCGACAAGCGTCGTCCCAAAGCCAACGTCATGGAGGTCATGAACATCATCGGCGACGTAAAGGACAAGGTGTGCCTTATGCTTGACGACATGATAGACACGGCGGGCACAATCACGCAGGGGGCAAAGGCTCTTTCGGACGCGGGCGCAAGAGAGGTTTACGCCTGCTGTTCCCACGGAGTTTTCAGCGGTCCGGCAATGCAGCGCATACAGGACAGCCCCTTGAAAAAGGTGGTCATACTCAACACTATTCAGCAGCCTCAGGACAAGCTCATCGACAAAATCGAAGAGGTTTCCGTTGCGGAAATTTTTGCCGAGGCAATCGAAAGGATTTATTCCTACATATCCGTTTCTACTTTGTTTGAATGATTTCAGGCTTTTTGCGGCGCCCCTCAAAAGAGGGGCGTTTTTTTGTTTTTCCGAAATTTTAACCTTGTCAAAAATGTAATTTAAGTAGCCGCCTGTTCATAAAATTCATTATGAACAAAAAAAATATCGCAAAGAGGGCAGCAGTAATTTTGCTGTGCGCGTTTATGCTTGCCGCGCCCTTTGTCGTGCTCGGCAACCTGCCGCGCTCCGACCTGTTTGTAGCCGGCGCAAGATTCGAGGGCATACTGGAATTGTGGCATATCGAAAGCTTCGAGGGAGGAGTTGGCAGCAGAGCGGGATGGCTTAAAAAACGCAGCACGGCTTTTGAAAAACAGAACAAGGGCTGCCTTGTCAACGTCACCGTCCTGACTCCGGAGCAGGCGCAGGAAAAGCTTAACAACGGGGAGAGATTCGATTTGGCGAGTTTTTCCGCAGGAGCGGGCTTTGAGCTGCTGCCTTATCTGTCTCCGTACGGCGGAGACGTCTCCTGCGTGCGCGGAGATTATCTGAGGGGCGGTCAACTCAACGGCAAGGTTTACGCGCTGCCGTATATGGCGGGAGGATACGTGTTGGCGGCTATGAGCAAAAATCTTGCGGGTTTTGAAAACAAAAATCTTGCGGAAAATATATTCGGCATGGGATTTGAAAAAAAGGTGGGGAAAAAGACGGTAAGCCTCGCTTCCGTAGCCTGCGGCTACGGCGGCTTCAATCAGCCCTGCATGGCGCTTGCGCTCAACACAACTCAGAGCAGGCGGAACGACCTGCTTGACGAGGGCTTGACGCAGTACGAGGCTTACGAAAAATTTCTTACCGGCAACAACCACACCGTACTTCTGGGCACGCAGCGCGACATTTACAGACTGACGAACAGAATAGAGCAAGGGCGGCTGGGAGAATGCGTTTTTGAGCCTCTCGGCGGTTTTACCGACCTCGTTCAGTATATCGCCGTGGGCGACACCGAAGCGAAAAAAGCCGTGTTCGCCGAAAAATTCGCCTGTTTTCTGACGCAGGAGCAGTCGCAGCAAAAGTTGACGGAGGTGAGAATGTTTACCGTCAACGCGCAGAGCATATATTCGGACGGAGCCATGTCTGCGTTGGAGCAGGCGCTTTCTTCCGTCAGGACGATAAACGCCTTCACCGACCCGTCCATTCTGTCCGCTCTGCGTTCCGAAACGCTCAAATCGCTTGAAACGGGGGAGAAAAAAAACCTTGAAAGGTATCTGTGCTGAATTTGTCAATAAATTTCACTTTAAAAATTACCGACCTCAATCGTTTGTAAATCTATCGGTTTTGGTGTAAAATAAGGAGAACCTTAAATGCGCGAATTTTTCCTGAATTCGGGAATTTATTTTGAAGAAAACGTACCGCTCAAAAAACTCACAACCTTCGGAACGGGAGGTCCCGCGAGGTACGTTGTTCAGCCCAAGGACGAGCGCGAAATAAGCGCCGTTCTGACTTACTTGAAGCAAAACGACGTTCCTTATTTCTGTTTGGGAGGAGGCAGCAACGTGCTGGCGTCGGACGACGGTTTTTCGGGCGTGGTGATTGTTGTCGGGCGTTTTATGTCTCAGATATTTTTTGAAAACGGCTTGCTTGTTGCGCAGGCGGGAGCCAAGGCATGTCAGGTGGCGCATTTCGCCTGCATCAACGGACTTTCGGGTGCGGAGTTTCTTGCGGGAATCCCCGCGTGTATGGGCGGAGCGGCGTATATGAACGCCGGCTGCTTTGACAGGGAGATGTCCGACGTCGTTGCGGGAGTTAAGGCTGCGGACGAAAACGGAGAAAAGGAATTCGGTCACGCGAGGTGCGGCTTTGCGTACAGAAAATCTGTCTTTCAGTCAAACGGAATGATTGTCACCCGCGTTTTGTTGGCTCTCAAACCGGAAGAACCGGAAAAAATAAGGGCGGCGATGAAGGAAATTTTGGAAAAAAAGAAGCTAACCCAACCATTGGAATATCCGAGCGCGGGCAGCATATTCCGCGCCGAGGGCGGCGCGCCCGCGGGACTTTTAATCGACAGGGCGGGTTTAAAGGGGCTGCGCGCGGGAGGGGCGGAAATTTCTCTCAAGCATGCAAACTTCATTGTGAACAAGGGCGGAGCAACCGCAAAAGACATACTCGAGCTTATGGACGCGGCGGGCAGCGCGGTCAAGCGCAAGTTCGGCGTTGTGCTGAGGCCTGAAATAAAATATCTTGGAGACACCGATGATATCGGGAGATTATCATATTCATTCACGTTATAGCGGACTATGCCACGGAAAGAATACTCTAAGCGAGCTGCGCGACGCCGCGACGCGAAAGGGGCTTAAAGAAATAGGAATAGCCGACCACGGCTTGAAGCATCTCTTTTTCGGCACTGACGCCAAAAGGCTTTTGAAGGCGCGCCGAGAGGCGGACGCTTTGAATGCGGAGCAGGGCGCGCGCGTTCTGCTCGGATTGGAGGCAAATCTGATTTCGGAGGACGGCTTGATTGACTGCGGCGACCTTTCAACGTTGGATTTTGTCGCAATGGGCTATCACAAGCTGGTTGCGGCGCCCTCCGCGGAGCAGGCGAGGCGTTTTACGCTTCCCGCGCTGTTTCGCTCCGAGTCCAAAAAAGACGCGTTTACTCGGGCTTATATAAAGGCGATTAAGCGTTATCCGTTGAGCTTTGTCACACATCCGGGCAGGGACATTTGCCTGAATGTGTTAGAGATTGCAAAAGCCATGTCCGACTACGGAGTTCTGTTCGAGTTAAACGGCAAAAGGGTGGACGTGTCGGACGGGGAGCTGTGCGACGTCGTTGCAAAAACCGAGGTGAAATTTATCGTCAACAGCGACGCGCACCGCGCCGAAAAGGTAGGCGAGGTTTCCGTCCCGCTGGAAACGGCGGAGAGAGTAGGCTTGCCCTTGGAGCGCATCGTGAATCTGGACAAGCCCGCAATTTTAAGAAAACCGTTTGAAGAGGAGACAAAAGAGTGACTTTTTCTCAGAACGTAAAGGAAGAAATCCTCGGCAGGCTTTCAGATTCTTTGCCGTGCTGCCGTCTTGCCTGTCTTTCGGCGCTGCTGCGCGGGGCGGGCAGCCTTGAAATCAGGTCGGGCAGTCTGGGCTGTTCGCTTACGTCGGAAAACAAAAGACTGCTTGAATTTGCCGGAGAAATCGTATATTCGCTTTACGGACTCAAAACCGAAATAAGGCGCGAGGAAACTAAAATCAAGTGCGGAAACTGCGGGTATGCCCTTATGAGCATTAACAATCCTGTGGGAAAGCAATATCTCCGCTGCACAAAGCGGCTGGACAATAAAAGCTGTGCCGGGTGCGGGAAAATCATCACTTCGGAGCTGGAAACGGTTGTTTATCAGCAGATGATAAAGAAACTGGCAAGCTACAAGACGCTGACAGGCAGAAAGAAAGCGGCAAAGGCAAACCCGAAAATTGCCGCCCTGCAAGTGGATCTTGCCCATGTGGACAGCGAGATTGAAAAGCTGGTGGACAGTCTGACGGGTGCAAACAATGTCCTGCTCTCCTATGTGAATGTGAAGATAGCAGAACTGGACGGGCGCAAGCAGGACCTTCTGGCGAGGATAGCGGAACTAACGGTGGAAGCCATTAGCCCGGAACAGGTCAGCCAGATTTCCGGCTACCTCGACACTTGGGAGAATGTATCCTTTGACGACAAGCGGCGGGTGGTGGATTTGATGATTACCACCATAGCCGCCACAAGCGACAGCTTGAATATCACATGGAAAATCTGACGGGTGGAACCCCTCCCGTCAGATACCTACCCTGTGTAGTCCCTTGTAAACTGTACTTTACTTCGGGCACAATAACTGAGATGCCTTCAAAGCCAAGCTTTGGAGGCAATACAATTTTAAGAATATCAGCATAGCCTTCAAAAAGCTTTTTCGCATTTTCATTGGCAACGACAGACTGATTTCCATATCCAAAAATTGCTAATGAAGCGATTGTTTCTTTGATAAGTGCAGTAGCGGATAGCTTGTCTGAATCGCGATATGTATCAAAGACGAATTTTCTATTAAAATCGTCATATTTCTTAAAAATTTGCTCACGAGTAGCAACTGAAGTTGGAATTGTTTTAACTGCTCTGTAAGGAAAACTTGGGCGGTGTGAACTTATGTAAACGCCTTTTTCTTTTTTGCCGCCTTTGGTAGTAATACTATACGTACCGCTGGATACGTTTTGCGGAAGAATCAAATCTGCGATGGTACCATCAGAAAACTCTAATTCTCCTAATTTGTTTTCTACGGCATTCGGAGTATTAGATGCTTTGATAAAAAATCTTTTCCCTATATTTTTCAAGCTATTAAAATACTTTGATATACCTGCTTTATCTTTTTCATAGGAACTTACAAATTGTGGGTCCCAACCTGTACTTTGAGATAGCAGATTAAGGATGGTGGTTTTTCCAGCACCATTTGCTCCAGTCAGTACAGTTAGGTGTGGATGAAAAGATATATCAACATTTGAAAACTGCCGCCAATCACTTATTTTCAGTCGTTTAAACATAAGATAATCCTTTCTTAATTGAAATGAGATTTAGAAAAATTAAAACCGTTCTATAAATGTCCAATTGTGCTTAAATGCAACCTAATATGTATTATCATATGCAATTTCACCAACTAAAGTATACATCCTCATCGGAACAATATCAACCAGCATTCGACAAATATCGGAATAATAGAACGGCGATGATCCCGAGATCACCGCCGTTTTTGCTATTTGGATATGTATTCTGGATTCATGATGCAGATAGTCTTTGGCTGGAGCAATGCCTGCATCTTTTCTTCGAACCGTTTGGAAAACTTGTGATTGCATTCTTCTGGGGCTGGCAGACTGGCGATGATATGGCATATTATACGGAAGAGGATGGGAGAACTTATTACGCTCTTGTTGGATGTGACGCTCATTTCAATCCTTGTGGCGATGTGAAAGCATCAAAATGGAATTATCGTATTAAGTAATTACTATTTTGAATTTTAATCCAGCAAAAAGGGCTCCCAATCATCGATTACCGGACGCTCAGGCTGCCCGCAACGAAAAAAGAGGTCACATGGCTTATTGTCGGGTGGCTTGCCGCGCTCGTTGTGCTGCCGCTTTTGATGCGCTACGGCGTCATGCCGCTGTGGAGAGACAACCTGCACAGCTGCAGCCATTTCTTCCCAGATTTCTTCATCAACATTCTGTGTAGTTATGTGCGCTTGGTGCTCGTCAGCGTTTTGCTCGTGCGCACACTTGCCGTCTGGCTCGTGAAGCGGGAAGAAAAGAGAGCGGACGTCATTTTGTCAAAATAACCTCAAAATAACCCCCCTCCCCAGGCTTGCTCTCCCCTTAATTGAACAAAACCTTGTTTTTGTTCAATTCGTTCCGCCTCCCCCCGACGCCCCGCCGGGTTATTTTGACAAAGTGAACTTATCATTTTAACTCTTTTTTGTACCTCCCCCCGCTGTTCACCTTGTCATTAATGTTGCTCCGTTTCGTGCGTCATGATAAGATACGGTGCCAATTGAACCGGCAGCATCCGATGAGTTTCGTGAACTCTTCCGAATAACAGAAATTCAACCGATCCCAGCAGATGATGTAATGCTTAAGCTTCGCTTGCAGAAACCGTAAGGTCATAGTTGATCGCGGGCGGAGTCCTCTTCCAATTTTATTTAGCTGCCCCATTACTTAGGCAGACTGTGGCCGCCATAGGTTGTAATGGCGGGGTGAAGCTCACTTTGACAACGGGAACCTTTATCCGGTCTGCTCTGCTGTGCCAAAAATTGACGATTACCGCATAAAAATACTGCAATCCCCCCTTCTCTCACCTATTTTACGTCTAAAAAACGCATTTTGAGGGGCATCTACGGCAGTTCTCTTTCCAGAGTATATTACATAAGGAACTTCACTTTTACATTCAAGCCCGCCCCGCCGGTTATTTTGACAAGGTGAACTTGTCACAGAGAACGACTCAGAAATTGCGCCGCATAAACAAGGAAATAGGCCCCGGCGATAAACATATCAGCAGACTGCCTTTGGAGCGAGGCAGTCTGCTGAATAAAAACGCTTATGCAATGGTTTGTTTTTCGGCGGCGATGCGTGCGCTCTTGCCGGAGAACGCAAGCCCGTATTTAATAATTGACTTGATTCCCAACGCCTGCATCTCGGCGCTGTAGGACCGGTCATTGATTTGCTGAAGCGCAGTTTGGGCAAGCGCTTCAAGCTGTTCTTCGGAGCAGTCCTTTTCTGCTTTTATCTCAATTAAGAAACCGGGAAAATGCTTTGTCAACGGGAGCATCTGAACATCATATCGCCCATTTCCGGATTCACGGTTGGATGTGATGCGGAAACTGTTAATCATCATAGCGCACAGACCTACGATCATGCCATGATAGTACGACTCATTTGCGGCATCATAGAAGCTGATCGTCTGCATCAGATATTTTTCCAAACCTCTTTGTAAGGCATCAACATCCATTTTATAAAGAGCCTCTTGGATTTCAGTTGCAAGACTGCGCGGAATAATATTCTCAAGCTGAGAGAGGATCTCCTTGCTGTAGACGAAAGAAATCTCTTTGTTGGGCAGAGCCACTTCGCACATATAATCCTCGCCGTAAGACTGGCCGCAGCTCACAGCCTTCAAATAACCTGCCACCAGCAGGAAGCTGTAAACAGAGGACGGATCATTCTGGATCTGCGGATAAATGACACCGGTGTCAATGTGCGTAACGAAGGATTCGCCCTTCATCAACAGCTCCAGACGCTCCATAATATCCGGCGTTGCAGAAGCCAGCACCTCACGGATGATGTCATTGCTTCCGGTGGACTGCCAGAATGCTTTGGGACGGCAGTTATTATTGAAGTATCCAATGACAGACCAGGGATTAAAAATCTCGGTATTGCCGAAAAGGTAACCATCATACCACTCGCAAAGCTCCTGATATTTATCAGAAGCATGATAGTATTCCGCCATCTCATGTACTTCGCTTGAAGTGAAGCCGAAATATTCACTGTAGCGCTCGTCTAAAATTGAGTTGATCTTCAGGTTGTTCAGGCCGCTGAAGATACTTTCCTTGGCAACACGCAGAACGCCGGTCAGGAAACCATAGCTCAGATGCGGATTGTCTTTCAGACCACCGGAGAACAGGTTTCGCATGAATCCGATGATCGTGTCGTAGAAGCCGCTCACATGACCTTGCTGAATGGGAGTATCATATTCGTCAATGATGACGATAGGTGCAACGCCGTGGTGCTTATGGAGGAGCAGCGTCAATGTCCGCAGGGACATTTGATATTCCACTTCGTCAGCGGCTTCTGTTGCAAGAAGAGAATATTCCTCTTTTTCGTAATCACTAAGTGCGGAACTGGATGCCAACTCGTCGTGACGGCGGAATTCCTGTGCGATCAGCTTTTGGAGCGTCTGATAGGTTTCTTCCCAAGAGGTGTATTTAACATCCTTAAAGGACAGGAAGATCACAGGGTACTTTCTATGGTGGGCAAGATAGGCTCCTCCGCAGGACCAGATTTTCTTATCTCTGAAGTAAATGGAAGTGTCCTCGGTCGTCTTTTCGAAGAAAGTGCGGAGCATATCCATGTTCAGCGTTTTGCCAAAGCGTCTGGGGCGGGTAAATAGGGATACTTTGGGGCGCTCGTCCAGAAACTCTTTGATCATTAAGGTCTTGTCTACATAGTAGTAGTTTTTGCAGGCGTCACGGTAATCAGATACGCCAATGGGCAAAGGCTTGCGTGCAGATGATGCAACGAGCTCCACCACACTCCGATGACCACGCTTATCCATCGGCTTTTGCGTGCTGTCCGGGATAAACCACTGCCTGCCCTCCTTATACGCGCTGGAAATGCGTCCGGCTTTGCAGAGTGCATTGACCCGCCGTTCGGTAATCCCCCAGGCGGCAGCCGCTTCTTTGATCGTCATATTGGAACACCTCCATTGCAGTTCGTCAAGAACATTATAACCACTATTCCGAATAAAATCAACCGTATTGTTCCGAATAATATTAGCATTATTCGGAACAATTACTTCCCTGCAAATATTCCGCCCTTTCCGGTAGCTATTTCCTGCTTTCTGTGATATTGTTCGTTCACCAAAAAGGCGGTGGTATGCAAGAAGATAACATGACAGTCGTGCAATGGTGCGGCCAGTGGTTCACCGCCAATCGGCACAAATGGAACGGCAACACCGAGGGCGGATACCGCAATTTGATTTGCAGCCACCTCCTCCCTAACATTGGAAGCGCGGCACTCTCCGGCCTGACAGAGCAGGCAGTCACGGATTTCTACGACAACCTGCGAAGCCATGGACCCGGAGTCAGAAGCATCTGGTGCATCCACCTGCTTCTGCGGCGCTCCGCTCTCCGCCTTTATCCCCGGAGCATGACCCTTGCGCGGAATACACCGTCCTGATAGGTAAACGTGCTTGCCCCGCCGGAGCGCTCCGCGATGTGGCGGACGGATTGAAGGCCCACGCCGTCCCCCTTCCGCTTGGAGGAGCGAAAGACGCCGTCTTTTTCCTTCACCGCACCGTCGAATGGGTTTTCGACCTCGATGAGCAGCAGACGCGAGGCGTGAAGATAGGCGGTCACCGTGATCTGCCGCCGGACGGCCGCGGTGCGCAGACTGGCCTCCAGCGCGTTTTCCAGCAGGTTTGAAAGCACCAGGCACAGGTCCATCTCATCCACGGGCAGTGTTTCCGGCAGATCCAGCCGCACATGAATGGGGATCTCCTCGCGCCCGCACAGCCCGCAGTAGTAGCCGACCACGCTGTCCGCCGCGCTGTTTTCGCAAAAGCGCGTCTCCAGACTGGGGATCCGTGATACGCTCCGCGCCAGAAATCCACGCAGGCCCTCCATGTCGCCTTCTTCGACCAGCATGGAGATCTGATTGAGCTGGTGACGCAGATCGTGCCGCGCCTGCCGTGCCTCCTCGATGGCAGCTTTCAGGCTTTCGTACCGCTGCCGCTGCATGATCAGAAGCTGGTTTTCCTGCCGGAGCCTTGCGTTGCGGTTCAGGCTGACAGCCATCAGCAGGAAGATCGCATAGAAACAAAGCAGCAGCATCAGCAGCGCGATGCTGAACACGATGTAGACCTGTAAGACACGCCCGGTCTGGAGCGTTGCCTGATAGCGTGGGGTCATAACGATATTGAGCAGGATAAATATCAGGGGCAGTACCCAGAACACATACCACGTCTGCGCGAAATGGTCGTCCTCCACCATCGTGCGTACAGCGCGGGTGGATGGGTAGTACGCCGCCGCCGTGAACAGCCAGCAGGCCGCATTGTAAAAAATGCCCGCGCTCAGACAGAGCCACGGCTCCAGCCATGTAGCCCGCGCGTAGATCAGGAGCGCCGCGCTGACGGCGCGGGAGATGCTGTTGATACAGGCGAATACCGCGCATACACTCAGGGCGATAGTTCCCGATTTCCAGTGGGAAATACGCAGCGTTTTGATATAGATCAGCGCTGCCGCCAGCGCGAGGACCGCCTGCGCCGCCTCCGTGTGGCACTGAAAGCGGAGGCAGATCAGTCCGCCTCCGACACACGCCCCCGCCATCAGGGGCAGCAGCCGCGCGGCAAGTCGCCCCGGTGACTGGTTCAGATAGGATCTCACCGGAAAATACGCAAGCAGAAGGCCGGGGAACACGACCAGAAGCTCTAAGACCGGACGCAGCGCAGCTTTCATAACGTGCGCCCCCTTTCCAGCAGATATTCCATAAAGGACTGCCGCGCACTTTTTTGAAGCTCCTGACTGACAAATACGCAGCTGCCGTCCTCCATGCGGAAAGCGGCGTCCTCAAAGTCCTCCGCGTGTTCGAGATTGACGATCACGCCCCGGCCGCACACGAAAAAGCGGGGGTCCTCCTTCAGCGGCGCGGTAAACGCCTTGAAGGACTGCCGCGTGGCCAGCGTCTTTCCCGCAGTGGTGTGGACATAGATCACATGGGCGAAGTGCTCGGCGCGGATGATGTCCCGATAGCGCAGACGGATCTCTCCTCCCTCTACCCGCAGCTCCATGAATTTCTCCGGCTGGGGAACACGGGTGAGAAGCTCATCCGTCAGCGCGTCGATCTCCCCTTCGGCAAAGGGCTTGACCAGATAGTGCAGCGCCCGGACCTGAAATCCCTCCAGCGCATGATCGGTGGAGGTCGTGGTAAAAACCAGCAGACAATCCGTATCGGTTTTGCGCAGCTCTTTTGCCGCCTCCATGCCTGTCATGCCATCCATATAGATATCCAGAAACAGGATCTGGAAGGAAGATTCTGGGAACTGTGCAACGGTGGTAAGATCCAATATGTCAGATATCCGATTTCCTACAATGTACATGCTATAAAAGCACTGATCCGTCGGGCGATGAATCTGGGTTATTATGAGGGTGTGAATCTGTCGCTGGCCTACTGCGACGATTGCGGACATCAGGAGCTCGAGATGGATGTCTGCCCGGTCTGCGGTTCCAAGAACCTGACGAAGATTGACCGTATGAACGGCTATCTTTCCTACAGCCGTGTCCATGGCGACACCCGTCTGAACGAGGCGAAGATGGCAGAAATTGCGGAAAGAAAATCCATGTAATCATCCATGAAATA
>ENA-OURV01002108-OURV01002108.1-human-gut-metagenome-genome-assembly--contig:-NODE-2108-length-14483-cov-22.401927_pt1 | contig 14483 bp, 14 predicted proteins | sample MGYA00242141_ERZ509072 | MGnify/ENA primary metagenome ERZ509072 (study PRJEB26280, sample SAMEA2338763) | human gut metagenome | biome: human gut; feature: human-associated habitat; material: faeces... | reverse complement strand
CTATCGCCCCTCATTTCTATTTTATCTTGTTTGTACCCCTTGTACACCGATGTTTTCGTTTGTTTATATATGTGCTAAAGGTGTCAGACTGTATAATTCCGGCATACATACTCTGTAAAAAACAGTCAGTATTGCTTAGACTATTTTTGACAAGCGGAATTGCCCCTTTAGCAATATCCCACGCTAACAAGTATAGCTTAGAATCCATATCAAGTATTGTAGTTGATATATCTATAGTATCTGTAAATAAATCTGTCATATTATTCATCAGATAATTATATGCAGAATATGCTACAATATCGGTTTCCAGTGTCTTTTTGTAATCTCCCATGCTATCTTTCATAGCCTTAGACATTACACAGCTCGAATCAGATTTTTTTATTAATGTATCTAATGATTTTACTGCAAATTCGTCCTGATTTTTAAACTCGCTGGCATAACCAATAACTTCCGACATCTTATAAAATACATCCAAAAAGCTGGTAACATTCTTAAATTCTTTTGAAGCGGTTAAAAATGGATCTGTCATATCTGAAAAATAATCTGCTGTATTACACATTTTATCAAGTTCTTGATATGATTTGTTAAACTTCGCTACAGATGTGCCATTTTCTACATCAATTTTTTTCTTTAAATCAGCTGTTTTTTTCAGATAAATCTCCAATATTATCATCTATAATATCGTCAACTTTTTTTATTGATTTTGCAACCCAATTATCCCCATTAAAAGGTTTCATTTTCTCTTGCATTGCTTTTGCATTAAGAGTTAATTCTTCATCTGAGTATGTACAAAACATTCTAGCAAAGCTCTCTGCATATTTTCGATCATAGCTATCCATTTTCAAGTAAAAACTATCTATTAATTGAGACCACGACGCTCCATCTTTATCCAAAATACCACTAAATACCTGCACAAAATATGCCCCTGTCCCCATGGCAAATATTGAACCTTCTGAAGCACCGGCATCGCTTTTCCAATCAAATAAATATCTATCATTATTTTTTAATATATCCATATAAATATCTATGATATTTTTTTGTGGCATTTCAATGTGTACCTGATTATCCAACACAACATCAGAACTATTTAATAATAAAAGACTAAATTCAAATGGAATCCACACACCGTCCGAATTTTTAACAATCTTAAATGGAGCTTCATAATCAACCATTTTATTAAATAACATATGTCTTACTTTTGTACTATCATAGTAAAAGGTAGTAAGACCATAAGGAACTGTATTACTAAAATTTTTATTGTAAATTGCTACGTATTCATTTCCAACTTCAGCCTGATAACCAAGTCTATCTCCTAACTGTTCTGCATCTACATAAAGATGATCATCTGTCATCATTACATTAAGTTCTTCTGTCATCCCAAGATTATCTGAGAACTCAACAGAAAGCGTATTATAAGATATATCAGTTGTTTCTGTAGCTAATGCCGTATATGTAGATGACATTAGCATAATTGCGCAAAGAAAAAAACTAATCACTCTCTTCATTATTGATATCTCCTCACTTATCTCATTTTGCACATCCAAAATCAGTTTCTGATACGCTTCATGTTAGTGATTTATAAATTCTCTTATGTCATATTCTATAGAAAATTTCTCATCCTCATATATTCATCTGCTGTATAGTCATCCATAAAAGAATCTATTTTTTCTACCACTTTATTTAATAAAAAAGTGATTCACGGAATATTACACTTATCATGAATCACTTTTTTACTATTTATCTATATCATATATCTGATTATTTTTCTGCTGCAAATCTATAAACTTCATATTTATCACCGTTTTGTCTAGCTATATATAATGCATCAGATCCAGCTATAACAGTATCATCAAATATACTTTTCCCTTTAAGACATGGGTAATCCCCAACATTATAAGTAAATAAATCATTAGTATCTATAATATTAGCATCTTTGTCTATCAAGATAACTTCAGAATTACTGTTCAATAAAAAGAAATATCCACATTCATAATTTAAATTATATGGAGCTTCTATCGAATACATTTCAAAGTATCTATCATTACACAATTTTTCGTTATCCCCTTCCAATAACCATGTATCATCATATTGTCTTAATATAATATTATCTTTTTTTCCAAGTGTATAACTATATCCATCTCCATTTCCTTTATGTATTCCAGTCCAATCTGTATAGAATCCATTTGTTTCTGTCATTGTACCATCCGTATCGAAAATATACGTTGTTTCCCAATTTCTAGTACCATAACTTATTAAAATTTGATTATTTATTTCTCCTACTTTCAAATGAGATCCAAAACAATCCCAAATCGTCGAATTGTCTTTATTATTTATATATATATGACTATCATCGGTATAAATTAAATAGTAATCCTTTGTCAATTGATAATAAAACTTTATTATTTCTTCTTCTCCTGCTGAAAAGGATCCAACTTCATTTTTTCCATTGTCATAAAAAATGATTTTTCCATTTCCCATTGCATACTCAATATCTCCATTATTATATTCTTTATCAACATAAGATGTATCTAATGGTCTAGAATAATATTTAATATTATCATCCGCGTCTCCTAATAAAGGTTTTATTTCGATAACAGTATTATCTTCTTTCCCATTTGTGTCTAATAAATATTCCTCATCTTGATAGCTTACTTGAAACAATAAAGTATCTGCTCCCTGTTGCTCAACCTCTTGTCTATTATAAAAACTCACCTCATCATATTTTAATGGAATAACTTCCTTACCTTTAGAATTTATTACACCAAACAATCTCCCATCCATTTTGGATACAATAAAATATCCATTACAATAATCTTCAACTTTATAATCAGTTGTAAGATATAAATTGTCTTCGGTATTTTTCTCTACTACTTTCTCGGTATTTTCCTTTGTATTTTCTTCATATGTACTCTCTGAATGATTTTTTACAATTTTAGATATTTCCGTATTTAATGTTTTCTGCTCATTCTGTGTGCTTCTATTTGTAGAGCATGCTCCTAGTAATGTTGATACCAACACTGTACACATAAGTATTTTTACTATTTCCTTCTTCATAATCATTATCCTCATAAAGCTTTGCTATGTTCTAGTGTATCTGATACATATTTTCTATTAATTATGAAATAATTATAGTTCAGATATTTACTAAATTGAATAGTAAGCATCTTTATCCTAGATTAATCACGACTTTGTCGTGAAAGTGGCTAAAACCACCATAATCCTATATTTTAATTAAATATTGTATTTCATCTGGCACGTGAATTAAAAAAGAGCCTCCAAATGTGGTAAAATTTAGATGTCAAATCTATAAAATATACCCAAACGTCACAGGCTGTAAAAATGATTGAACATCCTAGAATCACAATTGCTATTCCTGATTTTATGAATTTGCATTTTTCATCTTGCGGCTCCTTTATGATTCCAGTATTTTTATCCAGAAAATTTTTATCATAAACAGTTCTAATAAATCTCTGTTTTTTAGCTAATGCACTATTAAACCCTTTGTTAATCACTAGCGTCATCTTAATAAAAATAACTTATTTCATATCCCGAACCATGAAAATCTTCTTCCGAAAAATCATCACAATACATTGCAGATATCCCCCTATATTTTGAGCTCTTCCACCTTATTCCATCACTATCGTTATAATCAGGTTCTCCCATTTTCGATAGAAACTTATCAAATTCCTTATCCGTCAAACCATAATGAATTGAACTAGCACATCCTGTTTCTAAATCAAATTTAATCACCATTCCTTTTGAAGCTTTAACGCCCTTTATCTTGGCATTTTTATAATATAGTGAATATACTTTATCCGTTTTTTCTCCGTTAGATACAAACTCATATATCTGCTTATCTTCATTGAATATTTCTGTCCCCTTATTCATATAGTTTATCTTTGGTTTAAAAGAACTATCCAATTTTAACATCTCTGCTCTTTTAACATCAGCTACTGTTGATTCTCGTGTATATCCTCTGTCAACATCTTGAGACGATATTTTTGAATAGCCAAATACCCCTCCCACAAGTAGACAAACAATAATAACTAATGCACCAATAATTACATATGTTTTTTTAGATTTTTTATTTCTAGGCCGAATTATTTCATTTGTTTCAAGTGTATGAACTTTATTTTGTACTGCTTCATTAACTATTGGCTTTCCACATTTCGTACAAAACTTTGTATTCTCTGCAACTTCATTTCCACAATATTTGCAAAACATAGATTTTCCTCCTGATACACAAATCATATTTGTTAATCATCATGCATTTTCTTGTAAGTTTCTTCACATACGAAAACTTCCTTATGCATCATATTCTCATAATGTCGTGTGGCTTTTTTACCACACCATGCACATTTTTTTCTACAATCCTTGCAAACATAAGAGTAAGAACCATCACTTTCCTTATATGCCACAGTCGGACTATGTCCACACCAGTCACACGGTTTATCAGATACAGACATCAATTGCATAAATCCCCATATTACAATTACTCCAACAATAAGACTAGGGATTATAATTTTACATACTCTAGCATTATTGTTCTTTGGTGCTATAACATCATAAACATGTTCTGATTGTTCTTTCTCAACAACCGCACCACATTTACCGCAAAAATTAGCTCCATTTTCTATTTTTCACCACAATTACCGCAATAGCCCATTTTTAATTTTCTCCAATTCTGTTATAGTCATATTATTACTCATTTACAGCTTTACCATATGAATTTGCCAAAATATCTTTTTGCGAGTCTTCGGAAGCTTCAACATCAAAACTTTCTCCCGATAAAAGTTCCACAGCTAAAACTCGTTTATTTAGTACATCATTTTCGTTTAGCGTGTCATATGAATGTCCACTTACAGTTCCAGAATTCTCATCTATTTCATATACTGAATAAGAGCCTCCACCATTTCCACCCCCATAATCATGAAAAGCCGCAAATATCAATTTCGAATCCTCATAAAAAAACTTTATCTTACTCGCCGGAATAGCACTTGGCTCATACGTATATCCCCAATCACCTAATTCAGCATACACATTATCTATGATTTCTTTTTGATTCTCGTCTAAATCATTATAGGTATAATTTTTATCACTCCCATTTGATTCATTGTTTGTAAAAGAACATCCAACTAGAAAAAGCATAGTACTTAGAGTAAATATTATAGTTATTATCTTCTTATTCATCTTACGCCTCTCAAAGATATTATTTCTTATTATTTTTTCTTATTAATCTTCCATAGACTGAGCCAATAATAAATAAAACAGCTGCCAAAATAATCAACACTACAAATGCATCCGTACTAACTGTATAGTAAGCTACAAATGCAAATATAGCACATATTATTCCTAAAACTGTAAAACCTATATCCGCGAGTAAAGAAGTTTTCATAATTTCATTTTGATTTCCCAACTCTGTCTTACAGCCACAATTTGGACACACTTGTGCCGAATCACTTATTTCTTTTCCACATTCTGGACATCTTATTAAAGCCATGTTAATACCTATCTTTATCATCCTGTGACATCTTTCCTATGCAAATTATAGTACAAATATTTACTAAATTCAATAGTAAATATCTTTATTATGTTAAGTTATATGTACACGTACGGAGGGGGAATATGAATTACATTCAACGAATGCGCAATCTACGGGAAGATAGCTATAAAACCCAACAGCAAATAGCCGATTATCTGGGTACATCCCAGACCATGTATGCCAGATATGAGCGCGGAGCAAATGAACTACCGATTCACCATCTGCTTGCGTTATGTAAGTATTACAATGTATCTGCCGACTATATATTAGGTCTTTCTAATATCAAACAAATTTCCAAATGAAACATCTGTGTCAAATCTTTTGCAATTTACACACAGATGTTTTTTTATTAAGAAAATTACTTATTTCCGCAAAAAACTCTTTATATTAATAAGATAACTTTATATTTATGGTCAAAAAAACACAGCACTGCAATAAACAGTACTGTATTTAGGTTGACCACATTGGTGCCTGACCCTTCCTATATTTTTATCATTGCTGATTTTTGATATCATTGCTTTGTTACTAAATGCCGTCTCCCACTCTTTTTTCATGTGTTCTGCATCATCTTTTACCCTTTGCTCCCAACCAACATAAGATGTAGTACTTTCCATATCGTAATTTGTAGCCTTAGTCTTTGATGCATCAGCAAAATATTTCCAACGAATCAATTGTTCACCATCATAGTAAAATTCGTGCATATCATCATTTTCATAGATTGAAAAAATCAGATTCCCATTATCATAGTAAAATTTCTGTGCATATCCGTCCGAACTATAATCCTTTTCCACAACTATTGCTTTGAGAACATCATGATCAGAATATGCTAAAACGCCATTATATACGCTAATAACATCATATGAATTATTAGCGATACCTTTGGTTATCATTTCATATGTACTGTCTATCTTTGATGCCAGACCATCCACATCTACAGATGATGTATCAGAATCATTCTCAATATCATCTGCCTCAGTCTCTTGCGCATCTTCTGTTTCCTCTGTTTCATTTTCAACTTCAATGCGCTCAGATTCCTGCGCCTTTTCTTTATTAAAAAGTCCATACTGATCAGCAAAATAATATCCTACCGCAGCAATAAGTAATAATGCTACAATAGTAATAATCAGGATTACTATTTTACCAGCACGTCGTGGCTTCTTATTTGTATCCTTTTTCGTATCATTGATTACACTCCTATTATTTGATACAGGAGTTCCGCACTGAGTACAAAAAGTAGTCCCTGCTTTCAATGTTGCACCACACTGCGTACATCGCAGTGTCTGATTTGCAAGATGTCCTATGTCTTCACTTTGTTTTATAGGAGTACCACAATATTTGCAAAATTTTTTATTTGCATCGATTTCTCTCCCACACTCTTTGCATAGAATTATAATTTCCACCAACCTTTTCTTTTAAAGTCAGAAATGCCTCTCATCGGAATATGAGAGGCATTTCTAATATTTACCTAATCACAATCCCTCTTGGATTAGTTTATTTATACGTATCATATGTTATCAATATATAGGCGCATTATAGGATCCGTCAAAGCTCATTTTGTAAATGTCATAATCATTATCTTTGTTCACGTAATAGATCCAGTCACCTGCAATATTAATGCTGGAGCAATCATCCTGAGTTAATGCAGTTATATCGCCCCCGTCTTTATCCATTCTATAGATTACATTGTTATAATTATCTTCGCTCTGTCCAATAAAGAAAACATAGTCATCAGTCACGTTCAATCCACCGTTGACACATGTATCCTCATAAATCTGCTCATCTGAACCATCCAATGACATTGAACATATTGTACTGTCTTCATTTGTGTAGAAAATCCTGTCCCCTGAAAAGACCATATAACTCGGACAGAAACCCATTAAATCGATTTTATTTTTTCCATCCTTGTTAATTCTCCAGGTTCCCAAATTTTCATTTGACATTTCATTTATACTGCTGAATCCACTTTGGATGTAAATATAATCCTTATACATCAATAATCTTGTCGGATGTATGTCAGATATCTGAGTCTTTTTCTTTTCATTCGATACACTAACGGAATACACGCCGCTATCATCAGAATTTCCCTGTCCTGTAACGTAATAATTCTTTCCGTCAGTCTGAAAACAATCTTCTGTAAAAACACTAAGTTTTAAATCATTTTCTTTCCATTTATCAGCTTGGGCCTTATATATACCTGGGAATTTGTAATAGAAAATACTATTTCCGGCATAAAACATTTTCTCGGGCGTAACCTCATCTGAAACAGAAGTTTGTTTTGAACCATCCTTTAAGAGAACCTTACATAATCCATTATCATTATAATAAAGCCATTTACCGTCCGTAGTTACAATTCCACCATTCTGATAATTATTGACCGCCAGTTCTAATTGCTTATCCGTCGGCTTACTCTTTATGTATGAATATACCTTTAATCCAACAGTTGCAACTATTACAACTGCTATAACTGCAACAATAATTGCAATCAATTTTCCTACTTTTTTACTGTCAACACCTTTTTTATTAGATGCCTCTACTGGTGAACCACAAACTGGACAAAATGCGGCTCCACTTTCTACTTCATTTCCGCAATTACCGCAAAACATATAACCCCTCCTACTCTAAATAAAGAAGCTTCCATTCTTTTCCTTCTTTTGACATTGTAATTTTTACTGTTTTATTTACAGACTTGCTTCCTTGCTTAGCTGTAACCTTCACATTAGCCACAGCAATCTTGCTTATTGTATCAACATCAAAATCTGGGAACTGATTACCTATACTCTTAAAGATTTCTTCCTGCTTTCTCTTAGACAAATCATAAATTTCATCTACTTCATATGTCAGTTTATAACTGTGTCCCACTGATGATTCAAAATTATCAATGTATTTCCCTACAGCATCCTCGAAATACTCATCAACATAATCATCCGAATCAAAGTAATAATACATATCACTGGAAAAAGCAACTAATGAATCGACATCATAATCTTCATAAGCTGTCATAACCTTGCGGACAAGGTCAAAAATGCCAATATTAACAGATTTAAATTCACTGTTTCGCTCCCAAGCATTAGGACATTCTATCGTTTCCATTCCCCAGTTATTTCCTTCGGGAATATCTCCCCACTCATTTTTCCATTTGGAATCATTTGGAGTATAACTGACATCAAACTTTGTAGCATAATTTATAGATGCATACATTACCCAATCCAAGGTCTTCATTTCATTTATAATGTCAGATAATTGTTGATATGAGTATTCTTTATTTAACAATATTTGGTATTCTGCTATTTCGCTTAATTCACCAACAATTTTAGCATCAATTCCCAACAAATATTTTTCAAGATCTTGTTTATAGCTTTCTGATTTTAATCCCACTAATATCTCATTATTTATGAATGTAACTCCGTCTTCAGATATTATATTCTCCTCAGATGACTCGTAGTATGTTATGCCACTCATATCAGTATCTGGGATATTCTTTGCTACATCAGCGGGATGTATATAACTATCCAGTTCATCTACAACACCAGAAGCCATTGGAATATCTACCACTCCCGTATAAACAAGACCTCCTACTATACATGCTACAATCACTATAATAAGAAAAACAGACAAAATCATTTTTAAAATAAAATGTCTTATCTTCTTTCCTGTCGACCAGGTTGCTCGTTTTTCTCTTTTCTTCGCTTTTTTTGCTTCTTTTTTGTCTTTTTTGCGCTGTTTTTTTATTTCTTTTTTACTCAATGGTGCTTCTCTACTTTCAGTCGACTCAGCGGACTTCGAATCATAACCATTACCATTATCTTCTACCGCCGATACCTGAACTTCTTCCGTATTTTTTCCCTTATCTGAAGAATGCTGAAGTGTCTTTTCATCATCCACTGCAGTATTGCTTGTAGACAACTGCTCCTTATTGCAATTAGGACATAATCCAGTTGTTTCGTCTAATTCTGAACCACATTTTCCACAAAACTTTGCCATTCCTAAACGGTTCCTCCTTTATCTTGAATATAAAAAGAGCAACTGGCTCCTACTCTGTCAGTTGCTCCACATTGATTAGTCTATGTATTTACTGACTTTCTTATCAATAAGCGGAATAACAATTGTACCCTGGCTTAATGCCTTCACTCCCAATCCAAGGAATAATACCTTTTCAGCAAGATTCAGTCCGCTAACCAAGACATTTACAATCTGATTAACCTTTATTATTGAAAAGTTTCCATTGAAAACAGATGCAATGTTACCTACAAATTCAAGCAAGTCCGGAATAACATTAATAATCGCAACAGTTACTGAGAAAAACACCATCAGAACAACTGCTTTCACTACGCATCGCTTAAGCCAAGCATTTTCCTCAAACAACAGTGCATAACCAGCCAAAACAATAGCTGCTAAATATCCACCGAAAAATCCCGCAAAAAAGGTAATCGCACCAAGTGCACCAACCGTAATTCCTAATCTTGTCTTTTGCATAACACACCTCCATATTCTCTATTAGTTATTTTAATTATTTTTCACTTCTTTATAACAGTCATCACATACAAATACTACCATGCCAAGCATATTTTCATAATGCTTTGTTGCTTTTTTACCACACCATGCACACTCTTTACTGCAATCCTTACATACATATGCCTTGGATCCATCCGATGTTTTATACTCCATTGATGGTCTGCTGTTACACCAATCACAAGGCTTGTTGACCGGACGCGGTATAGCTATTGCAACAATCACTACTACTATAACAGCTGCAATGGTGATTAGTGCCTTGGGTGCTTTCCCGGAAGCCTTCTTTTTCGGTACTCCTGCATTGTTACCACTTGTTACACCTTCTACGGGTGCCCCACAGTTCGGACAAAATTTACCGTCATCTACAGGTGTTCCACAATTCCCACAAAAAACCATTGTATCTCCTTTCTAACTGTCCATATTTACTTACAACTTAGCTCCACATTCTGTACAGAATGCAGCATCATCGGTTATTTTTGCACCGCATTCTGAACAGAATCTTTCTGCCGCTTCCTCAGCCTTATCTACAATAGCATTTTCGACAACAGCAGGCTGAGCGACTGCAGGCTGTACCATAGCCTTACCACAAGCTGTACAGAACCTCATTCCTTTTTTTACAAAACTGCCACAATGTGGACATTTCTCTCCATCATCTGAAAGCTGTTTATCTACTTTAGGCATAGCCGCACCACAGGAACTGCAAAATGCAACCCCCATAGCAACTTCTGCACCACACTTCTCGCAATGCTGAATGCCTTTTACATCCTGAATCTGTTTCTTATATGTAGCATTCTGCTGCTCTAACTCGGCAACCGCAGCCACCATACCGGCAAACTCTTCTCTGCAGTCATTTCCATAAATGCTCACAAACAGTTTACCAATCTGATAATAAACATTGTTAATCTTGCTTTCGTTCTGGGAAATCAGAGAATTAATGCGTGCCACCTCAGACATCTCCTGAGCCTTTTGCATAGTCTTCTGACCAGCATCTGTAACTTTTTTTCCTAAATCATCAAAAAATCCCATAATTAGTCTCCTTTATGAATTTCTTTTATCTACGTTCAAAATGTTCTAAAGTTCCTCTTTTTAATTTTCTCCAATTCTGTTATAGTCATATTATTACTCATTTACAGCCTTACCATATGAATTTGCCAAAATATCTTTTTGCGAGTCTTCGGAAGCTTCAACATCAAAACTTTCTCCCGATAAAAGTTCCACAGCTAAAACTCGTTTATTTAGTACATCATTTTCGTTTAGCGTGTCATATGAATGTCCACTTACAGTTCCAGAATTCTCATCTATTTCATATACTGAATAAGAGCCTCCACCATTTCCACCCCCATAATCATGAAAAGCCGCAAATATCAATTTCGAATCCTCATAAAAAAACTTTATCTTACTCGCCGGAATAGCACTTGGCTCATACGTATATCCCCAATCACCTAATTCAGCATACACATTATCTATGATTTCTTTTTGATTCTCGTCTAAATCATTATAGGTATAATTTTTATCACTCCCATTTGATTCATTGTTTGTAAAAGAACATCCAACTAGAAAAAGCATAGTACTTAGAGTAAATATTATAGTTATTATCTTCTTATTCATCTTACGCCTCTCAAAGATATTATTTCTTATTATTTTTTCTTATTAATCTTCCATAGACTGAGCCAATAATAAATAAAACAGCTGCCAAAATAATCAACACTACAAATGCATCCGTACTAACTGTATAGTAAGCTACAAATGCAAATATAGCACATATTATTCCTAAAACTGTAAAACCTATATCCGCGAGTAAAGAAGTTTTCATAATTTCATTTTGATTTCCCAACTCTGTCTTACAGCCACAATTTGGACACACTTGTGCCGAATCACTTATTTCTTTTCCACATTCTGGACATCTTATTAAAGCCATATTAATACCTACCTTTCTTTATAATCCTGTGACATCTTTCCTACATAAATTATAGTACAAATATTTACTAAATTCAATAGTAAACATCTTTATTATGTTAAGTTATATGTACATGTACGGAGGGGGAATATGGATTACATTCAACGAATGCGCAATCTACGGGAAGATAGCGATAAAACCCAACAGCAAATAGCCGATTATCTGGGTACATCCCAGACAATGTATGCCAGATATGAGCGCGGAGCAAATGAACTACCGATTCACCATTTGCTTGCTTTATGTAAATACTATAATGTGTCCGCTGACTATATATTAGGGCTTTCTAATATCAAACAAATTTCCAAATAAAACATCCGAGTCAAATCCTTTGCGATTTACACACGGATGTTTTTTATTAAGAAAATTACTTATTTCCCCAAAAAACTCTTTATATTTATAAGATTACGCTATATTTATGCACAAAAAAACACAGCACTGCGATAAACAGTACTGTGTTTAAATGTATTAGTAATGTAATTTTATTGCATTATTATGCGATTATGCGTCAGCATTTGCCTCTTTAAGAGCTGCTGTAAGCTGAGGAACGATCTTCTTTAAATCTCCTACTAAGCCGTAATCAGCTACGTCGAAGATTGGAGCATCCTCGTCCTTGTTGATGGCGATGATGAGATCAGACTCCTCCATACCTGCTACGTGCTGGATGGCTCCTGAGATACCGATTGCGAAGTAAATCTGTGGACGTACAGTCTTTCCTGTCTGTCCTACCTGATAATCCTGTGCTAACCAGCCGTTCTCTACTGCTGCACGAGAGCATGATACCATACCACCCTTGAAGCATGAAGCAAGGTCACGAAGCATCTCGAAGTTCTCAGCGCTTCCAACTCCACGTCCGCCTGATACAAGTACCTTAGCGTCCATGATGTTCTCTACGTTGCCAACTGCCTTAACGATATCCATGATCTCAACATAACGGTTGTTCTCCTCGAGTGCAGGATTGTACTCGATAACCTCTGCTGCTCTGCCAGCCTCTTTAGGAAGCTTCTGCATAACACCAGGACGAACTGTTGCCATCTGTGGACGGTTGTCAGGACAAGCGATTGTTGCGATTGTGTTTCCACCGAATGCAGGACGTGTCATGAGAAGCTGGTTGTGCTTCTGCTCCTGTCCAGGCATAGCGTTGATTGGGAAATCACCAATCTCAAGCTTTGTACAGTCAGCTGTAAGACCTGTCTTAACTCTTGCTGAAACTGTTGGTCCGAGGTCACGTCCGATAGCTGTTGCACCAACTAACATGATCTCCGGCTTGTACTCGTTGATTACTGATACAAGAGCCTGTGCGTATGGCTCTGTTCTGTATGTCTCAAGTGCAGGATTGTCTACAACGATTACCTTGTCTGCGCCGTACTCACCGAGCTCTGTTGCAAGAGCCTTTACGTTAGATCCAAGAAGTACTGCAGTAACCTCTGTATTTAAATCTGCTGCTAACTCTTTAGCTTTACCGACTAACTCAAAGGCGATGTCGCTAAGCTTATTGTCTACCTGCTGTGCGTAGATATATACGCCCTTATATTCTTCTAAACCCATTTTTGGTTCCTCCATACTAGATGATATGTTTCTCTTTGAATTTCTCCATGAGATAGTTTACTGACTCTGTTGGATCAAGGTTAACCTTTTCTCCAGCTCCCTTAGGTACCTTGTCAGATGCCTTAGCAATCTTTGTAGGTGATCCCTTAAGTCCAAGATCTGAATCGTCAACATCCTTAAGGTCAGCTCTGCCCCAGACAGTTACCTCTTTGTCAAATGCATCGAAGATTCCGCCCGGTGTCATATATCTAGGCTCATTTAACTCTGAAAGAGCTGTGATAAGACAAGGCATCTTAGCCTTAACTACGTGATATCTGTCCTCGTACTGACGCTTAACGACTACAGAATCTCCCTCAACCTTGATATCCTCTGCGTATGAGATTACAGGAAGTCCAAGATGAACTGCGATCTGTGGTCCAACCTGTGCTGTATCTCCATCGATAGCCTGACGGCCTGTGATGATTAAATCATAATCGAGATTTCTTAATGCACCTGCAATTGTAGTAGATGTAGCCCATGTATCAGCTCCACCAAGTACTCTGTCTGTTACTAAAACTGCATCATCAGCGCCCATAGCCATTGCCTCACGAAGGATTGCATCAGCCTTTGGAAGTCCCATTGTAAGGACTGTAACCTTTGCGCCTGTCTCGTCTTTGATTCTAAGTGCTGCCTCAAGACCAGCCTTGTCATCTGGATTCATGATTGCAAGCATTGAAGCTCTATCAAGTGTTCCGTCAGGATTGAATTTTACTCCACCCTTTGTATCAGGAACCTGTTTAATACATACTACGATATTCATGTATTTGTTCTCCTTTATTTATTCTAAGTAGCTCTACAGTTATGATAGCTCTCTTAACTATCTGAGTAATGAGCCTGAAATAACCATACGCTGAACCTCTGAAGTTCCCTCGTAGATCTCTGTAATCTTAG
>ENA-OURV01002107-OURV01002107.1-human-gut-metagenome-genome-assembly--contig:-NODE-2107-length-14484-cov-13.924250_pt1 | contig 14484 bp, 11 predicted proteins | sample MGYA00242141_ERZ509072 | MGnify/ENA primary metagenome ERZ509072 (study PRJEB26280, sample SAMEA2338763) | human gut metagenome | biome: human gut; feature: human-associated habitat; material: faeces... | reverse complement strand
CGGAAACAGATCCCGGTTGACTATAAAGCAGTCCTTACACCATCGAACCGGAAATGGAGTGTGCTTATGCTTATGCTGGAACTTACGAAGGAGAAAAACAGCTTCCGGCAGGGAAACTGAAACGGAACAGGGACAGATCCGAAACGGAAATGGACAAGCGTGCAGATTCTTGTATGAAATGTAAAAATATGATAACATAATGATATATGTCTGCGTACAGAGACAGTATCTGACGGCAGACCGCGTATGGAAATACGATATTTCACACGAAGGAGAATGAAAAATGGAACATTTCATGAATCTGGTGTTGATCAAAAATATATATATTGGTATTCCAATGGCTGCACTCATATGCTATCTGTTTTTACTATTCTGTTTTCTGAATGTTGCAGAGAAATCATCAGAAGTAAGAGATCTCAAGGCAATACTGTCGGCATTATTGTCCTGGACAGGCGGCGCTGTGCTCATGAGACTGCAGATCAGCCCGGGGATACAGTTCTGGTATCATGTGTCATTGATGGGACTTTTTACGATCCCGATACTGATATATGATTTTTTGTTCCATTATCTTGATATCAGGGGAAAGGACAGATTTCTGTATGGCTGTATGGCTGTGACAGTATCAGCTGTCCTGCTGAATGTTTTTACCGGTTGTATTCTTCCACCGCCGGAAGTGCAGATCATGGCGAATGGCGGTATATCCTACCATTATCATGCAAAAACAGGCATCTGGTTGCTGGCAGCAGCAGAGATATTTCTGTTAGTGTATGTAACGCTGCTTGCCCACAAAAAAATCGGGGGACAATTAGAGTACCGGAAAAAACTCGGCCCATTATTAATAGGAACACTGCTCATCATGGGTGGAAATATTCTGTGCGTGATGCCATGGAGCGGTGATTTCCCATTCGATACCCTTGGCGGAGTGGGAATGGCGGTGTACACCATTACCATGGATTTGGACGGCGGCAGCGGTCAAGAAAAGGTGGTTTACACCATAACGGATGAGGATTTCGAGCTGCCGACCCCGACCCGCAACGGCTACGAGTTTGTCGGCTGGACGGGCGAGCGCATCACGACGCCGCAGACAAGCGTCAAAATTCCGAAGGGTTCGACGGGGAACAAGGCGTATACCGCAAACTGGAAGGTGATCAGATACACCATCACACTGGTCACGAACGGCGGCGCAGTCATAGCTTCGATACGCTACACCGTGGAGGATTCCGTCACCCTGCCCATCCCTCCCGACCGTCCGGGCTACGAATTTGCCGGCTGGGTTCTCGATGGCAGTGGTCAGTTCCCTTCAACGCCGATGATTATCCCCAAAGGCTCAACCGGCGACCGCATTTACAAGGCGGAGTGGCGTGTGGCGAGCTACACCATTACCTATGTGAGCCACGGCAAAGCATATAATTGGGTTCAATACACCATCAACAACAGCGTTTATTTCTCGGTACCGGAAGAAGACCCGTCCTACTACCTCCCGGGCTATACCTTTGTAGGCTGGAAAATTGACGGCGTATCAGGAACGCCGCACTCCTACATGCTGCCCAAGGGCTCGTATGGCAATCGAACGGCGACCATGCTTTGGGAGCCAATTCCGTAAGCGTAAACAAGGAGAACAAGGAGGGGCTGCGCATTGGACTACCTCAGCGTAAAGGAAATAGCGGAGCTGTGGGGCGTTTCCATCCGCATGGTGAATTACTACCTGAATACCGGGCGGATTCAGGGGGCAATCCGGAAATCGGGCGGGTGGCTGATTCCGGCGAATACGCCGCATCCGGCGGATTTGCGCAAGAGCGGGCAGCGCGGGCAGGAAAAAATCCCCCCGCGGATGGCCAAGTGCTATATGCCGCTGATTTCCCGCCCGTGCGACAACGGCTTCCAAAATCTCCTGCTGACCATGAACGACGAGGAGGAACGCGACATCGCCCGCGCCCTGCACCACTATTTCCGCGATGAGCACGAGGAAGCCCGCGAAATCAGCGAGAAATACCTGACGAGCAAGTGCCCCGAAATCCGCCTGTCCGCGCTGATTACCAACACGATGGCGATGCTGCAGACGGGGGATGCCGCCAAGTGCCGCCGGAATCTCGAAATGATTCAGCGGGACGGACAGCGCGCAAACGACGATTCGTGGCGGCTGTACAGCAGCATTACCGACGCGCTCATCAGCGTGTTCTTCCACTCCGAGAAGCTCGACTTGACCCCTATCCGCCCCGCTATCGGTATTCTTCCGCCCGGAATGCAGTATTTCGCCATATACGCCATCGCCCACGCGCTCTACATCCGGCGCGAATACGAACACGCGATGGGCATTGCCGAATCCGCCCTGCTGATGGCGGGCACGCGCTACCCCATTGACAGCATCTACCTCAACATCGTCCTGTGCATGATTTGCATGAGCCTGAAGCAGGATGAACGCGCGGAGCAGAAGTTCGATGCCGCGTGGAGCATCGCCAGCCGCGAGGGGTACATCCACCCGTTTGTGGAGCATCACGGCATTTTGCAGGGGCAGGTGGAGCGCGCGCTGCGCAAGCAGGATCCGGAAACGTACAACAAGATTGTGCAGTCGGTCTACCGCTTCAGCCGCGGGTGGATGAAAATTCACAACCCCGTGTCGACGCTGCAGGTGACCGACGCGCTCACACCCTACGAGTTTTCGATTGCCATGCTTGCCGCGAAGGGTCGCAGCAACAAGGAAATCGCCGCGCTGATGGGGATTTCCGTCAACACGGTGAAGTCGTACATGGAGAGCATTTTTGAGAAGCTGCAAATCTCCAGCCGGAATGAAATCGACGCGTATGTGAATCGGTAATATCAACAAAAGCACGCACTCCGAATGTCGACATGCAAGTATTGCGGCTTAGAAAACCCGAAGGAAGCGCGCTACTGCCAACACTGCGGTGAATACAGGTGAATAAAAATCAGCCGCGACGAGCGTATTCACTCGTCGCGGCTGTGTTTATCTATGCGCTTCCTTATTCTGATACATCCGCGCATCTGCCCGCGCCAAGGAATCCGCCAAATCATCCGTCGACGGATTAAAATGCGAACAGCCCACCGACACCATCGGCAGAACCGGATTCTCCGCCCGCGCCGCATCCATCAGGTGCTGGAAAATCTCCGTCATGGTGTTGTATTGCGCGTTCCGCCGCGTCAGTATCACGCAGAACTCGTCGCCGCCGATGCGGAAGCACGTCCCGTAATTCCCGTACGCGCGGCGGATGCAGCCGGCAATCGTCCGCAGACAGGCGTCGCCCATCAAGTGCCCATGGCAGTCGTTGACGTCCTTGAAGCGGTCAACGTCGAACATCAGGATGGTAGCAGGCACGCGCAGGCGCGCCAGATAATGCTCGTAGCCCAAGCGGTTGACAAGCTGCGTCAGCCCGTCGGTTTGCAGCACCATGTCGCTGGAGAATTTCGACATCATCAGCGCACCGCAGCTGATGGTAATCCAGTCGATTTTGACCATCGGCAGGAACAGCTGCACCATCAGCCCTAACAGCACGAACAGCGTCGCGAGCAGCAGCTGTGTGCCGCCGGTGTACTGGTAGGCGCGGCAGGCGAACCAAATCTGCACGAGGAAGAACACCGTGCTGCCCCCGTAGGCGAGCATGTAGAGTGCGTAGAGCGCCCCGTGGTGGTAGAAATTCTGCCCATCGACATAGAATATCAGCCCTGTGAACGCCGAGAGCAGCACCAGCAGCGCGTGGAAGCCCGCAAGGCACAGCAGCCTGTGTACCACTTTCCGCGGGCAGGGATGGATGACGCAGCCCGCGAACAGACCGATTAGCGGCGCAAGCGAAAGTTCGATGGCCTTGACGGCGATATGCAGCGGAATCAGCGCGGGCGGCGTGCCATCCATCTGCACGCCCGACCACTCACACAGCGCGCAAATGGCGATGGTGGCGTACAGGCCGCCGCAGAGCAGGTTTCGGATCTTGGATTGGCTGATGTCGCCGCGCAGGGAGAAGAGCATAATCGCCATGGCGAAGACGCTGAGAGCAATATTTGCCGTGTATAATTCATTCATGCTGATTGTGGAGGCGGTTGACAAGCAATCGCGGCAGATAAGTCTGAAAAGGGCAAATTCCCCCTTCTTATAATAATGATACCACGAAAAAAAGAGGATGAAAAGTTGGTTACATGGGGAAAATTGCAAATGTGGCAGATTTCAACAAATGCGGGGAAATGGTTACATGGAGCGTCTCCCATCCCCACGAAAAAAGGGACTGACCGAAGCCAGTCCCTTTGATGATTATTCGTATTCGCAAACGCTTGCCCAGCGGATGAGCAGGTCGCGCTCTTCGGGCTTGCCCTTGAGGGACTGGCTCGCGGCGACGATCGGAATCCACTGCTGGACGTACTGCTTGGCGGTGTCGCTCTTCTTGCAGAAGAGGGAGAGGTACTTCTCCGCCAGCGCTTCCTTGCCTTCCAGGACGAAGAGCAGGTAGGTGCGGGCGACATCAGCGGACGCATTGCCCTGCGTGGCATGCGACCAGTCGAGGATGTACCACTGTCCGTCGGGCTTCAAGATAATGTTGGACGGGTTGAAGTCGCCGTGGCAGACCTTCTTGTGGACGTGCATACTCGCCAAGCGGGTGTGCAGCTCGTAGCGGGTGGTCGCGTCGAGGTCGGTGGCGGAAATCTTGCGCTGCATCTTCTCCGTCAGGCTGTTGAGCATCGGGCAGGTGCAGGCGTGAACCTTCATCTGAATGTCCACAAACAGGTTCAGGTACTCGTCTTCCTTTTCCGGATGCGCCGCCATCAGCGCCGCCAACGTGTCGCCTTCAACGAACTCCGTCGTAATCGCCCACTGACCGTTCACCGTGTCAACAGCAAGGAGCTTCGGAATCGGCAGGCCCGTCTCTTCCACGCGCGCCGTGTTCAGCGCTTCGTTCAGAATGTCCGCCTTGCTGTACCCTTCGGCAAACACCTTGATGGCCTTGGCGCCGTCGCGGTAAATCTTCTTATTCTCCCGCTCGGCAATCACATGCGTCAAATCCATAGGGAAACCTCCTTCTATATGGTTCATGTTTATTGGGGGGAGAGGCGCAAGGGCGCTGCCCTTGACCTGCCAAAGGGTCTTCGACCCTCTGGCCTCCCTTTTCGCGATTGAGTTGGTGACGCTATCACACAACGTCCGCGTGTTTATGCGAGGATTCGCGTCTGCGGACGCGACCAGAGGGCAATGGAAACAGACGAAGTCTGCGATCGCCCTCTGGACTGCTTCGCCCCCTCCTGCGCTTGTTGGTTGGTAAAGCAGCAGTGGAGAACGCAAAAGTCAATATTTGTCCTAAATATCTATTCGCCGCCCAAATGCGACATTCCTGCAAGCGGACAAAATTTTTTGTGCTCAAAAATGCCCGGCCCAGCAGAAGCATTCCTGCCAAGCCGGGGAGAATGGCGCATTACTCGCCGTAGTATGCCTTGAGGTACATTTCCTTGATTTCGCTGATGAGCGGGTAGCGCGGGTTCGCGCCGGTGCACTGGTCGTCGAACGCCTGCTCGGACATTTCGTCCAGCGTCGCGAGGAACTTCTCTTCGTCCACACCGTAGTCGCGAATCGTGTTCTTGATGCCGACGCGCTCCTTCAGGGCATGGATGTTGCGGATGAGGTTCTCCACCGTCTCGTCGTCATTCGCGCCCTTGAAGCCGAGGAACTCGCCGAATTCAGCGTAGCGGCGCTTCGTGTGCGGATAGGCGTACTGCGGGAAGGTGCCCATCTTCGTGGGAACTTCGGCGCTGTTGTAGCGGATGACCAGCTCAATCAGCAGCGCGTTGGCGATGCCGTGCGGCAGGTGATGGAACGCGCCCAGCTTGTGCGCCATGGAGTGGCAGACGCCGAGGAACGCGTTCGCGAACGCCATGCCAGCCATCGTGGCGGCGTTGCCCATCTTTTCGCGGGCAACTGGCTCGTTCTGACCGTTGTCGTAGCACGCGGGCAGATACTCGAAAATCAGCTGAGCCGCCTGCTTCGCCAGACCGTCGGTGAAGTCCGTCGCCATCATGGAGGCGTAGGCTTCCAGCGCGTGGGTCAGCGCGTCGATACCGGAGGCGGAGGTCAAGCCCTTCGGCGCGGACATCATCATGTCAGCATCCACAATCGCCATCTTCGGCAGCAGCTCGTAGTCCGCCAGCGGGTACTTCACGCCGGTGTCCTGATCGGTAATGACGGCGAACGGAGTGACTTCGGAGCCCGTGCCAGCGGAGGTCGGGACGGCGATGAAGTACGCCTTTTCACCCATCTTCGGGAAGGTGTACACGCGCTTGCGGATATCCATGAAGCGCATTGCCATGTCGAGGAAGTCCACTTCCGGATGCTCGTACATGACCCACATAATCTTGCCGGCGTCCATTGCGGAACCGCCGCCGATGGCGATAATGCAGTCCGGCTGGAAGGAGGTCATGGCCTTTGCGCCTTCCTTCGCGCAGGCGAGGGACGGGTCGGGTGCAACATCGTAGAACGTGGTGTGGACGATGCCCAGCTCATCCAGCTTGTCGGTAATCGCCTTGGTGAAGCCGGATTTGAACAGGAACGCGTCGGTGACGATGAAGCAGCGCTTCTTGCCCATAACTGCCTTGAGTTCATTCAGGGCGACAGGCAGGCAGCCCTTCTTGAGGTAGACCTTTTCAGGCGCACGGAACCACAGCATATTCTCCCTCCGGATGGCAACAGTCTTGACATTCAGCAGGTGCTTGACGCCGACGTTCTCAGAGACGGAGTTGCCGCCCCACGAGCCACAGCCCAGCGTCAGCGACGGACGCAGCATGAAGTTGTACAGGTCGCCGATGCCGCCCTGAGAGGAAGGCGTGTTGACGAGGATACGGCAGGTCTTCATGCGCGCGGCGAAGCGGTCAATCAAATCCTTGCGGGTGACGGCGTTCAAGTAGATAGAAGAGGTGTGGCCGTAGCCGCCGTCAGCAATCAGGTGCTCCGCCTTGTCGAACGCATCGTCGATGTCCTTGGCGCGGTACATCGCCAGCACGGGAGAGAGCTTCTCATGCGCGAACTCTTCAGAAATATCCACGGATTCGACTTCACCAATCAGCACCTTGGCGGTTTCCGGCACGTCCACGCCTGCGAGCTTGGCAATGGTGTGCGCCTTCTGACCGACAATCTTGGCATTCAGCGCGCCGTTGATGATGATGGTCTTGCGCACCTTGTCCAGCTCTTCGCCTTCGAGGAAGTACGCGCCGCGCTTGGCGAACTCCGCCTTCACCGCGTCGTAGATGCTGTCCAGCACGATGGTGGACTGTTCGGAGGCGCAGATCATGCCGTTGTCGAACGTCTTGGAGTGCAGGATGGAGTTGACGGCCACCTTCACGTCGGCGGATTCGTCGATAATCGCGGGCGTGTTGCCAGCGCCGACGCCCAGCGCAGGCTTGCCGGAGGAGTACGCCGCCTTGACCATGCCGGGGCCGCCGGTGGCAAGGATGATGTCGGCTTCCTTCATCGCCATGTTGGTCAGCTCCAGCGAGGGAACATCGACCCACGAGATGATGTCTTCGGGCGCGCCGGCAGCCACAGCGGCTTCCAGCACAACCTTCGCGGCGGCGATGGTGGACTTCTTCGCGCGCGGATGGGGAGAGATGATGATGCCGTTGCGGGTCTTGAGGCAAATCAGCGTCTTGAAAATGGCGGTAGACGTGGGGTTGGTGGTCGGGATGACCGCCGCGACAACGCCGATAGGTTCTGCAACCTTCATCATGCCGAATGCTTCGTCGCGCTCCAGCACGCCGACGGTCTGCGTGTCCTTGTAGGCGTTGTAGATGTATTCAGCGGCGTAGTGGTTCTTGATGACCTTATCTTCCACCACGCCCATGCCGGTTTCTTCCACCGCCATCTTCGCCAGCGGGATGCGCATGTTGTTCGCGGCGAGGGCAGCTGCTTTGAAAATCTTGTCCACCTGCTCCTGCGTGTAGGTCGCATAGACCTTTTGTGCCGCGCGGACGCGGGCGAGGGCCGCCTCGAAGCTCTCCACGCTATCGACGATCGGATACTCTTTCGCCATGATACTCTCTCCTTATGCTTCATCCGTCCTGCGGGGATGCGCCCGCGAACGGGGAATGTCGGTGTTTGTCGGGGTGACGAGAACAGTGTATCAGATTGTTAAGCTCTTGTCAAGTGGCTGACACGATTTTAACGATATTTTTTTCACAAATTCACACGTTTTCGGAACGGGATGAATGGAATGGCGGATAGATGGGCGAATGGGACAAATACAAAAAGCACTGTACAACAAAAAAACAGCGGATGAATGTCAAATTTGCTGTTCTTGCTTGAAAATGAGGAGAAGATGCGGTATAATGGGGTGGAAAAGCAAAGGAAGGGGAGGGGACGCGCGTGAAAAGGAGTAGCACAGATACTTGTTGCCTCACGTTGCCTCTTAAATTGGAAAAGTGGCAGTCCGACCGCCTTGAAAAACGCTTTGAAATTGGTAGACAAATCTATAATACGATAGTTCATGCGGAGTTGAAGAAACTGCGCAAACTCGAAAGAACGCAGCAATATCAAGAAATTGAACAGAAGCTGGAAAACGCGAAGCAAGAAGAAACAAAAGAACTTTGGAAAAAGAAACGACAATTGCTGGATCAAAATGGACTTAGCGAAGACCACTTTAAGGCGGATATGAAATATTATTATCCGCATTTCAAGGATAACATTGCTTCAAACGTGGCAGTTCATGGAATTGCGTCACAAGCATGGACGGCGTTTGAGAAAGTGCTGTTTTCAAAAGATGGAAAGATGGTACACTTCAAGAAAAAGGGAGAATTATCCTCGCTGAGAGGTTATTCACGGGCGGGAAAGAGCGGAGGAGTGGAAATTATTTTCCGCGGCAGCTACGTCGAATGGAAAGGGCTGAAACTTCCGTTGAAACTGTCCCCCGACAACGATTATGAAACGGAAATGCTCAGCAAGCGCGTGAAATATGTCCGTATTCTACGCAAAGACGGCAAAACGAAGACGCATTGGTACGCACAGCTTGCTTTGGAAGGAAAACCGGCGGTGAAGCGTGATTCGATAAGCGGTGTACCGAAGCATCCCGTTGGGCATGGTGTCGTCGGCATCGACATTGGCACGCGAACGCTGGCATACTCGACCGATAGCGAGGTTAACCTGCTGGAATTGGCTGACCGTGTGCAGAACATAGAGCAAGAAAAGCGACGCTTACAGCGTAAAATGGACAGAAGCCGACGGGCGATGAATCCGGGAAATTATAAGCCGGATGGTAGCATTAAGCAAGGGGTGAAACTGACGTGGAACAATTCCAAGCGATATAAGCGGATTCAGCACCAGTATGCTATGATTCAGCATCATCAGGCGGATATCCGAAAACAGCAGCATAACGAATTGGCGAATTACCTGCTGACGCTGGGGGATTGCTTCTTTGTGGAGAACATGAGTTACTGCGATTTAGCGCACAGGGCAAATAAAACGGAGATTTCCGAAAAGACAGGACGGTATAAACGCAAAAAGCGCTTTGGAAAGTCCATTGCCAACAAAGCACCTGCCATGCTGATTACGATGCTGAAACAGAAATGCCAGTCACGCGGGCTGGAAGGGGTGAAAGAGGTTGACACGCATGTGTGCGCCAGTCAGTACAACCACCAGACAGACACTTGCATCAAGAAGGCACTTGAAAACCGCTGGAACGTTATGCCAGACGGGGAACGCATTCAGCGCGATTTGTACTCGGCGTTCCTGCTTCAGCATTGCAGAAGAGATTTGCCGGAATATAATAGGAAGGAATTACAGAAAGAGTTTGGAGAAGAACTTTACCGTGTATTTGACCGCGAGGCACTTCAACGTGACTATCCTCGATTTGTTGCGTATCATCACATGACGATTCAGCGGCTTTCAGAACTGCCACATACGATTCCCAGCATGGGTATCAGGCGAATCATCAGCTAACACAAAAATCCGGTGCGGTTCGCACCAGCAAAACCGGTCGATTGTCCGTCCGGGGCTGTCGCTAATGGCAACAAAGGTTGCCTTGACAGCAGAAGAGTTTCGGGAAAATAGTCAGCGCAGCATTGCTTTGTTCAATACTGAAAAGCTATCTACCAACTCAACACACGTTCTGAAAAGTGCATATTGCAATTCTGTGCATTTCTGCCGCTGCAATCTGCACGGAGCGTGTGGAGGCAAAGAAAGCTATGTGAAGCAGCTCATCCGCGACGACATGCTGCAATCTGCACGGAGCGTGTGGAGGCAAAGGGTCTGCCAACGACAAGCCCGGCTATTTCGCCTTCGCTGCAATCTGCACGGAGCGTGTGGAGGCAAAGCCGATGATTGTCAGTTTGTTCATTGCTTTTCCTATTGTAATTTGCACGGAGCGTGTGGAGACAAAGCGAAGTCATACTCATGTTTTTTCTCCTTTCGGATTGTTGCAATCTGCACAGAGCATGTGGGGGCAAAGAGGAATGGCTTCCCTACTGTACCCGCGAGTTTTTGTTGCAATTTGCACGCAGCGTGTGGAGGCAAAAGGGTTGTAGTGGATATACACCGCATCATCTCTTACGGTTGCAATCTGCCCCCGAAAAAAATCCAATGAAATATATGCAGACCTATTGCATTTTTATTCATCCTGGTGTATAATCCATCTTGTCCGGCAGGCGGACACAAAATGATGAAAATCAGGATGAAGATAAAGGAGTCGATTGTTATGGCGAAGATGCGTGAGGAATATAATGGAAGACGCCGTTATCTGATGCACCGCTTTCAGGAAATGGGATTATCCTGTTTTGAACCGTTCGGGGCATTCTATGTTTTTCCATGTATTAAGGAATTTGGCATGACATCGGAAGAATTTGCAACAAAACTGTTGAATTCGCAGAAAGTGGCAGTTGTACCGGGAACCGCATTTGGTGACTGCGGCGAGGGATATCTTCGTATTTCTTATGCATATTCTCTGGAAGATTTAAAGAAGGCATTGGATCGCATGGAGATTTTCATTCAAGAACTGCGTGAGGAGAAAAATTAGTGGCAGAGTTAAATATTGTATTATATGAACCGGAAATACCGGCAAATACAGGAAATATCGGAAGAACCTGTGTTGCGACAGGAACAAAGCTTCATCTGATCGAACCGCTTGGTTTCCGACTGGATGAAAAAGCGTTAAAAAGGGCAGGCATGGATTACTGGAAAGATCTGGATGTTACAACTTATGTAAACTGGGATGATTTCTGTGAAAAAAATCCAAATGCGAAGATTTACATGGCAACCACAAAGGGAAGACATGTGTATTCGGACGTGTCCTATGAACCGGACTGCTTCATCATGTTTGGAAAAGAAAGTGCCGGAATCCCGGAAGAAATTTTAAAAGCGAACCCGGATACCTGTGTACGGATTCCAATGATCGGGGAGACAAGATCGCTGAACCTTTCCAATTCTGTTGCGATTGTTTTGTATGAAGCTCTCAGACAGAATCATTTTGACCATATGAAGTTAGAGGGACAGCTTCATCGATTAAAGTGGGAGGATTAGACGGATGGGAATCATCAAAGCAAAACAGCTCGTTCATGAATATATCCGCCGGGACGAAGAAGGCAATGTGGAATCCATCCAGACAGCATTAGATCATATCGACCTTGATGTGCAGCCGGGGCAGTTTATTGCTATTTTAGGTCATAACGGTTCTGGAAAGTCTACGTTGGCAAAACATATCAATGCGTTACTTGCTCCGACGGAGGGAAGTCTCTGGGTAGACGGAAAAGATGTGACGCAGGAAGAAAATATTCTGCCAGTGCGGAAAACAGCCGGAATGGTATTCCAGAACCCGGATAATCAGATCATAGCCAGCGTGGTAGAAGAAGATGTCGGATTCGGCCCGGAAAATATCGGAGTTCCGACGGATGAAATCTGGCAGAGAGTGGAAGAAAGTTTAAAATCAGTTGGAATGTTACAGTACAGACACCATTCCCCGAACAAACTCTCCGGTGGACAGAAACAGCGTGTGGCGATCGCGGGTGTTATGGCAATGGAACCCAAATGCATCGTGTTAGATGAACCGACTGCCATGCTCGATCCGAATGGACGAAAAGAAGTATTACATGCAGCGCATGAGCTGAACCGGAAAAAAGGCGTGACAATTCTGCTCATCACACATTATATGGAAGAAGTAGTGGATGCAGATTATGTTTATGTCATGGATAAAGGACATGTTGTCATGCAGGGAACACCGCGTGAAATCTTTTCACAGGTGGGAACATTAAAAGAGCACAGACTGGATGTTCCACAGATCACATTGTTAGCAGATCTGCTGCGTCAGTCAGGACTTGACATTCCATTGGGAGTTTTGACCAGAGAAGAACTTGTGGATGCAATTATGAAAACCGCGGGATAGACGTAAGCAGACAGTGTGGAATACCGCAGGGAAAGATTTCCTGAGCGGAAAAGAAATAATGGAGGGTGCCATGTCACTCATTTTAGATAAGATAAATTATGTATACAGCGAGGGAACTGCTTACCAGATTCAGGCGCTTAAGGATGTAAACTTAGAGATCAAGGACGGACAGTTTATCGGTGTGATCGGACATACCGGTTCCGGAAAATCAACTTTGATCCAGCATTTGAACGGTCTGGTGAAGGCAACTTCCGGGACGATTTATTTTAATGGTCAGGATATTTATGACGAGGATTTTGACCTAAGAGAACTTCGAAACCGTGTTGGACTTGTATTTCAGTACCCGGAGCATCAGTTATTTGAGACGACCATTTTTGATGATGTGTGTTTTGGACCGAAAAATCAGGGATTGTCCAAGGAAGAAGCAGGATTGCGTGCATTTGAGGCATTGAGGAGCGTAGGACTGCCGGAGGAACTTTACTATCAGTCGCCGTTTGACCTTTCCGGCGGGCAGAAAAGAAGAGTTGCGATCGCGGGTGTACTTGCAATGAAACCGGAAGTGCTGATCTTAGATGAGCCGACCGCCGGTTTAGATCCGGCAGGAAGAGATGAAATCCTAGATCTCATCGCAAGAATGCATAAGGAAAAAGGAATTACGGTCATCCTTGTTTCCCACAGCATGGAGGATGTTGCAAAATACGTGGAACGTATCATTGTGATGAACCATGGACAGGTGATGTTTGACAATACTCCGTGTGAAGTGTTCAAACATTACAAAGAACTGGAACAGATCGGGCTTGCAGCACCGCAGGTAACCTATCTGATGCATGAACTGAAAGAAAAAGGACTGAATGTAAACACGGAGGCTACAACCGTTGCGGAGGCAAGGGAGAGCTTACTGGAAGTTTTACTTGGAAGGGAACCGAATCACAGGGGTTCCAATCTGGAAGAGGAGAACTTATGTTAAGAGATATTACGTTAGGCCAGTATTATCCGGCAGATTCTGTCATTCATAAACTGGACCCGAGAGTAAAATTATTTGCAACATTAATTTATATTATATCGCTGTTCTGCTTTAAGGGAATTGCTGCGCTGCTTGCAGCTACGGCATTTCTGTTTGCAGTGATCAAAACATCAAAGGTGCCGTTTAAGTTCATGGTAAAAGGATTGAAGGCGATCATGGTGTTAATGCTTATCACAGCATTATTCAACCTGTTCCTGACACCGGGTGAACCGATCGTGCAGTTGTGGATTTTTAAGATTACAGCAGAAGGTGCGCAGAATGCAGTGTTGATGGCAATCCGACTGACATACCTGATTCTGGGAACTTCGATCATGACTTTAACGACAACACCAAATCAGTTGACAGATGGTCTGGAAAAGTCACTCATGCCACTGAGCAAAATCGGTATTCCGGTGCATGCTATCGCTATGATGATGTCTATTGCACTGCGTTTTATCCCGATCCTGATCGAGGAGACGGACAAAATCATGAAAGCACAGATGGCGCGTGGGGCAGATTTTGAGAGTGGAAATCTGATTCATAAAGTAAAAAACATGGTACCGCTTCTTGTACCGCTTTTTGTCTCTGCATTCCGCCGCGCAGACGATCTTGCGATGGCAATGGAAGCGCGCTGCTACAATGGCGGTGAGGGACGTACCAAGATGAAACCGTTGAAATATATGGCGAGGGATCATAAGGCTTATGCAATCATCTTTGCGTATTTTATCGTGATCTTATTGTGTCGTACATTTTTGCCGTGGCCGATGTAAAGTGACTGGATATACGAAAATTATCTGAAGAGGTGTAGATGAAGAAAAGGGAAATTGGATGAAGCGAGTAAAACTGATCGTAGCCTATGATGGAACGAATTACTGCGGGTGGCAGGTACAGCCGAACGGAATCACCATTGAGCAGGTACTAAATGAAAACCTGTCAAAGCTGCTGGGGGAAGAAATCACAGTGACCGGTGCAAGCCGGACGGACTCCGGGGTGCATTCCATGGGAAATGTAGCTATTTTCGATACGGAGACAAGAATGCCGGCAGATAAAATTTCATTTGCATTAAATCAGAGGCTGCCGGAGGATATTGTCGTGCAGGATTCGTGCGAAGTTCCGTCCGACTGGCATCCG
>ENA-OURV01002105-OURV01002105.1-human-gut-metagenome-genome-assembly--contig:-NODE-2105-length-14490-cov-8.483339_pt1 | contig 14490 bp, 10 predicted proteins | sample MGYA00242141_ERZ509072 | MGnify/ENA primary metagenome ERZ509072 (study PRJEB26280, sample SAMEA2338763) | human gut metagenome | biome: human gut; feature: human-associated habitat; material: faeces... | reverse complement strand
ACCGTCGGAAAAGGCGATATTCTGCGGCTCCTGACGATCCGGTTCTGATGTTCAGCCGCGAGCGGCCTGCTCGTTCGACGGCCCCTTCCGTCCTGCTATCTGGCGTCGAAATGCCTCCGCTTTTTCAAAACGGCCGTCTGCTATTCTTCTTCTCGTGGAGATAATTCAGCTCGTCGCTATAAATGTCCATGACAAAGCGCAGCATATTGTCGACCAAAGCCGTAAGCCTTGTGCTTTCATTCCCCAACAGGTGGAGGATTTCCGACACTTTGCGCTTGGTTTGCGCACTGACATAGATCGCCGAACGGTTACGGCAATTCACCGGCGCGAAGAACGTGCGTTCGAAATCCGGCAGCGCGATCTTTTTACGCCAGAATCCGGCCGACTCCTTTCCAGTAGTCGTTTGGATGTCGACGTCTGTTTTCTCAGCAGTCGGTGCCGATGCTCCGGATACCGTTTCCGATGTGTTTTCCTCAAGAGCGTCCATATCTTCCTCTTCCGGTTCGGGAATCTGGCGGACGACTTTCGAATCCAAAGGGGCCTGTCGGCGATCATCTGACGCATCAACTCCTCGTCGACTTCGATACGGGGATGTTTAGAAGGATTGGGTGCAGGGTTGTCTTTTTCCTTTAATGAATCCATGGTGCAACGTTTTTGAGATTGATTGTTAGCTATACGGTCGTAAAGCGTGTATGCCCGGTTTTGTGTTTTAAACCATTCAAAATACCGTTTTCCGTTTAATGTGGTTTATATCGGGATAATGAACAGAATAAGAAAACCGACCTTTCATGCTGCAATATACAACCGACAGAAATACCTCGGTTCCGATGTCCGCTCCAGACCGCTCCAGTCCGCACCGAGGGTTTGTTTTGGCGCCCGCAGGGTTGTAATATTGCACCGGGAACAGACCCGGCTCCGGAAGCCGTAACGGAGGATTTTCGAAACTTCGGTCAGAGATTCTCCGGCGCGGATTTTTGTTGTCGCCAGACAACAGCGAGCTGTACCTTTGTCCGACAAATTGGCATTTGTCCGACAAAGGTGCTCGCTCTGCGAGGCAGGGGTCGCTCCCGAGTCGAACGCCTTTTTAACCGATACCATGGATAACAACCGAAAACTGACTGACAAGACTGGAAAGAAGCCCCGAACACCGAGTTACAAGTATTCTTTCCGGCTCAATGAAGAGCAGAATATCCGTTTCAATGAGTTGCTTTGTAAGGCAGGACTGGAACATAATCGCAGCCGTTTTATCGTCAAACGCATCTTCGCCGAGGAGTTCGTAGTCGTCAGACGCGACCCTTCGAAAGTGCAGTTCGTTGCACGGCTGAACGACTTTTACTTCCAGTTCCAGAAGCTGGGAAATAACTATAATCAGATTGTAAAGGTCATCAATGCGCACTTCTCCAACGTCGCGATCCCGCATCAGATCGCTATGCTGGAGCAGCGAACATGCGAGCTGAAAGCCCTCAGTATCGATATTCTGAACCTCGCAAAACAGGCTAAGGAATGGTTACGAATATAAGATCGGGTTCCTCGCCCGGTGGAGCGTTGTACTATAACAAGGAAAAAGTAGATAAGGATGAGGCCGAAGTGCTGTTCTGGCAGAAGATGTTGGAACCGTTCGACAAATATGGACAGTGGATGTTGTACCTCGATTAACAAACAGAAATGACTGCGTCAGTATACCATAAAATACGTGTAACTTTACTTTTAATTCAAACAACGCATCTATTTAATATGTTGGTAAAAATGGTGCAAGGCAGATAATATTTTATAATAAGATAGAAAATGTTATCTTTGTTCTATAAAGTTTGGGCGTGAATCTGAGTAAATAGGGTAACATATGATGCGAAAAGCTGATGCTTCCTTCGAGGAGCTTTATAATTGCTATAAAGTTCGTTTCGAAAGGTTTGCCATAAGTTATATACAAGATCGCAGTGTAGCTGAAGACATTGTAACCGATTCATTCGTCTATTGGTGGGAACACAGAGACCAAGTTGGATCGAAAGACGAAAATCCTGCGGCTTATATTCTTGCGACTATTCGACATAAATGTCTCAATCATCTGCGTGCGTTACAAGTTCGATTGCGGAGTCATAACGAGATCCGGGAATCTCAAAGTCGTATTGTGCAGGAGAATATCCGGTCATTGGAGCTTTGTGATCCCGTCCATCTTTTTGCCGGAGAAATTGAGGCTCTCGTTCGGCAGAGTCTGGACGAATTGCCGGAGTTGACTCGTTGTATCTTTACAGATCAACGCCTTAAGGGTAAGTCTTATCGGGATATTGCTGTCGAGTATACCATTTCTGAACGACGAGTTGAAACTGAACTTGCCCGTGCATTGGATAAATTGCGTAGAAGATTGAAGGATTATCTGCCTGTGATACTTGTATCCTTGGTTCTAAGTCGTTTCATTCGTTGATTTTTCGTTTTTTACAAAAAAAAATTATATTTTTTGCGGGAAACAGTCTCGCAGAAGTGTTTTATTTATGTAAGCGCCTGAAAAGGCTGCATGTAAGATGGAAAAAGAAACCTTATATCGTTTTTTTCGAGGAGAAACTACTCCTGATGAGCAGCAATGCTTGATGGATTGGCTTGATGCCGACGAAGAACACCGCCGAACATTTGATCGAGAACGACAAATGTATAATGCCTTGTTGTTGTTTGCTCCGCAGAAACAGGTTGCTTTCCGTCAGTCGATTGGCTTGCGGCGAATAATCGGATATGCAGCTCAAATTGCCGCAATGCTTGTTTTGGCCGTGGGGATCGGTTGGGGATATGTTTCTTATCGCGAGCATTCCTGGGAAGCGCTTACAACTCGTATCTCCGCCCCTGAAGGGCAGCGTGTCAATCTGAAATTGCAAGATGGCACTGAAGTGTGGCTCAATTCGGGTGCAGAACTTGAATATCCATCTCTTTTTGCAGGGGATACTCGCCGGGTTCGGTTGGCCGGTGAAGCATTTTTCGATGTCAGCCACGATGCCAGCAAGCCGTTTGTCGTAGAAACTTTTGCGTGCCGGGTTGAAGTGCTCGGAACTCGCTTCAACGTGAATGCCGATGTGCAGCACTCTGGTTTTTCGACCACTTTGCTGCGTGGCAGTGTTCGCCTAACATCATTGGAGGATTCTCGACAGCAAGTTGTGCTCAAACCTGATGAAAAGGCCGTATTCGAAAATGGAAAATTGACCCTTCATAGAGCAGATGACCCTAACGAATATCTATGGGTCAAAGGGCTGATCTCTATCAGTGGGCTTGATTTCAAAGAGGTGATACATCGTATGGAGCATTGTTACGGCGTGCGTATCAACCTCAATGTTGCTCCAATACCAACATTGGAGGCAATGGGTAAACTTCGCATTTCCGACGGTATCGAGCATGCTCTCGGCATATTGCAGCGCAATTGCAAATTCAATTACATGTACAACCACGAAACCAACGAAATAACCATTTATTAGCTAACCTTTTATGAACCTTAAACCCACCTGCCTATGATGTAATTCCGCATCCTATTTTGCGCGTTATCTTTTTATAAAAAGATGCCCGAACTGCTGTCACAGTTTCGGGCATTGGAGGGTAACGTCGTTTTTTGAATTAATTCCGGATATTTCCGGCTCATTATCCCTCTTTAATTTACAAAGATATGAAGAAAAAAGCTATCAGACAATCAAAACGTCTGATAATCTCGCTGTTCGTAACTTTCTTTTGCCTTACGGCCTCAGCAGTTCAGGCACAGACAGCGCTCGTAACCATTGATTTGCAACAGGTTAAGATGGTGCAGGTAATGGACGAAATCGAAAATCAGACCAAGTATTTGTTTATTTATGATAAAAATATGGACACGGGCCGTTTGGTCAATGTGCATGTTAATAAGCGTCCTGTTGCTGAGGCTCTTGATCAGATGGTGAAGGGAACAGATGTGGGTTATGAAATTCAAGGATCCAATATTATTCTTGCAGTCAGGAGCAATCAAACGGATGGTTCGAAAGTCGTGTCGGGAAAAGTAACGGACAATAAAGGTGATGCTGTGATAGGTGCAGCCATACTTGTCAAAGGAACGACTGTTGGTACGAGTTCCGGCGCTGATGGAACTTATACATTGCGTATTCCCGAAGTCAATGCAAATACCATGATAACGGTTAATTATCTGGGATATGAGCCGATTGAGATGCTTGTCGGCGCCCGGGAGCGAATCGATATCGTCTTGCAGGAACAGTCGCTTGGCGTAGATGCTGTCGTGGTGACGGCGCTCGGTATCAAGAAACAGGAAAAAGCATTGACCTATAATGTTCAGGAGGTTTCTGGCTCTATTGTCAATACGGTTAAGGATGCCAATTTCGTCAATTCGCTTTCCGGAAAGATCGCAGGCTTGCAGATCAATGCCAGCGCTTCGGGAGCCGGAGGTTCGACGCGTGTGGTTATGCGTGGCGTGAAGTCGATCAACGGGGATAACAATGCACTTTATGTAGTTGACGGCATTCCGCTTCCGAGCCTGCGTTCTAAACAGACGGAAGGCATTTATGAAACGCCCGATGGTGGCGATTACGAAGGTATCGCCAACATCAACCCAGAGGACATCGAGTCGATGTCTGTATTGACGGGAGCTACGGCAGCCGCTCTCTATGGTTCACAGGGAGCCAACGGTGTGATCCTTATTACTACTAAAAAGGGACAAGAAGGACGTGTGCGTGTTAACTATGCCAACAATACAACCTTTTCATCGCCTTTCGTAATGCCTGAGTTTCAGAATACCTATGGTACGAGTTCAGACGCACCTTCAATGAGTTGGGGTGAGAAGTTGGTTTCCCCCCCCCATCGTTATGACCCCGAAGATTTTTTCCAGACCGGGTTTGATGAAACGAACTCGATTGGCATCACCGCTGGTACCGAGCGTAATCAGACTTATTTTTCGGCCGCTTCTGTAAACACGCGGGGCATTATTCCCAACAATGTCTACAACCGTTATAATTTTTCCTTGCGGAATTCCGCCGTGCTTCTGCCTAAAAAGCTGACGCTCGATTTGGGTGCTACTTATATGAAGCAGTATTCGCGGAATGCATTGGTGCAGGGTATCTATCACAACCCGCTGATCGGCGTCTATCTGTTTCCGCGAGGAGATGATATCCGTAAGTATCAACTTTACGAGCGTTATAATGCTGGTTTGGGTTACAGCGAACAATTTTGGGGTTTGGAATTCATTAATGGCGTGGAAAATCCTTATTGGGTTACCAATCGAGAGCTGTTCGAGAATAATATGCAGCGTTATACATTCAATGCTACGCTCAAATGGAATGTTACCGATTGGTTGACTCTGTCCGGTCGGGTGCGTACGGACAACACGCGGATGAATTATACGCGTAAAATCTATGCCTCTTCGAATACTCTTTTTGCATCGGAATATGGTAACTACTTGAACCATACAATGAGTCATAATAACCTCTATGCTGATGCCCTTTTGTCCATCGACAAGAGTTTTTTCGACAGAGCGCTTTCCCTGCAATTTAACTTGGGAGCCAGTCTTACGGATGACAAACATTCACTGGTCGGTTATGAGGGACATTTGGCCGGTATTCCGAATAAATTCACTTATAACAATATCGTATCGAGCGACCTGAACACACTACCCGGTCAAGAGAATTACCATGATCAGAGTCAGGCCGTTTATGCCACGTTACAACTGGGTTGGAAAGGGATGCTTTATCTGGATGTGACGGCTCGTAACGAATGGGCTTCGCAGTTGGCTTTTACGGATGAATTGAATATCTTTTATCCTTCAGTAGGCCTTTCTGCCGTGATCTCGTCGATGGCAGATCTTTCGAAAACAGGCATTTCGTTCCTTAAAATTCGGACCTCGTACGCCGAGGTCGGCAACCCGCCGCAGCGTTACATTACGGGACGGAATTATTCGATCAAGGGAGGGGTTGTGACAACCGAAACGATCGCTCCTGCTACGCATTTGCGTCCGGAGCGTACCAAATCTTTCGAAGTAGGTATGAATGCAAAGTTTCTCGACAACAAGATCTGGGCTGACTTTACTTACTATAATACGGCGACTTATAACCAGTTGTTCTGCTATGACGCCCCTCCCTCGACCGGTTACAAGAAGGCCTATTTGAATGCCGGTAAAGTCAATAACTGGGGTATTGAGGCTGTTGCCGGCTATAAGAACACGTGGAAGAATTTCTCATGGTCGACGAGTTTCACTTTTTCGATGAACCGCAATACGATTCGCGAACTGGTTCCCGAAGGAACGATTGATCCCGTAACGGGAGCTGAAGTGAATCTTCCGGAAGTGAATATGGATTTCGGAGGTTATCGGGTTAAGTTGAAAAAGGGCGGCTCTATCGGAGATTTCTATGTGACAGGTCTTAAAACCGATGACAAAGGCAACATTTATGTCGATCCGAACTCGAATACGGTGACGACCGATCCCGACACCTGGATTTATGCAGGAAATACGGATGCGCGTGCCCGTTTGGGATGGAATAACCAGTTCTCCTGGAAAGGTATTTCACTCGGTGCATTGTTCGATGCGCGCATCGGCGGTCGCGGTGTGTCGGTGACACAAGCTTTGATGGACCGCTTCGGGGTTTCGGAAGCTTCGGTTGATGCTCGTGAAAACGGGATTCAGCTTTCGGAACATCAGATGCTTCCTGGTTCCGGAGCTCAGGAGTTCTTTAATAATACAGGCGACGGTATGGGCATGCTGGCTCGCTATGTCTACGATATGGATAACGTGCGTCTGCGGGAGCTTTCATTGGGTTATGACCTGCCTTCGAAATGGTTCCGTAACAAGATGCAGGCGACGGTGTCGCTTGTGGGCCGCAACCTTTGGATGCTTTATAACAAAGCTCCGTTCGATCCCGAACAGACCGCTTCGACAAGCACTTATTATCAGGGAATCGACTTTTTCATGCAGCCGAGTGTCCGTACAATCGGTTTCAGCGTGAGACTTCAATTCTAAAACGATAGAATCATCATGAAAAATACTTTATATAGAACCAAAATTGGTTTGGCTTTCGTTACGGCTTCGCTGTTGACAATGGTATCTTGTACGGGCGATTTCGAGCATTTCAATACCGACCCGAATTCCGCACAGCAAATCGACCCGACTACATTGATCACCTCCATGGAGCTGGATGCAATGTATCCCACTACGGGTGAAACGACGGTTCCTGTGAATAATTATCAGACAGGTTGGAACTTGTTGGCAGACCATTATGCCGGTTACATGGCATGTGCCAATCATTGGGAGGGTGGTATCAATCCACTCGTTTATAATTTGACGAATAATTGGCGTAGTACTGTCTTTTCAGTTGCATTTACGCAAGTGATGCCTGCATGGCTTCAACTCAAAGCGGCCTATGATCAGGGATTGGTTGCCGGTGAGGTGATGGCTGTCGGAGATATTCTGAAGGTTGTGACTCTTCACCGGGCCAGCGATATGTATGGTCCCCTGCCTGTGCTCCATTTCGGGGAGGCGCGCTCGCCTTATGATGCTCAAGATGTACTTTACGACCATTTTTTCCAGACGCTCAATAATTCGATTTCCGTTTTGGAAGATTTTCTTGCTACAACGCCCGACAGCAAAGCGTTGGTGAAGGTTGATGCCGTTTATGGCGGGGATTTTGCCAAATGGCTGAAATTTGCCCGTTCGCTCAAATTGCGTCTGGCGATGCGTATCCGCTATGTCGAGCCGGACCTGGCCCTTCAATATGCGCAGGAAGCCATTGAGGGCGGGGTCATCACCTCGACGGATGAGAATGCCTTGTTGCAGACTTATCGCCAGATTACGGTCACCAATCCGTTGGAAATGATTTGGAACTCCTACAACGATGCCCGTATGGGAGCTTCGATGGATTCGTATCTGAATGGTTATGAAGATCCGCGCCGCGAGAAGATGTTCCAACCTGCGACCATTACCGGAGGAGGTTTTTATGGTGTGGTTAACGGTTTGGGGTCGACCGAACAGAAATTTTATACCAAGATGTCCGCTCCGAACATTTTCGGTGAGACTCCGATGCGTTGGCTGCTTGCTTCGGAGGTGGCTTTCCTGAAAGCGGAATTCAAACTGCTGAAAGGCGATAAGAGCGGGGCCAAATCCGATTATGAAGAGGGCATTCGTCTGTCGTTTCTCGAGAACGGATTGTCCGCATCTGATGCTGCCGATTATGCGCAGAGTATGAAGACCCCTGCCCGATTCATAGATATGTCGGAAAATCCGACCAAGTATTCAAAGAATGCATTAGGAACCGTTTCTGTGAAGTGGGCCGAAGATGGAAATGAGTTGGAGCGAATCATTACTCAAAAGTGGATCGCCCTCTACCCTAATGGGATGGAGGCATGGGCCGAGTTCCGTCGCACGGGTTTCCCGAAACTTTTCCCGATTAACGAAAATAGCAACGATCCGTCGATTGACAAAAATAAGCAGATTCGACGGGTGATTTTCCCCAAGAGCGAGTATGCGAACAACGCCGGAGCCGTGAATGCTGCGACGCGCTTGTTGGGAGGACCCGACAGTGGAGGTACCCGACTTTGGTGGGATGCCCGATAAAAGTCGAATAGAAATCACAAATGAATTTCATTATGAAAAATAGTATAAAACATTTTCTGTTGCCGCTCGTTTGTGGAATTGCGTTCATTTCCTGTGAGAAGCAGACCACTCCTGAGCCGGTTCAAATCCAACGTCCGGAATTACAGTCGCCCATCGTACGTGACGATGTTTATTATGCCCGTTTGCGTGCTTACAAGAAAACGGATCACAAACTCGCTTTCGGCTGGTTTGGTTCTTGGACAGCTATCAATCCTTCTGAACAAAGTCGCCTGCGCAGTGCCCCCGACTCGATGGATATTATTTCGATATGGAGTCAGTGGCACAGTCTGAGTCGGGAGCAGATCGAAGACAAAGCTTTCGTGCAGCAGGTATTGGGAACGAAGGTTGTTTTTTGTATTTCAGCAAAAGATGTTCCCGAAGAGTTCAAGGTTGACGGTCAGATCACCGATGAGTCTCTTAAAGATTATGCCAGAGCATGGGGTAAGGATTCGATTGATAAATATCAATATGACGGTATTGATATTGATTTCGAGACTGCTGCAGACCATGTGGGACCACTCAGCGGGAATTTGGAACTGTTCAAAAAGTTTTGCGAAGAGTTGAGCCAGTATATCGGTCCTAAATCGGGGACAGGGCGTTTGTTTCTGATCGATGGAAATCTTGAATCTCTTGACGAGGGGTTCAGTGAGTTTTGCAATTACGGAGTGGCCCAAGCTTATGCCGTAGCCGGTCAAAACGGAGATCGCCAGCTGGATTGGAAATTTCAGTTTATGGAAGAGAAAGGCTGGAATATAAATCAGATGATTTTTACCGAGAATTTTGAGTCCTACTGGAAAACCGGAGGAATTGCTTATGATGCTAGGGAAGATGGAATCATTGAGTGGTCTTTGCTTGGCATGGCTAATTATGCCGATAAGAGGGATGCTGCGGGTTTTGGTGCCTACCACATGGAGTATGAATATGGCCATTCGGATATGCCTTATAAATATATGCGTCAGGCAATCCAATGGGCAAATCCGGCTCCAGTCGGCGATTACACGAAGAATTTGTTATCGATTGTCGAAGCCGGTCAGGCGGATTTTGACGCGCTGTATTATCCTTCGGGAGTCAGCCAGGTAGAGGGACTGAAGTTTGAAAAAGAATTTTCGGCGACTTTAGCTGATGCCGCGGCATCGGCGGTTGAAATACCTCTTGTCGTGGATAATGATCGGGTGGCTGCTTATAATGACTACTATTTTACCGAGTATAGGACGATAGATCCGTCGCTCGTGAAATTTTCCGGGTCGTTCACCTTTGCTAAAGGAACTCAAGCCACGATTACTCCTGTTGGCGTGACAATTGATGATTTTTCATCGTTGTCGGATGGAGAGTACATGATTGCTCTGCGAGCCGATTTTTCCGCCGCTAAAGCTTATTCTGCAAATACAGACAAGGAGTACTTTTTCCTGAAGATCACGAAAAAGACAATCCGCAATAAAGTCTCGTTTGAAAATTCTGGTTCTCCGATTGAAATCAAGGCAGTTGTCAATGAGGAGAGCGCTTTGATTGAAGCCCTTTCACAGGAAATTAGTGCTCGATTGCAATATGCTGCCCGAGAAGATGTTACGATGAAGGTAAAGGTTGATCTTTCGCTTGTCGATGCATACAATCAAACCAACGGGACCAATTATGCGAAAGTGCCCGCCGAAAATGTAACATTGGATGGCGAATTGACTTTTACTGCCGGTGAAACCCGGTCGGCTGCAACAGAAATAGTGTTAGCTGAAGGCGTGAAACTTCCTGCTGGCCAATCCATGATCGCCCTGCGCTTCGTGCTCGGGGAGAGTCAGGGGGATTACGAGACGGTTGCCGGCACAGATGCCATCTACATTATACTGACTCCTACCGTTGTATCGGCAGGCAATAATATTTGGCCGGAAGCCACTTCTGTCGAGGGTACGCCTATTGTTGATATGGCCGATTGGAAAGGCTGGGTTGGAGAAGAGGATTGTTCCTCGGATATGTTTAATGGCCGTCTTGGTGATACGGCGTCCGACTGGGCCGGTAATACGGCTACAATCAAAGTTGATATGAATAAGTCCTATACGCTTGCTGGATTCAGATTGACTCCGTTGGGTGGGTACAATGACTATGCTTGTCTTCATGTGTGCGATGTGCAGACCAGCATGGACGGTGATCATTGGGAAAATCAGTCGGAGGGTGATGTCAAGTTGGCTTCTCCCGTGGAAAAATGGCAGTATGTTCAGTTTATTCGTCCGGTTAAATGCCGTTTCATCCGTGTTACTTGTGTATCGGGGGCTGATCTGGCGGGTTGTGGCGAATTCAATGCTATTGAAGCCAATTAAAACCTATAAATGATTAAAACCATGAAATTCAAACATATAATTGGACTATTCGCATGTATATCGTTGATTTGCGGATGTCAGGACGCTATTGAATACACGTCGTCGATTTACATTACCGAAGCGCAACGCGAAGAGGTAAAGACCATTACGATTTCTCAGAAAGGAGAGAAGGCTGAATTTACGGTTTCAGCGGCACAAATTGTCGATCGTGATACGCATGTAACGTTTGAGGCGTGTCCCGAATTGGTTGCGGATTATAATGACAAATACGGACGGACTGCCGTTGCACTCGAAGACTTTACGTTTGCGAAAAGAGAGGTGGTGATTGCTGCCGGAAAAAATGTTTCGGAAAGTGTCGAAGTTGTCGTGAACGAGGAACTTAAACCGGGAACATTCTATTGTCTGCCTGTCAGAATCGCCTCTACGGACGGAGGCATGTCGATTCTGGAATCGTCGAGTAAGCTTTTTCTCGTATTCCGGGCACCGGTCGAGAGCAAAGCGGTTTATATCGGATCGGGAAACAAGTGCTTTGTTCCGACTTTTCCAGAGAAACCTTCATTTGAGGGTTTGGATCTCGACGCGATGCAGGAGGTGACGCTTGAATGCCGTGTTATGGTTAATGCATTTAAGGAGAGCGATCCTTACATATCGTCGATTATGGGCTTTGAGGGTGAAGTTTGTATGCGTTTCGGCGATGTGAAGATCGGCTATGACGTGCTCCAGGTCTGCAAAGGCGATTATCAGCCGGCAGCTATCAGTTCGCCTTGTGCTTTGAACCAATGGTACCATGTGGCTGCCGTATGGTCGCGCTCTGTGTTGCGTGTTTACATCGACGGAAAACTTGTTGCCGAGCAAAAGCACAAGGGAGAGACGGTTGATATTGCAGGTTATCATAAGTTGGATGGCGGCAGCCATATCGGATTTGGTTTGGGTGCAGCTTCGGTTTATCAGGGTAACCGTCCGCTTAACGGCTATTTGGCCGAGGCACGTGTCTGGTCGCGGGCGCTCTCGTCGAATGAAATCGCCAACAACAAGGATTTGGTGGTTGTCGATCCGCAGTCGCCCGGCTTGCTGGCCTATTGGAAGATGAACGAATGCGAAGTGCTTGAAGAGCCTCGTAGAGACATGATTCTTAATCGCATTTTCTATAATCGGATTGTCGATCAGACGGGCCACGGATATGATGCCTACGGGGAAGGAAGAAATCCGGATTTTATTGACACCAATTGGTAAGCGACATACATTTTTTCGAAATGGTCCTGTTTTTTGAATCCCTATTTTAAGCAACGGACCTCGTTGTACGGAAAAATGCAGTGCTATGTATCGAAGCGGGCGGCCTGCAAGCCGTCCGCTTTTTAATTAAAAAATAAACTATGAAATTACGATATCTGTTTCTTGCCGCAGTGTTGTTTGCCGGGGCATGCAGCCGGCCGTCGGAGACCTTTTCTACGGGAATCATTCCCGTTCCGCAGCATGTGAATTGGGGTGAAGGGACATTCCGTATGCCTCGGACGTTGACTTATGTCACTGATCTTGAGGGGCAGGAAAAAGCCGATCTTGCAGCGTGGATGGAGCGTTCGGTTGCAGGCCGGTTTTTCCCCGTTCCTTTTGTCGAAGCCCTCGAAGGCGATATTCCGGCTCTGCGGTTGCGGATTGCAGATAAAGGTGCCCCCGAGAGTTATCGGCTTGATGTCGTCCGCGACAGCATGACGATTACGGCTCCTGATGCAGCCGGTTTGTTTTACGGTTTGCAGTCGCTGGCGCAGTTGGCAGAGCATACGGGGCAACGTATTCCCGCCGTTACGATCGAAGACGCTCCGCGTTTCGCTTACCGGGGCTTCATGCTTGACGTATCGCGTCATTTTCGGGATAAGGAGTTTGTCAAACGGCAACTCGATCTGCTGGCCCGCTACAAGCTCAACCGGTTTCATTGGCATCTGACCGACGGTGCTGGCTGGCGTATCGAGATCAAGAAATATCCCGAGTTGACGGATTTTGCGGCTTGGAGGCCCTATTCCTGTTATACGGAGTGGTATTACGGCGACCGGCGTTACTGTCATCGGGATGATCCTGCGGCCGAAGGCGGTTATTATACGCAGGAGGAGATCCGCGAGGTGGTTGAATACGCTCGCGCCCTGCATATCACCGTGATTCCCGAGATTGAGATGCCCGGGCATAGCGAGGAGGTGCTGGCAACCTATCCGCAACTTGCCTGCAGCGGCAAGCCTTATGTCAATAAGGACTTGTGTATTGGCAATGAAGAAACCTTCGAATTTCTGGAGAATGTGCTTTCGGAAGTCATTGAACTTTTTCCTTCGGAATATATCCATATTGGAGGTGATGAAGCGGATAAAGCGAGTTGGGCGACATGTCCGCGCTGTCGGACTCGGATGAGGCAGGAAGGACTGGAAGATGTTGACGGATTGCAGAGCTATCTGGTGCATCGTATTGAGGTGTTTCTTAACGGCAAGGGACGCCGTTTGTTGGGCTGGGACGAGATTCTGCAAGGCGGATTGGCTCCGGACGCTACGGTGATGTCGTGGCGAGGTTCCGAGGGCGGTATTGCAGCCGCCCGTGCGGGACATCAGGCCGTGATGACTCCCAATAGTTATTGTTACCTTGATTATTGCCAAGATGATCCTACGCGTGAACCGCCGGCTGCTGCGGCTTTCGTCACGCTTGAAAAGGCGTATTCCCTGGATCCGGCTCCCGATTCGCTCGGCGTCGATGTAGTGCCGATGATCCTTGGTGTGCAGGGTAATTTGTGGTGCGAGCATGTGCCGACCGGGGAACATGCCGAGCATATGATATGGCCGCGCTTGATGGCTATTGCCGAAGTGGGGTGGAGCCTTCCGGAACGCAAGGATTACGATGATTTTCATGCCCGCGTACTCGATGCCGTGGCGTGGATGCAAGAGAGGGGATATCATCCTTTCGATCAGAAGAATGCCGTAGGGGACCGTCCCGAATCAATCGAACCTGTTCTGTGCCTCTCGACAGGCAAACCGGTTGTTTACCATACGCCTTACAGCCCGAAATACGCGGCGGCTGGCGACGGTTCGCTGACCGACGGGCTGCGCGGAGACTGGAATTACGGCGACGGTCGCTGGCAAGGCTGGCTCGATACAGACATTGATCTGGTGGTTGATTTGGGGGAATGCTGTTCAGTGAAACATATTGCCGCAGACTTTATGCAGGGATTCTATGCTGATATTTGGATGCCTCGGGCGGTTGAAATTTCTGTTTCGAACGATAATAAGGCGTATACGATGCTTGCGACCGTTGAGAACGATGTGCCGTTCGATTTCAGACAGGACTGTTACCGGACGTTTGGCTGGACGGGTGAATCCCAAGGACGTTATATTCGGCTGAAAGCCTTTCATAACGGACATCCTGGCGGATGGATTTTCACCGATGAGATAATTGTGGAGTAATACATTGATCCTACAGAAATGAATCTTTCTTCGCGTTCACCCCTTCGGTGGGTTCCGAGTTTGTACTTTGCGATGGGGCTTCCGTTTGTGGTTCTGAACATGGTTTCTGCGGTTCTGTACAAGGACCTGGGGATCTCGGATGCGCAGATCGCGTTCTGGACCT
>ENA-OURV01002095-OURV01002095.1-human-gut-metagenome-genome-assembly--contig:-NODE-2095-length-14550-cov-3.342049_pt1 | contig 14550 bp, 9 predicted proteins | sample MGYA00242141_ERZ509072 | MGnify/ENA primary metagenome ERZ509072 (study PRJEB26280, sample SAMEA2338763) | human gut metagenome | biome: human gut; feature: human-associated habitat; material: faeces... | reverse complement strand
GCTTGCCTACGGTCTGGACAAAGAGGGCAACCACAAGATACTTGTATACGACCTGTGCTACTTCACGAACGAGCTTCTCCGCGAGCACGGAATGTCCTTCGACGGCATGACGACCGTGATCTCCGGCTCCGGAAATGTCGCGATCTATGCCTGCGAGAAGGCTCAGGCCCTCGGCGCGAAGGTCGTTGCGCTCTCCGACTCCAACGGCTATATCTATGACAGGGACGGCATAAAGCTCGATGTTGTCAAGCAGATAAAGGAGGTCGAGCGCGGACGCATTTCCGAATATGCAAAGCGTGTTCCCGGCTCTGTCTATACCGAGGGCTGCTCCGGCATCTGGTCGATAAAGTGCGACATCGCACTCCCCTGCGCCACACAGAACGAGATCTGCGCCGAAAGCGCGGCTCTCCTTGTGAAGAACGGCGTGAAGGCAGTATGCGAGGGCGCAAATATGCCCAGCACGCCCGAGGCTATCGAGACCTTCCTGAAGAGCGGCGTCTTCTTCGGTCCCGCAAAGGCTGCAAATGCCGGCGGCGTTGCCACCTCCGGACTTGAAATGTCTCAGAACTCTCTCCGCCTCTCCTGGACGTTTGAGGAGGTTGACGAAAGGCTCTGCGGCATCATGAAGAACATCTACAAAAACGCCTCCGAAGCCGCAAAAGAGTTCGGCATGGAGGGCAACCTCGTCGCAGGCGCAAACATCGCCGGCTTCATGAAAGTCGCCGACGCTATGCTCTGGCAGGGTATTTGAGAGGAGAACGTCTTCTTTCTCTGAGAGAAAGAAGCAAAGAGGCAACTGAAAAAAGTTTTAATGGTTGCCGTACAGCCATTGTGCAGCAGCGTGATTAAGTACTTTCATCTCTGTTATCCCTCAATTATTCTTTTCCCAGTCATTCTTTCCCTCACTTTCTTTTAAAGAAAGTGAGCGGGGTTTGGGGCAGCGCCCCAAAAATATAAAACCCTCATTGCGTAAAACTCACGCAATGAGGGTTTTTGTCAGAGATTATCCGACCAGTAAGCGGCGGTGTCTGCCATTCCGTTTTTCTGATAGAAGGAATTCGCGCGGTTGATTCCGTCCCTGATGTAGAGATTCTGAACGATGCCGCCGTCTGCGCCGAGCTCAAGGCTGGCGGGGTCAACGTTTCTGCCCTGCGAATAGCTTCCGTAGCACCACTGGGTCACAAGCCCGATGCCGCACTTCATGTAGGTGTCAAGCATTTCGTTCCAGCTGTCCTGTTCTGCCTTTTCCTCCGGGCTCTCGTCCGGGGAGAGAGCGTCGAGAGGATTCACGAACAGCTTTCCGTGGAACTCGCCGACATAGAGAGCGATCTTCAGCTCTTTTGCAAGCTCCGAATACTCCTTCATCAGCCGAAGCTCCGGATAGTGCACGCTGACAGTGTCAAGCGGAGCGGGAGTGTACCACATAAGCGCGGCGCGGTTGTCCTCGCGGCTGTTTTCCGGCTCTGTTACGGTTCCCCGCGATCTGTACAGAGCCATTGAATTTGTCCTCGGTGCCGCATCGCCGCCGGTCAGCATCCTGTAAGGATCGATCTCGCGCACCGCCCTGCCGATGATCTTATAGTACCCGGTCAGGTACTCCGTCAGGAAAGGGTTTCTTTCCCCCTTTGAGGTGGTGAATTCGGTGTCGGTCATTTCGCAGGCAAGATTCAGCTCGTTGCCGATCTCCCATGCCCATATCGCCGGGGAAAATCTGTACCTGCCGACAATGTCGCTGACGTACTCAAGCCGCAGCTTTGTCGAACGGCTTTCCGGGTCGGCGATCAGGTCAAGCTCGTCGCCGACGTAGTCGCAGAAGGCATTGACGTTCCAGAACAGAGACGCGATTATCCCTATTCTGTACTTTTCCGCAAGGGAGACAAGCAGGTCGCATGCTTCATGGTACTTAGCCCGCTTTTCTTTCTCTGCCCAGAGGTGAACGTATTCCCCGTAAAACACTCCGAACATGACGCGCATACAGGGAATGCCGGCTTCTGACAGCTTTCTTATGTAATCCTCGACATCGGTTCTTGTGTCGCCGTACACGACCCTGTCAAGGCAGAGGGACAGCGCGGGGAAGAAATTCACCCCGACACCGTGATACGGTCTGCCGTTCAGGGTCATGACGCCGTCCTTTACCCGGATCCCGAGACGGGAGAAGTCCTTCATACGCCTTCCTTCCAGCGGAGCTGGACGAGGGTGCTGTTGCCGCCGTCGTCGTTGATTATCTCATACTCTCCGAAGGATGCGGGGATTATCGCGCTCTGGAGGCGGTTGAGGGTGGTGAACTTTGTCGGGTCGGACTTTGATACGATTCTTACCTTTGTGCCGACGGTGAGGGTCACAAGGTGCATGAACTTCATCTTTGTGTCGTTGACCGCACGGTTGTAGAAGTGCAGGCGCTCGACGGTGAAGGGCATTTCGGGAAGAGTGTCGTACTCGTCGCGGCTGTATTCCTTGTTCCACTCTGTGACGTGACGTCCGGCACGGAGATGCTCCTTCACGTAAGGCTCGCGGCGCCATTTTTCGTTGTCGAATGCGTGCTCAAGGTGCATTTTCATGGGTCTGCCGCTCATGGTCTGCTCCTTGTCGTTCCAGGTCTTTCTTGCGAAATCGTACTCGAAGAAGGAATATTCGGTTCCGGCTATCGACGGGCAGGTGTCCATTTCAAGAACCATCTGGTTTCCGCCGTGACCGTGAACCGTCCCCGGAGGAATGAGATAGAGGTCGCCCTCGTTGCTGACGTGGTTTGCGATGTAGTCCTTCCACTTTTCGATTGGAACGATGTTGTCGGAGCGGTAGCATTCTCTCTCCCACTCCTCAAGGTCAGCGTCGTCTTTGAAGCCCATCCAGGTGTTTGCGCCCTCGTATGCCTCGGCAATGTAATAGGTCTCATAACGTCCGAGAGGCTCGTTGAAGTGCTTCTTCACATAGTCGCTTCCGGGATGGTTGTGGATCGGCATACTGATGCGCTCTGCCGGCTGAGGCTCCGGGAAATATCCGTCGTCAAGCCATATCTCAAGCGGGAAGAGGTCGGGATATTTCTCATGAAGCAGCTTTCCGCAAAGCTCCTCGCCGTACTGCATAAGGCTCATAAGCGGCAGCTCGATGTTTTCCTCTCTGCCGACATCGACAAGAAGTCCGAGCTCCGGGCTGGCAAGGCGGTTCCATGCGTTGCAGCCGAGTCCCGGCACGTTGAACAGGTCGCGGTATCTGTACGCGCCCCACGGTCCGGGCTGGAATTCCTTTATCTGCTTCACCGGCTGGCTGACAAGAGCCTTTATCATCTCGTCATACGCCGCACGGGGGATCAGCTTCAGGGTGTCGAAAGCGATGCTTTCAAGATAGTAATCCATCTTCTCAAGCACTTCTTTTTTCATGAAGTGGAGCAGGTAGTAGTCGCAGTAGTAATACTCCTTCCACATATAACCGGCATCGGGAGTGTCGGAGCCGAACGGAATAAGGTTCCCGTCCCACATCTTCCACAGCATCTGCTCGCGCGGGATGTCCATGAAAAGGGTCATGTCGAACAGACCGTCAAGCAGCTTTGTCGATGCCGCAGAGCCGTAAAGGATAACGATCCCGTCGGTACTCTTTATCTGCTCCCTGACCGCGTCAACCTTTGCGCCGTCAAGTATGTCCTCAAGCCTGCCGTCCATGTTGACCCAGCCGAAGCCCGGATCGTCGGTGAGAAACTTCTTTTTGTAAGCGTCAAGCGCCGCCTTTTCAATGAAAAGCCCGGTGGTGGAGATGAGCGTTACCTTCTTCCCGGCTTTTTCAAGTCCTTCTCCGACAGCTTTTGCAAGTCTGTCAGCCGGTGTGCCGTACCACGCTTCGATAGCAACGTGAGCGTTGTCTCCCTTGCCGCTTATCGCCCGGCAGAGCGCCGAAACGACGTTTTCCGCGCCGAAAACGAAGGATTTCCGGTTCTCCTCAGAAAGGTGAAGGATGTTTTCGGCATTTGTTTTGTCTGAATACATTGGCATAGTGATTTTTCCTGTCTTTCCGTGTGTTTGCCTTTATATTTTTATATTTTCATTTTCTGAAAAGAGCATACTCCGCGCTGTTCCAGTAAGAAACAGCGTCGTTTTTGCCTTCGGAGATGAATTTTTCGTTTACTTCCTTAAGACCCTCGTTGACGTAATAGTTGTTTACATACCCGTCAAGAACGCCTAGCTCAAGGCTGGCGGAGTCGATTCTCCTTGCCTGCGAATATGTGCCGTAGCACCAGTAGGTTGTAAGCTGAACGCCGAGGCGCTCGAACGTGTCGCGTATCTCATACCATGTCGACTGCTCGCGTGCCTCATTTTCGTTCTCCTCGGGACTGATCTTGTCTCCGGGGTTGTCGTGGAAGAGGGTGGAGTGGAATTCTCCGACATAAAGCCCGATCTTAAGCTCCTTCGCGATCTTTACATAGTCCTCCATGTACTCAAGCTCCGGGTAATGAAGGCTTATCGTGTCAAGCGGCGCGGGAGTGTACCACTGAAAGGTGGTCTTGTTCTCATCATAGCTGTTGTTCGGCTGCCATACGTTTCCGCCGGAGCGCCAGAGAGCCATTGAACAGAGCCTCGGAGCCGCGTCTCCGCCGGTTATCATGCGGTATGGGTCTTCTTTGCGGATTGCATCACCGATGAGCTTGTAATAAGCGGTCAGCATCTCTGACGTGAACATCTTTTTTGTGCCATCGGTGCCGATAAATTCGGTATTTTTGATATCAACGGCAAGGTTCAGCTCGTTGCCGATCTCCCATGCGTATATCGCGGGGGAGTATTTGTACCTGCCGACGACCTCCTCTATGTACTTCATGCGCAGAAGAGTTGAGGCGCTGTCGGGGGAGGTTATCATGTCCAGCTTATCGCCGGTGTATTCGCAGAAGGAGTCTACGTTCCAGAAAAGCGATGCGATAATGCCGATGTTGTACTTTTCGGCAAGCGCAATTATATAGTCCATTGCACCGAACCATCTGTCCTTGCTTGCCGCCTTGTCCCAGAGCCCGACATCCTTGCCGTAGTAAATATTGAAATTGATGCGCATGACCGGGATGCCCTCGGCTGCCAGCTTGCTGAAATGCGCCTCGATATCGGTGTGCATATCACCGTAAAACTGCTTGTCAAGCGCGAGATGGAACGCCGGGTGGAAATTCACACCGTAGCCGTAAAACGGCTTGCCGTTCAGGGTTATCATCCCTTCATTGTTCACCTGAAGCCCGTAACCGGAGAAGTCGGTTTCCTTTATCTCCTTCGGCTTGCTGCTCATTTTGACCCTGACGTTTGTGTCGTCGGGAGTTTTTGTCGTGTCGTCAGGCTTGTCGGTCGTCTGACTGTCGCCCGTGCTTACGGTAGTCTTTCCGCCTGTCGTACCGGCTGTGTTTCCTTCTCCGGGTTTTGCGCAGCCGCAGATGCCGGAAAGCATCACCGCCGCAAGCAGGAGCGCGATCGTTTTTTTCATAAGTATTCCTTTCATCCGCGCAGGAGACGGATGCCGGATAGTAAACCCGACATCCGTATGCTCCCCAATCACTTCAATATAAATTCAGTACAAAAGTTCTTGGAAATCCAAAAACCTTCTTGCAAGAAGGTTTTTGGGCGGTTAGGAGCAATGCCAAGGCATTGCTCCGGCAGCGCCCGGCGTCCTCTCCCGCGTTTTTTAACTGTTCTCAGCGTCTGCCGTGCTTCTTTACGGCAACAGCGCATCCGGCAACCGCAGCCATGCAGATAACTGTGGGAAGAACATAGCTTCCGGTCGGGGGATTGTCACCGGGCTTATCGTCGCCGCCGGGCTTGTCGTCGCCTGGGATGGTATCGGACTTGAGAAGGTCGCCCTCAAGCTTTGCGGAAGCGATCTCAAGGGATGCGCCGGGGCAGAAGGCACCGAAGTGTGTGTTGTCTCCGACTCCGACAGGTCCGACCTGAATGTAGGTGTTGCTGACATCAGCACCGGTCTTGAATTTGTAGGTGTAGGTAACAAAATCGTCGGAATGATTTACCTCAACGCGGTCTGCACCCGAGACATCGGCATTGTAGAAGATAAAGAGCTTGCCGTAAATATCCGCAAGTGCGTGAAGAGGAGAAGACTTGTTCGTGTCGAATTTTGCCTTCACGGTAAGCGTGTATTCGGTATTCGGCTTGAGAATATCGGATACGCCGATGTAGTTTCCCATGCCGTGGTCGTTCTTGTTCTCGTCCTTCGCTGCATTTGACTTCAGAAGGAGGTGACCGTCCTGAGTGACAGTGCGCTCAACGGGGTCAAGCTTGACGCCGCCGTTGCTGCTTCCGGAGGAGAGCGTTCCCGACCACACACCGTCGATAACGTCCCAGCTTTCTCCGCCCGCGGATTCGGGCTTTACAAGCTCGTAGGTCTTTCCCGCCGCTCCGCAGAAGAGGGAGAGCATTGCGAGAATTACCGCCGTCACCGTGACGATTGCCGTGATTTTTCTGCTGTTTTTCATTTTCTTTTTCCTTTCGGTTGATTATTATTTCCGGGGATCCCCGGTTTTTATCTGTTATTTCCCCGCCGTCACCGAGGCGATGAAGTCATTCAGATTCTCACTGAACTTGTCGCCGATAGCCGCGAAGGAAGAGGAGGGATTCATGCCCTCAACAAGGACGTTCTCGATAGCCGAGCGGACGCCGCCGAAGTTGTAGTTGAAGCCGATGTCATATGTTGCGCTGGCAACGCAGATCTCAAGCATCTTCTTGGAGTCGTCGTCGCGCAGCTCCTTGTTCTTCATGATGACCTCATACTGTTCGGGGGACGAGGTGTACCTTGAAAGCGCAGCCATCGCCTCTGTCATGAAGCCGGAGAACGCGGTATCCTTCACGGTTATCGGGAAGGTCGCACAGGTGGTTATCCACGGGTTGGCGAAATTGATGTAGTCCTTCTGCTCCTCGTTGAATTTCGGGAAGGGAACAGCGCCGAATTCGTTCTCCATGTCGCGGAAGAGCGAAAGGTCGCATCCGGCAACCTCTATGAAATATGCGCGGTCGGTCACGAAAGCCGAAACACCGGGGTAGTAGGTGTGGTTGAGAACATCGTCGTTGAACCATTCCTGAAGCTTTTCAAGAATGTTTATGTTCGCCGGGGTGTTGTAAACGCCGGTAAAGCTGCCGTCGCTCTCTCTGACGGTGTATCTTCCGCCGCATCCGAAATAGGAGGAATAGCTTCCGGCAAGGAAGCCGATCTTGTCGTTCTCAAGTGATATGGAGCCGTCCTTGTCAAGATCCTCGCTCTTTCCGCGGTAGATCTGATAGAGCTTTTCGTAAGTCCATGTTCCGTCGTAGACCGCCTGATAGGGCAGCTCGGTCTTCTCATCCTCAAGCAGTTTCTTGTTGAAGAGGATGAGGGAAACGGAGGTGGTTCCGCGCGTCGTGATGTCGCCGGTGGAGAAGAAGGTCTTTCCGCCGAGGGTGAACGACTCTGTCATGTTGCGGTTCCACCAGTCATTTGACAGGTCGATTTCTTTGATCTCTCCGATGTCGGTGAGAAGATTGTCGCTGAGCATACCGCTTCCGAGATAGAACAGCGAACCGAGGAGCAGATCCATGGCGTCCTCTCCGGTCGAAGCAAGCTCTTTTGCGGTGTCGGAAAGCACCTGATCGTTTGTTGCGATGGTATATACCATCTTGACCTTATACTTTTCCTCAAGCTGAGAGTCGCGCTTGTACAGTGCGGCATTTATCCTGTCAGCCGGGTCGGCATCCTCTGTCGGAGCCTGACGGACAAAGACTGCGTCGTTGAAGTAATTCGCGCAGTATATGCGGAAGTCCTTCCCGCCGAAATCCTTTTCGTCGAATTTGTCAAGGATGTTGTTCGCGTCGTATGTAACGTCGCCGTCTGTACCTTTTGTCCCCACTGTTCCGGTGCTTCCCGCGGGAGTGTTTTCCCCGGTCTTGCAGGCGGCAAGCGAAAGTGCGGAAAGTGCGGAAAGTGCGGCAAGAATAAGGGTGATTATCTTCTTTTTCATGTCCGTGTGCCGTCCTCCTTTACGATATCACGCAGCTCTGGATAATAAGCTCCGCTCCGGGGCAGAAGGCTCCCCAGTAGTTGTTGTCTCCGACGCCTATCGGACCTATCTGAATGAAGAAGTCCTTCAGGTTGCTTCCGGTTCTGAAGGTGTAGATATACTCCTCAAAATCAGCCGAGTCGGATATCGCCACGGGAGACGCGCCGGAAACGTCGCCGCTTGCGCGGATAAAGACGTTGTCATAGGTTCCCGGATATTTTACGTGAAGCTTATGCGTGGGGTTGCTGTTGAACTTTGCAATAACGGTAACGGTGTATGTGGTGTTGGGCTTGAGGATCTCCGACACGCCTATGTAGTTGCCGATCCCGTGGTCGGCGGTGTTTGTCTCGCTCTTGCTGACGCTTCTGATAACAAGCTCGCCCTTGTCGTTGATAATTCTTTCGCAGGGTTCAAGCCCGCCTGCGCCGGCTCTGAGCGTTCCCGACCATACTCCCTCGATGACGTCCCAGTTGTCGTCGCCGGCATTGTTCTTTACAAGCTCAACCGGGTCGCCCTTCGGCTCGGTCACCGGAGGCTCTGTCGTTACCGGTTCCGATGTTGCGGGAGCCGTTGACACAGGCTCTGTTGATGCCGGGTCGGTGGCTGACGGTGCCGATGTCGCAGGAGAGGTCGTTGTCTCCTCCGTGTTCTTCGTGCCTGCGGTCGCGCCGGAGCTTTCCGCGGGCTTCCCGTCGTCCTTCCTGCAGCTGCCCATTACCGACACGGCAAGGAGAGCGGCAAGAATTGCGATACTGATTTTCTTCATGTTCTTTCTTCCTTTCGGTTTATTGCGCCGTCACATGAACAGGCGCTTTACATTATCGGTGAAGAGACTGTTTATCTCTGCATCGCTTATGCCTTTTGCGCGTATTTTCGGAACGACCGAGTCGAATATCTCGGCATATCCTCCGCCGCCGAACTGCTTCAGCCGCACCTTCCAGCAGACGTCCTGCGAAAGAAGCAGCTTTTTCTCGTATCCCAGCTCAAAAGCCCTGAGCACCGCGCCGACTCTCTCGTCGTCGCTTTCGATTCCGGGGAAATTCATTCCGAACTGATCGACCGAGACAAACGCGCCGCGGCGGAATGCCTCCTCCATCGGGCAGAGCAGGCTCCAGTGACCCATGACGAACTTCGACAGGTCGGCTCCCTCCTCCTCGGCAATGTCAAGGACGTGAAGGTCGGGAGAATGGCAGATGACCGGCACTCCGGTTTCCTTCTGCGCGATAGCGGCGGCGTGGTATATGATATCGGTGCCCTCATAATCGCCGTTTCCGACCTCTCCGATGACTCCGGGCTTGATCCCCGTGTCGCCGACGCCCTCGTATATCTCCTTTATCAGGATATCCGCGACCTTGTTTTTGCCTTGGGTCATGATGAAATCGCGGAAATCATCGTCAAGCGACGGGAACCAGTACCAGCTTCCGCCCATGATGACGTTTATCCCGGCTTTTTCGGCTATCTCGCGGAGTTTAAGCGGGTTTCTTGCGATATCCGCGGTCGAGACCTCAACGATCGTCTGTCCGCCTGCCGCTTTGAAGGATTCAAGCTCCTTCACTGTTATACCGACGTCATTGAAGCACAGGTTGTCCTCGTACTCAAACACCACCGAGTGCAGGTCGCGGAGTATCTCCTTCCGGTTCTCCTTTGTGACCTTCTCGTCGGTCATGACAAGGTCGGGGTGCGCCCTCTTATAGAGCGTTGCGACGTCAAACCAAAGGTGTTCGTGCGTAAGCGTCACTCCGAGCGAATCGATATCTATCGGACCTCTTACGCTGTTTATCATTTTTCCCATATCCATTGATCCTTTCTTTATCCGGGCGCTGCCCGGTCCCGCCAAAAACCTTCTTGTAAGAAGGTTTTTGGATTTCCAAGAACTTTTATAATAGGTGTGTTGTTTCGGGGGTGAACATGACTGTCATGAAGCCGTGCGGCTTTATTTTCAGCCTGCCGGAGGCTGTCTCTCCGGTCGGTCTTTCGCAGTGGTCGCAGATGACGGTTTTTCCTCCGCATCCGGTATCGAGCGAAAATTCCGCCTCTTTCCCGTCGGTCTCTCTCAGCCGGATGACCGTGCCGCTGCGGTTTTCCGCGGGTTTTATATGTACGATCTCAATATTCTCCTTCGACGGTATGACGTGCGGGAGCATGGGGACAAAATTTTCCCCGACCTCCTCCGGCGGGAAGAGAGCCGATGCTCCACGGCTGTCAGAGGATGTGATATCAAAGCGGTATATTGCCTCTCCCGTCTGGGACATTGAGAAATTCGTCCGGCAGTTGTTATAGGCGAGCATGACATATACATTCCCGCTTTCCGGCTGCTTTACAAATCCGTCCTCAAATCCCGGCGGGTTTATCATATGGTGCGCCTGCGACACCTCCGTTACGTGAAGCCCTCCGAAGAATACCTGACCGCCCTCGCGCATATCAAGCGTGACCCTGCCGTTCTTTCCGGAAACCACCGCGCGGCTTGTGACCGAGCAGTGATTGGTGTTGCAGCCCTCAAGCCGGGTGTCGAAGGCTTTTCCCTCAAAGCACGGCGTGTCGTATGTGAATTCCGCTCCGTCGTTCCGGAACGGGAAGGCGATAAACGTTTCTCTCGCCGGTGTGCGGTCAAGCAGGATCCGTACCGAGACGGAGAGCCGCTTCTCAGCGTGATAAAGAACATATTCGGTAATTATCTCCGGCACTCCCGGCAGATGAGACACCGTCATGAACCCGCTTGCCGCCGGTCCGTCAAAGGTCGGATGAGCGTCGGTCACGATCGCCTCCGTTACCTTCCCGGTCGCAGCGTCGCGGGATATAAGTCTCCCAAGTCCCGGCTCGGTAAGCGTTCTGCCGCTTCCGCAGTCGAAAAGCGAGTATGACGCGGTGTCAAACCGGTAATTTCCGTCTGCCATCCCGCAGGAGCTGCCGACAGCAGAGAGCTTTGTTATCCTGTACTCCCCGACCGACATCGGCACGGCTTCTCCGAGGTCAAAAATGCAGCGTCTTGCCCCGCCGGAGCAGAGCGATTCGGCATAAATATCGGTAAGCCCCGGAACCGGCGTCAGCGGATCGGTGATCTCCGTTGCCTGACCGTGCGTCACCTCCCCGGTGCGGAGGTTTTCGATCCGGTATATCCCGGCTCCAATATCGCGGTCGGAGAATTCGGCTGTCGCTCTCCCCTTCGTTCCCTGCGGGAAGAAGAAGCGGAAGATTCCGTCGCGCCTCTCACTGCGGACGGAAACCGAATCGGTCAGCTTTTTTGCCGTATACGCGGCACGGAGCGCATATTTCCGCTTCATGCAGAGGTCAAGCTCATGCTCTTCTCCGCAGGAGCGCGACATTCCGAAGCAGTGCTCGTCGTAAAGTATGATATCGCGGAACGCGTCGCCGCCGTCGGCGCCCATTCTCTCGGCGATCTCAAGCCTGTGCCGCGCGCGGCGGTTTTCGGCGGTGGTTCCGGCCTCGGTAAGCGTCAGAACCGGATAATCGGTGTGCGGAAGCTCTCCCGTCACCACCGGAACATCTCCGCATATCTCCGAAAGCCTGTCAAAGAACCGGCTGTCGGTTGCAACCTCAAGAGTTATCCCGGTCTTTCCGGCAAGCGTGCTGTTCCACTCCGTCACGATATCGCAGATGTCTGCTGACGGAGCCTCGTTGTCGCTCCCGCGGTAGATGTATCTCATTATGTTGTAGGGATATCCGCGCTCCTTCAGCTCCTTTATATAGCCGGGAAGCCGCTCTGCAATGTCGGATATGCCGTTTATCTCCACGCAGGCGTTTTCGTTGTTGCCGAACCAGCCGTATCCGCTCTGGAACCAGGTAAGAACAGAGCCGCCGCTCTCCGACCCCCATCTGAAAGCCGCCGGACGTCCGAACTGCTCGCTCCAGTAGGTGTGCTTCATCTCCGGGATCTTTCCGGCGGCGTCCGCCCACTCGAAATAGCGCGGGAAGCCGGCAAACAGATACTTTATCCCCGCGCCGGACAGTGCCTCTGCCACCCCGCCGCCAAGCCCCGGCATATCGGTAAGCGACGCGCGCGTGATCTTCACTCCGCACTCGTCGGCATAGCGCATCGATGGGTACATCGACCGTATCAGCTCCTCGCTGTCAGCGGTGCAGTCGATTATGTTCGCGTAAAGCGCGGGAAGCTCAATGCGCCCTTCTTTGATGCGCTTCTTCATCCTCGTGCGGTTTTCTTCCGTCGTGCGGGACAGATATGTGTCAAGCGACCAGAATTCTTCAACGGTGTAGCGGTATTTCGCCTCCTCCGGATATCCGTCGGTCCTGTCGCAGAAGTCAAGGATGCTGTCGTAATACCGGCAGTAGGAGGATAAAAGCGCTTCGATGTTCTCTGTATACCCGAGGTCGTGATGGGTGATGGGAATGAAATACACGGTGATCTTGGTTTTCATGGCTGCCAGCGTCTTACAGTAAGACGTCCTTTTCAAAGGGGTGACCGCAATGCGGTTTTGTTGTCTTTATCCCGGTAAAGCGCTTTACTAAACCGGTTTAGATATAAACATTATATACTATCCTTCCGAAAAAAGCAATACCCTGCCGACAAAAATAGTGCACAAAAATGCCCCTTCAATTTTGTGCACTATGCCGAATTTTTAAAATGCTCTTTTCTTCCTGCCGCGGATTATGATATAATTATATAATAAGTGAAGTCATTGTCTCATGAATTCCGGGGGATAGAATCATGTCGAAAATCACGATAAAAGAGCTTGCATGCATGGCAGGTGTGTCTCCCACGGCGGTGTCCTTTGTTCTTAACGGAAGACCCGGCGTCAGCGAAAGCACCCGCAAAAAGGTACTTGACATAATCAGTGAGGTGGGCTATACCGCAAATATCAGCTCACGCTGTCTCGCTCTGAAAAAGAGCTTCAATATCGCCCTGCTTTACTCCGAATCGTCCTCGCCGTTCGACGACCTGTTCTATTTTGAGGTCGCCCGCGGCGCACTTGAATGCTGCAACGCACGCGGCTACAACATCGTTCTCAATAAGATCAGATACGAAAACGGCAGGGCTGTACTCCCCGAGGTCATAACCCGCCGCAATGCCGACGGTGTCATGGTATTTCAGGATGTTTCCGGGGAGGTTTTCCGGCAGATAGAATCCTACGGTGCACCGGCTGTGGTTGTCGATTCCTATGCCGATCCCGGAAGATACGCAGGCATCGGGATCAGTGTCCCGTCGATCGTCGGCACCGCGCTTGACTATCTGATCGCCGGCAGGCACCGGAAGATTGGTCTGATAACGACCGACTTTATCCCCGATCTGAAAAGACAGGTGACCGAGGCATTCCCGGCAAAGCTGACGGCTTCCGGACTGGAGTATCACCCGGAGTGGGTCATGACCGACGCCCGTGACGAGGATTCCGCAGCCGTCTGCGCCGCAAAGATCCTTGAGGCACCCGACCGCCCCGATGCTATATTCTGCACCGGCGATATTTACGCGATAGGTGCCCTCCGCGCACTTGAGAAAAGGGGCATTTCCGTCCCGGACGACATCTCCGTCATCGGAGCCGACAACATAATCGCCTGCAGATATGTCCGCCCGTCGCTCACGACCGTTGATTACGACAAAGCCCTCCTCGGAAGCATGGCTTGCGAAATGCTCATCCGCCGCATCTCCGGAGAAGAGGTGGAAAGCGTAAGAATGAACACCCTCGGCATCTGCGAAAGAGAATCGGCGAAAAAACCGTGCGCAAAGGACAAACGTAAAACATTTGACTGCACTGCAGCGTTTTACACTGACAGCACAAAAAGGCTCTGTGGTACTGATTGAACATCATACAACGGACTGATACCCCAGCCATTTTCCGCCGGAATTCTCCGGTCAAAACCCCTCCTGCGGCGGTTGCAGATATATTTCTGCTCTGCCGCAGGAGGATTTTTTCTGTTTTTCGCTTTTTGCTGACATTTTCGGGAAAACGTGCCGTGAGGCTGTATCGGAAAAACGAAAATCGATTTGGCGCTGTAACGCAGATTGCCGGCTCCGGATCTTTCCGGCAGGGTACCTGCGCGCGGCGGAAGAACGCAATTTTTGCCTTGACTTTTTTGCCGGTATATAGTATTATTATAATACAGTATGACCGTATGGCAGAGCTTTTAACGAACGGTCACGCGGCATACGGTGTGCTTACAAAATGAAAGGCAGGTAAACGGAATGAACGGTATCACTGCGGCAAATCCGCCGCTTTTGCAGTGCACCGGGCTTTACAAGTCATACGGGCGCGGAAATGTGCTGAACGGCATAGATCTGACGGTTTCGCGCGGCAGGATAGTCGGGCTTCTCGGACCGAACGGAAGCGGGAAAACGACGCTTCTCAAGCTGATCGCGGGGCTTCTGACTCCGACGGCGGGAGAGATTCTTGTTGACGGGCTTGAGATCGGGGTGGAAACAAAGAAGATAGTTTCGTATCTTCCCGAAAGGACGTATTTCGACGACTCCATGACGGTTGCGGATACGGTGACTCTTTTCTGCGATTTCTATGAGGATTTCGACAGGGAAAAGGCGTATGAGCTTATCGACCGGATGAGAGTGCCGTACGGCGCGAAATTCC